>UOFN01000094.1_pt1 | contig 10291 bp, 11 predicted proteins | sample 1990111 | NCBI WGS metagenome assembly UOFN01 (sample SAMEA4728526, study PRJEB27164) | hydrothermal vent metagenome | biome: marine basaltic hydrothermal vent biome; feature: marine hydrothermal vent; material: mineral | place: Pacific Ocean | collected 2011-06-14/2011-07-23 | depth 1741 m | reverse complement strand
GTCCATGTCGGCCAGTTTCTTGGTGCCAGCCATCCAGAAAATTGGTACCAGGTAGAGCCGCAATGCCAGCGGCCCCAGAAAATCAAAGGCGCGGGTTTTGTCGAGCAGTTGCTGGAGTTGAACAAACGCGTACATGGCTGGGTTCTCCGACTGGTTTAATTGTGACGACTACAGACTGCCCGGTTTTGCAATGGTTCAGTCCGTGCTGTCAGGTACATTGGTGCCAAGTACGATGCCGCGTTGCCGCCAGGTCTCCAGAATATCCCGGCCTCCGTCAATGACGACCTCGGGGTTGGGGTGATTCAGTTCGCTGGCAATCTGTTCGAGCGCCTGCTTGCCGGTAAGCGAACCGTCATCCTGAAGCAGAGAGAGCAGGCGTGCACTAATAGCGTTAAGTTCAATGAAACCAACTTTATCGTCGCTATCGCGATAAACCATCAGGTACACAGGCTGGTCTGACGGCTGCTCTGGTCTAAAGTCATTCGAGATTTGATGTACCGGATACTGATAGCTCAACGGCCATGCCAGGCTGGACAGGACAGGCATGGCCTCGAGGAGGTCACCACCAGGGTTATCGACGTGCGCTGATTCGTTTTCGGCAATGGACAGCGCCAGTTCAACCCACTCGTAGTGTGCCAGTTCACGCAGGAAGGGAAAGTCATCTTCGCGTTCACCGCGTTCCTGTTCAAGGTAGGTCAAAAATTCCCGGGAAATCTCCATAAACAGTGGCGAGTGGCAGTGGTGGCTGGCATAAAAGTCACGAGCCATGGCGTGCCAGCTGTCGTCGTCCGTGAGTTCACGTAGTACGGGGAAACCGTTTGCCAGGAAGTCTTCAACGTTGTTGTAAAACAACTCACGGTAGACCGCCATGCGACGATCCTCGATATCTTTCGGTGCAGGATTTTTGTCCGGTTGGCGGATATGCGCTGCAAAGGCGTATTGCTGTTGTGTGAAGTTTTGTTCAGCCATGCGTTTGACTTTGGGTGTTGTCGGACTGAACCCACCGGTTTTGCAGGGCGATAATACGATCGATCTCGGTCAGCAAATCGGGCAGTGGCGGGATATTAAAATCCCGTTCCAGCAGTGTTGGTACCGGGCCAAAGTGTGCATATGCCTTATCCAGCAGCGCCCACACCGGATCAACAATATCGGCGCCGTGGGTGTCAACAACAAGGTCTTCGGCTTCTTCGTAGTGGCCGGCAACATGAAAATACATCACCCGTTCGGCGGGCAGTGCAGTCAGGAATTTTTCCGCATCATAGCGGTGGTTGATGCTGTTGACGTAGATGTTGTTAACGTCGAGCAGCAGGTCGCAGTCGGCTTCTTCGAGTACCGCATTGATGAAGTCTATTTCCTCCATTTCCTTGCCGGGGGCTGCGTAGTAGGACACATTCTCTATAGCGATACGTCGCTCGAGGATGTCCTGGGTGCGACGGATACGTTTGGCTACATAGTGTACGGCTTCTTCAGTGAAGGGGATGGGCATCAGGTCGTAGAGATGGCCGTCGTCACTGCAATAGCTCAGGTGTTCGCTGTAGGCGCGTACTTTGTGATCATCAAGGAAGCGCTTAATCCGGTGGAGAAAGGTTTCATCCAGCGGTGCCGGGCTGCCAATGGAAAGCGACAGTCCGTGACAGATAAACGGGTAACGTTCCGTAAAGGAACGGATCTGTTTTTCCCAATGGCCACCCATACCGATCCAGTTTTCCGGCGCAACTTCGTAGAAGCTGACCTGTTCGGGAGGGTGGTCTGACAGCGGGCCCATCAGGGCCCGCCGCAGGCCCAGTCCTGCTCCGGTAACGGGATAGCGGGACGTTTTCATGACAGGATGCAGCAGCCTACTTTTTCTTCATGTTGCCGGCACATTTGCCTTCGCCGCAACTACCGTCTTTCATTTTCTTCATCTTGCCGTGGCCTTCTTCCATCTTTTTGCCATCTTTGCCGCCACAACTACCTTCCTTCATCTTTTTGCCGTCTTTGCCGCCGCAGTTACCTTCCTTCATCTTTTTGCCATCTTTGCCGCCGCAGCTACCTTCTTTCATTTTTTTGCCGTCTTTGCCGCCGCAACTGCCGTCTTTCATTTTTCCATCTTTCATCTTGTCTTTCATCTTGCCGCCGCAGCTGCCATCACTTTCTTTCATGTGCTTCCCGCCGCAACTGCCGTCTTTCATCTTGTTCTCAGCGACCATGTAGCCACTGGACAGTTCGGTCATGCCGAAGGGGTTTCCTGCTGCATTCGCAACTGAAGCACCTGCCAGCGAAGTGACAAAAGCTGCGCCCATTGCGAGGGCAAGAGGTTTCATAGAAGTGGATTTTGACATTGTGATACGCCTCCTTAAGGCTATATAAATGGCGCCCTGGAGGGTGCCACGGTATGACCGGTAGTGTCGGTGCTATCGATCTTTAGTTAAACAACAGCCGATACGACCTGTCGGGGGTGAAAAAGTTTCAGATGTTTTGAGGACAGAATTTCCCGATTAAGGTTCCTTTTTCAGGGACTTCAGACAATCCATGTAACGGGCCTCATCTGGTGGTGTCCCGGTTTTTTGCGTCTGCCAGACCATTTCTGCCAGACATTCCATCATTTCGTGCTCCAACGCGTGTGCGTCCCGATACTGCTCCAGCAGGCTCTGGTAGAGCTGTTTTATGCCGGCAGGGCGGTCGGTATCGACTTGCTCCCTGAGGCCCAGATGCATGCCCATGTGCAGGAAAGGGTTGGTTTCGCCCAGTTCTGGCAGGTAGTCCTTGCCGAGCGCCTGTTCCGGCTTTCCCAGCAGTGGCTGGTATTCCGGGTGTTGCTCGATCACAGCAGCGATCTGGGCTTGCAGAGGATCCAGTTCTGCACCCCCAAGTCGGGATTGCCACACGCTGCAATAGACGTTGCGCAGCTGATCCCGGTCTTGTCCAAACAGCATAGCTTGTTTCCACGTTAGTACGGGAAGAGAGAGTACTCAGTTCATTGATCGTGTTGCAAGTTTTGCCTGTCGCTAATCGGCGTCAGTTTTCCGTCTTTTGGCGGAATTCGCACAGATCTTCGATGATACAGCTGCCGCATCGCGGCTTGCGTGCGATGCAGGTATAGCGCCCGTGCAGGATTAGCCAGTGGTGTGCATCCTGTTTGAATTCATCCGGGATAAATTTCACCAGCTTGCGCTCTACCTCGGTTACATTCTTGCCCGGCGCAATGCCGGTGCGATTTGAGACGCGGAATATATGGGTATCCACTGCGATGGTAGGCTGACCAAATGCCGTATTGAGAATGACATTGGCGGTTTTTCTTCCAACGCCGGGCAGGGATTCCAGGGACTCGCGATCAGCCGGAACTTTGCCACGGTGTTGTTCAACCAGCAACGTGCAGGCCTTGATGACGTTCTTTGCCTTGGTGTTGTAAAGCCCTATCGTTTTTATATGTTCTTTCAGTCCTTGTTCACCCAGCTTGAGCATGGCCTGTGGTGTTTTGACTTTTTTGAACAGATTTGCCGTCGCCTTGTTGACGCCGACGTCTGTCGATTGTGCTGACAGCGCGACAGCAACCAGCAACTGGAAGGGGTTGCTGTAGTTCAGTTCGGTCGTGGGTTCAGGGTTTTCGTTGCGCAGCCGGGTGAAAATTTCCGTACGTTTGAGCTTATTCATTCAGTGGCTGGCTTGAACAACCGGCGCATCAACGGCGAGTGTCGTGGCTCGCGTTTGTGAACGTTTGTCGATAATATTTTTTCCTGCAATCAACAGACCAAGCCCGATGAATGCGCCCGGCGGCAGGATAGCCAGCAGGAAGCCGTTATAGCTCTCGGAAAATACGATGATGATATTTTTTGCCGCGTCACCAAACATCAGGTGCGCATGGGAAAACAGTGTGCCGCTACCGATAATTTCGCGCATGCCACCGAGGGCTACCAACACCAGTGTGAACCCCAGCCCCATGCTCAGCCCGTCCAGAAAGGAGCGCCATACCGTGTTCTTGGAGGCGAAGGCTTCGGCCCGGCCGATGATGGCGCAATTAGTTACGATGAGCGGAATGAAAATGCCCAATACCTTATATAGGTCATAAAGAAAGGCGCTCATCAACAGTTCGATAATGGTTACGATAGAGGCAATGACCAGAACGAATACCGGTATGCGCACTTCCGGGCGTACCAGTGACCGGATAGCCGAGACGGTGACATTGGAAGCGACCAGCGTTACCAGTGTGGCCAGCCCCAGACCAAGTCCGTTAATGAACGTGCCGGTTACTGCCAGCAACGGGCATAGCCCGAGCAGCTGCACCAGACCAACATTGTTGGTCCAGAAACCATCGCGGATAATGGTGCGGCTTTCTATCATGGTGCGATTTCTATCTCGGGGTGCTGTTCAAACAATTCGTGGCTGTGTGCCTGATAGTATAACAAAGCATCGTGCACGGCTTTCACTACGGCGCGCGGGGTTATGGTGGCTCCGGTAAATTGATCGAACTCACCACCGTCACGCTTCACATTCCAGCCGTCTTTGCCGGGATTGCTCAGCGATTTGCCGTCAAAGCCGAGAATCCAGTCAGATCTTGTGGCTTCTATGGCATCGCCCAGCCCGGGTGTTTCGCGATGTTGCACCACGCGAGCGCCTGCCAGAGTGCCATCCAGATTGACTGCAACCAGTAAACGAATGCTACCGTTGTAACCGTCTGGAGCAATAGGTGCCAGTACGGCGGCCACCGGCCAGCCTTTCAGGCGGGCGCGATAGACGGGTACAGCCTGACTGGTGCCGAGCAGTTCTTTGTGTCGGATATAAAGTATGTCAGTGAAAATGTCGTTGTCGTAGCGGTCAGCCGGCACCAGCTCATTCAGGCTTTTCAGCAGTGCGCGGCGCTCATTATCGCTGATGCGTTCGGCCGTGTTTTCATGCGTGAAGGCGACCAGACCGCTGCCGATGATGGCGAACAGGAACAGGAACAGCGCCGAGACGATGACAGGGCGGTAGTTCATGGCTTATTCATCGGCGTCTTCATGCTGGCCGAAAACACGTGGTTTGGTGTAGTAGTCGATGGCAGGCGCAGCCATGTTCATGAGCAGTACGCCAAAGGCTACACCGTCCGGGTAGCCGCCCCAGGTGCGTATGACGTACATCAATACGCCGATACCTGCGCCAAAGTACAGGCGTCCTCGTGGTGTGGTGGCAGCCGACACCGGATCGGTCGCGATAAAGAAAGCGCCGAGCATGGTGGCACCGCTGAACAGGTGAAACAGGGGAGAACCAAACGTATCGGTATCGGCAATGTAGAACAGCAAGGAAATCACAAACAGCCCGCCGAGCATGCCGACCGGTATCTGCCATTGAATGGCGCGTTGTTTCCACAGCCAGAGACCGCCCAGCAGGAATGCCAGGTTGATCCATTCCCAACCGTACCCGCCGTAGTTTCCGAAGCGTGGATCGACCCGTATTTCTTCCCACATCAGGTTCAGACCAATCTGGGTCTTTGCCTCGTCGAGCGGTGTCGCCATGGTAATGCTGTCGAGCGTTGCTCCGGTCGGGAGCGCTTCGGTGAACACCAGTCGAAAGGTGTCGAGGAAGCCGAGCGTCTCCTGACCGATGCCACCGGGCGGTGACCACAGCGTCATCTGTAGCGGGAAGGAAATAATTAACACCACAAACCCGACCATCGCCGGGTTAAACGGGTTATAGCCAATTCCGCCATATAATTGTTTGGCGATAACAATCGCGAACAATGCACCAATGACCGGAATCCACCAGGGCGCGAGCGGTGGTAGTGCCAGACCCAGTAACAGGCCTGTGAGTGCAGCACTTCCGTCCAGCAGGGCAGGGCGCACCGGTTTGTTGCGCAGCTTCAGCACAGCGGCCTCGGCCAGCAGTGCGGTTGAAGTCGTAATCAGCAGATTAAAAATAATGCCCCAGCCAAAAAACCAGAACAGTGCCAGAGCGCCGGGGATCAGCGCCAGCATGACATTTAGCATCAGTCGTGACAGATTATTCGGCAGCGGCAGATAGGGTGAGCTTCGGGTCGGGAATTCCATCGCAGTCAGGCGCCCCTGGCTTTGCCGGCACGGCGCTGTTCGACTTCTTCAATTTTTGCCTGTTGTTCTGCCGTCAGGTCACGGGTGTTGCGCGGTGACTCAGTAACAGCTTCGGCCTTCTTGGCTTTGACACGTGCCAGTGCGGCCTCAATTTCGGATTTCTTGGCCTCGGCATTACCGGCTTTGGGTTTCTTGTGCAGCGATTTTCGGGCGCGGGCACGACGTTGTTCAAGTGCCAGCTTGTCTCGCTCCAGCCGTTCAATTCTTGCCTCGTGACGTTGGCGGGCCAGGTCGGATCGTTCGCGTTCGCGTTCCATATCCCAGATTTCGGTTTTGGCAAAGCGATAGTATTGCACAAGCGGCAAATGGCTGGGACACACTTGTGCACAGCAACCGCACTCGATGCAATCGAACAGGTTGTAGTCCTGAATTTTTTCCATGTCGCGTGAAAAGGCATACCAGTACAACTGCTGCGGCAATAAGTTTGCCGGGCAAACATCAGCACATTGTGCACAACGGATACAGGGACTCGGCTGCAGTGGCTCCGGGGCTTGCTGCGCGCTGGCGGCAAGTACACAGTTACTGGTTTTTATGACGGGTAGCTGGTCAGAGTGAAGCGCAAAACCCATCATCGGGCCACCGATTAACAGTCGCGACACTTCGTCGGTGTACCCTCCACATTGCTCGATCAACGCTGAAATGGGTGTGCCGACACGCACATCAAGATTACGTGGCTCCCGAACCCCTGCGCCTGTGACGGTAACAACACGTGATATCAGCGGCTCGCCATGATGAATCGCGCGCGCAATAGCGGCTGCCGTCGCCACGTTATGGCAAATGATACCCAGCTCAACCGGCAAGCCCTGGCTCGGTACTTCCAGGCCGGTTAGCGCGTAGATTAATTGCTTTTCACCACCGGCAGGATACAGAGCCGGAACTCCCACGATACGGATATCCGTTTCGCCGATTCGTGTCAGCTCATTTTGAATGGAATCGATGGCGTTGGGCATGTTGTCTTCAATGCCAATCACAACCTGTTGTGCCTTGAGGGCATGGCGCATGATGCGAACGCCTTCGACGATGTCACCGGGTCGTGCGCACATCAGCGCTTCATCACAACTAATATATGGTTCACACTCTGCGCCATTAATAATGAGCAGCTCGACCTTTCGGTCCGGCCCCGGGTTCAGTTTCACGGCAGTAGGGAAGCCGGCGCCCCCCAGCCCGACAATGCCTGCATCGCGAACGCGCTGACGGATGTCCGCCGGTTCTGCACTGTACACCTTGTCCATTTTCAGTCCGGTATCTGCCGGGCGGTCTTCGCCATCACTGTCGATGACAATACAGGCTGCAGAAAGCCCGGAAGGATGAGGTACCGGATAGTCTTTAATTTCACTAACGACACCGGAAGTCGGTGCATGAACCGGCGCAGAAATGTAGCCCAGAGAACGTGCGATCAGTTGCCCCCGCAAAACCTTGTCACCGACTTTAACGACCGCTTCAGCCGCATCACCAATATTCTGGCTGAGTGGCACATACAGGCGTGCGGGTATGGCGGCAGGTGTCAGAGCCTGGGTCAGGGACTGCGATTTTTCCGAAGCTAATTGCAGGCCTCCGGGGAAAGTGGCAGGTTTTTCAAGCAGCGTGACCATGTGCTGGAGCATTGTACAGGGTTGGCGCTGAAAAATACTGCGCCGTTGTACAGGTGTTTGATTGAGATCAAGCGCTTAGCGGGTGTTGGCAATTTCCGGCTGATCTGCTTGCGGGTAAGGCCATTTCCACTGGCTGAGGTTGCGGGTCAGCGGCACCATCTCGATACAATCAACAGGGCAGGGCGGCAGACACAGATCACAGCCCGTGCATTCATCGGCGATAACAGTGTGCATCTGTTTGGCTGCCCCAAGGATGGCATCCACCGGACAGGCCTGAATACATAAGGTACAGCCAATGCAGACTTGTTCGTCGATGACGGCAACGGTTTTTTCCGAATGTTCACCGTGTTCTTCGTTGAGAGGCTTTACATCGACGCCGAGCAAATCCGCAAGCGCCTGAATGGTTGCCTCGCCACCGGGCGGGCACTGGTTAATGTCGGCTTCACCGGCAGCAATCGCCTCGGCATAAGGTCGACAACCGGGAAACGTGCATTGTCCGCACTGGGTCTGTGGCAACAACGCATCGACCTGATTGACGATGGGATCGGAATTGACCTTGAAGCGGATCGCCGAGTAACCCAGCAGCAACCCGAACAGGGCTGCGAGCAAACCGATGGCGATCATCGCAGTCAGCATCGGATCAGCCCTTGATCAGGCCCGAGAAACCCATGAAAGCCAGCGACATCAGGCCAGCCGTGACCAGCGCGATAGCCGAACCCTGAAACGGTTCCGGCACATCGGCGGCCGCAATCCGTTCACGCATGGACGCGAACAAAATCATTACCAGTGAAAACCCGACTGCGGCACCAAAACCATAAAAAGCGGATTCAACGAAACCGTAGTCCTGCTGCACGTTAAGCAGTGCAACACCGAGCACGGCACAGTTGGTGGTGATCAGCGGCAGGAAAATCCCCAGTACCTGATAAAGCAACGGACTGGTTTTGTGTACCACCATTTCGGTAAATTGAACGACTACGGCAATGACCAGAATGAAGGTGATGGTACGTAAATATTCCAGTCCCAAAGGTGCCAGCAGGTATTCGTTGGCGAGGTAAGCGCAGACGGAAGACAGCGTAAGTACAAACGTCGTCGCCAGCGCCATGCCGGTGGCGGTTTCCAGTTTTCGGGAAACGCCGAGGAACGGACACAAACCGAGGAACTTCACCAGCACGAAGTTGTTGACCAGAACGGTGCTGATGAGGATGAGGGCGATTTCTGTCATCGGTTAATGGTACTGCGATGAAGGGGGTGGGGGAAGGTGTTCGGGTGTTTTGTGTGGTTTACACGCTTACTTAACCCGCATTCCCGGCTCAGCCCCGTCATCCGGTGACAGAATGAATAGATCACTCCCGCCCGGTCCTGCTGCCAGCACCATGCCTTCGGATAAACCGAAACGCATTTTGCGTGGTTCGAGATTGGCGACCATAATCGTCAAGCGACCTTCGAGATCTTCAGGGGCGTAGGCACTTTTAATGCCGGCAAATACATTGCGGGTTTCGCCGCCGATGTCGAGGGTTAGTTGCAGCAGTTTGTCAGCCTTCTCCACGGCTTCAGCTTTTACGATGCGCGCGATGCGCAGGTCCAGTTTGGCGAAGGTGTTGAAGTCGATAGTTTCGGCAACAGGGTCATCGGCCAGAGGGCCGCTGGCAGGTTTGGTTTCGGTCACCTTAAGATCCTCTCTGGATGCTTCCAGCATGGCTTCGATGGCGGCAGGTTCAACACGTTTGGCGAGGTGTTTGAATTTGTTGAGTGTGGTCGGGAAGGCAGCGACATCCAGATCATTCCAGGTGAAGGTTTGCGCCTTGCCAAACAATTCTTTTGCGACACGCTCGGTCAGTGTCGGCAGGATCGGTGTGAGCAGGATGGACAGTGTGTGGAAGCCGTGCAGGATGCGTGAACAAATGCGGTGCAGGTTTTCCTTCTGCTCCGGATCTTTGGCCAGTTTCCAGGGTTCATTGCTGTCGAAGTACTGGTTGATGCCATCAGCATATTTCATGATTTCGCGAATGGCCTGACCAGACTCGCGGGCTTCATAGTGTACGGCTGTGTTGTCGGCAATGTCCTGCATGCTGGATAAATAGGTGTCACGCTCGTTGTTGTCAGAAATTGTCTTGTCCAGTGGCAACAGTTCGCCACCAAACTGTTTCACAATAAAGTTCGCCGTGCGGCTGGCGATGTTGACGTACTTGCCAACCAGATCGCTGTTGATGCGCGCGGTAAAATCCTCAAGATTCAGATCAATGTCATCGATCCCGCCAGACAGTTTGGCCGCGTAGTAATAGCGTAAGTATTCCGGGTCGAGGTGTTGCAGCCAGGTACTGGCGTTAATGAAAGTGCCGCGTGACTTGGACATTTTCTGTCCGTTGACTGTGAGGAACCCGTGCGCGAACACGCGCTTTGGTTTGCGATAGCCGGAACCTTCCAGCACGGCAGGCCAGAACAGGGTGTGGAAGCGCAAGATGTCTTTACCGATGAAGTGGTACAGCTCGGTGTCAGAGTCTTTGCCCCACCAGTCGTCGAAGTTCATGCCTTGTTTGTCGCACAGGTTTTTAAAGCTGGCCATGTAGCCCATGGGCGCGTCCAGCCACACGTAAAAAAACTTGTTTTCGGTGTCGGGAATTTTGAAGCCGAAGTAGG
>UOFN01000071.1_pt1 | contig 10524 bp, 8 predicted proteins | sample 1990111 | NCBI WGS metagenome assembly UOFN01 (sample SAMEA4728526, study PRJEB27164) | hydrothermal vent metagenome | biome: marine basaltic hydrothermal vent biome; feature: marine hydrothermal vent; material: mineral | place: Pacific Ocean | collected 2011-06-14/2011-07-23 | depth 1741 m | reverse complement strand
TGCGGTAGTCAACGCCGTTGAGGATGCCGCTGAGTTGTGCCTTTCGGTGCTCCAGTAGTCCTTCCAGTCCACAGCCGAACTGTGGCGTTCGGATTTCTTTTGCGTAGCGAGGGCTCACAGTACTGATCCAGTCTGCGAACACCAGGCCACCCTTGATAAAGGATAGCTGGTCATGAAACTCCAGTTTGTCCATCGCCCACCAGTCGGAGGGAAGCCCGAGCCGCTGGAAGGTGTGCCAGTCGAAGAGCCCCTGATAAGCCAGATTGTGGATAGTGAACAGGGTTGCTGGACGTTTGGTTTCCTGCGACAGCAGTGCGGGAACCAATCCGGTTTGCCAATCGTTGCAGTGTACCAATTGCGGCTGCCAGTCCAGTCCGGCGCGATCCAGCGCAACGGCGCACACGGCGCGGGCGAAGAGGGCAAATCGGTCGGCATTGTCCGGCCAGTCCGAGCCGTCCGGCGCGCTGTAGGGGCCGCCGTCACGGTTAAAATATTGCGCACAGTCGACCAGGTACAAGCGCACCCGAGTGTGTGGCAAGCGGCCTTGCAGTAGCCGCACCGGTTCGCTGGCACCGGGCAGATCGAGTGTAGCAACCGTTTTGAGTGCGCCTGCGGCTTCTATAGCCGCTGGATAAGCCGGCAGAATCAGGCGTATTTCTTGCTTTGAATTGCGGATAGCACGCGGCAAACTGCCGGCGACATCGGCAAGGCCCCCGGTTTTGATTAGCGGGTGTGCTTCACTGCTTGCGAACAGAATATCCATGAATGCGCGTCTGGCCTCAATGCCGGGGCGTCGTATTCTAGCGCATGGCGGCGCGCAAGGCAGTTGCGGCGTGATGCCTGCGATGTGACTATATTAATAGGTAGCCCCAAAAAAGGTGGAAAGGAAGACATGGAAGACTGCACCTATGTGATATTCGGCGCGACGGGAAACCTGTCGCGTATCAAGTTGATTCCGGCACTCTATCATCTCGACGCCGCCGGGCGTTTGACGGATGGTATGAAAATCGTCGGTTTCGGTCGCCGTGACTGGAGTGACGATGCCTGGCGAGCCCAGGTACGCAGCTGGCTGGAAGAGCGTGAAACGAAGCCAGAGGTGCTGGAGCGTTTTCTGGAACGATTCTATTTCTTTCAGGGAGATCTGGCTGACGAGGAGGTTTACCCGGCCTTGTCTGAAAAATTGTTGGGTGGTGGGGGTTTTTCCCCCAACATGGTTTTCTACATGGCGATCAGCCCGGCGCAGTTTGGCAAGGTCAGCCGGCGACTCGGCGACTGCGGTCTTGCGAGCGAAGACGGTGGCTGGCGCAGGTTGGTAATTGAAAAACCCTTTGGCTACGACCTGGAAAGTGCGGAGAGTCTGAACCGCAGTCTGAATCGAGACTTTCAGGAATCGCAGATATTTCGTATCGACCACTATCTCGGCAAAGGGACAGTGCAGAACGTGCTGGTGTTCCGTTTCGCCAACCTGATGCTGGAGCCACTCTGGAACCGCAACTACATTGATCACGTGCAAATCACCCATTCCGAGTCGTTAGGTACCGAGGGTCGTGCAGGTTATTACGATGGTGCAGGTGCATTGCGCGATATGATCCAGAGCCATCTGTTACAGGTGTTGACATTGGTCGCCATGGAACCGCCCGCCAATCTGGATGCCGAGTCTTTGCGTGACGAGAAGGTTAAAGTGTTGCGCTCTATTCGACCGATTCCAGCAAGTGCCGTCAATGCTCATGCGGTACGCGCGCAGTACACAGCTGGCACTGTCAAAGGCGAAAAGGCTGCCGCCTATCTTGATGAACCCGACGTGCCGGGTGATAGCGTGACGGAAACCTATGCCGCTGTGAAGTTGTTTATCGACAACTGGCGCTGGCGCAATGTGCCGTTTTTCCTGCGCACCGGAAAACGCATGGCGAAAGGTAACTCGATGGTAGCGATCCGTTTCAAACATCCTCCGCAACAATTGTTTCGCGAGACGCAGATCGAACGACTCGAACCCAACTGGATTTTAATGAACCTGCAACCGAACGAGTGCATCCGCATGGAAATGCAGGTTAAACAGAATGGTCTGGAAATGCGCACGGAAACCACCCGACTCGACGCCAGTCACTGCGGCATTAATCCCAATCAGCTGGATGCCTACGAGGCGTTATTGCTGGATGTGATCGAAGGCGATCATTCGCTGTTCCTGCGCTACGACGAAGTAAGTTGGGCCTGGAAAGTCGTAGATCCAATACTTAAGCAATGGTCGGTCGAGCGCGACTACATCACCGGTTACAACGCAGGCAGCTGGGGCCCGCCGGAGGCAGACAGGCTGTTTCCCCGCCAAGATCAATACTGGCGCAATACACTGGATGACAGTGACGATGAACGTCGCTGATACGAGAAGAAAACAGTAATGACACGATTAACAGAAAAACTGGCCTGGAAGGCTTTGAAAGAGCACTTTGATGACATCGGTGAGTTACATATGCGCCGCTTGTTCGAGGAGGATCCGGGACGTTTCGAGCGTTATACCTTGCGCTGTGATGACTTGCTGGTGGATTACTCCAAGAACCGGATCACCGATAAGACGATGCACTTGCTGATGCAACTGGCAGAAGAAAGTGATCTTCCTGACCGGATTGAGCGCATGTTCAACGGCGAGCGGATCAACTTCACAGAGAACCGCGCCGTACTGCATACGGCGTTGCGTAATCGTGCCAATACGCCGGTACGGGTTGATGGTGAAGATGTTATGCCAGGGATCAATCGTGTGCTGGAGCAGATGCGTCGCTTTACCGAATCGGTACGCAACGGCGAGTGGAAAGGTTACAGCGGAAAACGGATAAACGATATTGTGAATATCGGAATCGGTGGTTCCGACCTCGGCCCGGTAATGGCAACCGGTGCACTGAAACCCTACGGTGGCCCACTAAAAGTGCATTTCGTCTCCAACGTAGATGGTAGCCAGATCAGCGATACGCTGGCAGAGCTGGACCCGGAGACGACAATGTTCCTGGTGGCTTCAAAAACATTTACTACGCAGGAGACATTGACCAATGCGCATCGGGCGCGAACCTGGTTGCTGAACAGTGCGGAGGACGAAACCGCAGTTGCAAAACATTTTGTCGCCATGTCCACGAATACGGAAGAAGTGACCGCATTCGGTATCGATGTACAGAATATGTTTGTGTTCTGGGACTGGGTTGGCGGACGCTATTCGCTTTGGTCGGCCATTGGCCTGTCCATTGCCCTGTATGTCGGCATGGATGCATTCGAGCAAATGCTGGAAGGTGCCCATGAGATGGACAAACACTTCCGTCATACTCCCTTGCAGGAAAATATCCCTGTGATACTCGCCATGCTCGGTATCTGGTACCACAATTTTTTTCACGCGGACAGTCACGCAATATTCCCCTACGATGAACATTTACACCGTCTGACGGCGTATTTGCAGCAGTGCGATATGGAAAGCAACGGCAAACGCATTACGCGTGACGGTGAGGTGGTTGGTTACCGTACTGGCCCTATCATCTGGGGGGAGCCGGGAACCAACGGCCAGCACGCGTTCTTCCAGTTGATCCATCAAGGGACTTTACTGGTGCCTGCAGATTTCCTGACTGGTGCAACGGCGCACCATTCACTGGATATGCAGCAGGATATTTTGTTCTCGAATTTTATCGCCCAGACCGAGGCATTGATGCGTGGCAGAACGGAAGAAGAAGCACGCACCGAACTGGAAGAGCAGGGTTTATCGGAAGATGAAGTCGCCAGCCTTCTGCCGCACAAAATATTCCCTGGCAACGAGCCGACCAATTCCATCATCTATCCAAAGCTGACGCCGAAAGTACTGGGCATGCTGGTCGCCATGTATGAACACAAAGTGTATGTGCAGGGCGTGGTCTGGCAGATTAATTCCTATGATCAATGGGGCGTGGAGCTGGGCAAACAACTGGCGCAGGTTGTGCAGAAGGAACTGAATGACGGGAAAGTTGCAGATCATCACGACAGCTCGACGCGTGGATTACTGGATTTTTATCTGAAACGTGGGCAGGATTAAGGTCTGTCGGCGATTAATGCTGCGGCAGAGAATCCAGATTGGCGAAGGAATCGCCAGAACGATGTGTATGACAAGGAGGAGTTATGGGGATGTCACTATCCATAAAACGAGAACGTGATTCGCGTGCCGAGTACGAACTGGGGATCGCTTTTTTCCGCAAGAAGCAGTGGCGAACAGCCTCACGGCATTTCGCTCAGGCAGAACGCAAGTGTACCCGCAGTGATACGCACTTGCAGTGCTACAAATCCTGGCACGGAGTTTCTCTCGTCTATAGCGGCGATGTCAGTGGCTTGAACCTGTGCCGCCATGCCGCATCAAATGAACATATTGACGCCACGGTCTTTCAGAATCTGACCTTGGCGGAGTTGAAGTTGCGCCATCGCAAACGCGCCTGCGCGACCCTGAAGCGTGGTTTGGCGATTGATCCAAAACATCGGGGTTTACTCAAGCTGTACAAAAACATGGGAACGCGCCGCCAGCCCAGCCTGATTTTTCTCGATCGCAACAACCCGATCAACAAATGGTTGGGGAAGATGACCTACCGGCGTGCCAATCCCCCCGCAACCCGACGTTGACACGGTCTTTCCGGGTAAATTGCCCGGTTTTTCTGCGTATTTTGTCGCTATCCCTTATAATCGCCTCGAAGCCGGCTGGACAACCGCTGTGGCATTTTGCCAGGGAGGAAAGTCCGGGCTCCACAGGGCAGGGTGCCAGGTAATTCCTGGGAGGCGTGAGCCTACGGAAAGTGCCGCAGAAAATATACCGCCGATGGCGCTTGTTCTCGTAACAGGTTGTACAGGCAAGGGTGAAAAGGTGCGGTAAGAGCGCACCGCGCGTCTGGTAACAGAGGTGGCAGGGTAAACCCCACCCGGAGCAAGACCAAATAGGGGAACATTGGCGCGGCCCGCGTCGTTCCCGGGTAGGTCGCTTGAGGCGCACGGTGACGTGTGACCCAGATGAATGGTTGTCCTAGACAAAACCCGGCTTACAGGCCGGCTTCTTTAATTTTTTGGTGTTGACGTAGCGAGCATGAGCGGAAAAGTTTTTATAAAGACCCACGGGTGCCAGATGAACGAGTACGATTCCGCAAAGATGGCGGACGTACTGGCGGATGCCCATGGTCTGGAACTGGCACAATCGGCGGAAGAGGCCGATGTGCTGTTGCTCAACACCTGCTCAATTCGCGAGAAGGCACAGGAGAAAGTGTTCTCCCAGTTGGGTCAGTGGCGCGAGTTGAAAGAAAAACGGCCTGATTTGTTGATCGGCGTGGGTGGTTGTGTCGCCAGTCAGGAAGGTGATGCGATTCGTAAACGCGCGCCGTTTGTTGACCTGGTTTTTGGGCCACAAACGTTGCATCGATTACCGGCAATGATCAGCGAAGTCCGTGCCAGGCATGGCGCAGTGGTAGATGTTTCTTTCCCGGAGATCGAGAAGTTCGATAATCTGCCCGAGCCAAGCGTTGATGGGCCAACCGCATTTCTGTCTATTATGGAAGGGTGCAGCAAGTACTGTACGTTCTGTGTGGTGCCTTATACTCGCGGTGAAGAAGTCAGCCGGCCCTTCGATGGCATTATTGTCGAGGCTGTTGCGCTGGCGACCAAAGGTGTGCGCGAGATCAATCTTTTGGGTCAGAATGTCAACGCGTACCGTGGCGCAATGGAGGATGGTTCTGTCGCCGATCTGGCGCTGTTGATTACCTACATCGCGGCCATCGAAGGTATCGACCGCATCCGCTATACCACCTCGCACCCTCAGGAAATGAGTGACAGTCTGATTGCGGTGTATGGTGAAGTACCTGAGTTGGTAAGCCACCTTCATCTGCCGGTACAAAGTGGCTCCGATCGCATCCTTGCGGCGATGAAACGAAATCACACCGCGCTGGAATACAAGTCCAAGATTCGCCGCCTGCGCGAAGTGCGCCCGGATATCAGTATGTCATCAGATTTTATTATTGGCTTCCCCGGTGAGTCGGATGCAGACTTTGAAGCAACCATGAATCTCATCGCCGAAATTGGTTACGACAATTCATACAGTTTTATCTACAGTCGTCGCCCCGGCACGCTGGCTTCTGAGTTTCCTGATGACGTCACGCATGAGGTTAAAAAGCAGCGCCTTGCGCGCTTGCAGACACGTATCGCCGGCATGACGGCCGACATCAGTGCGGCCATGGTGGGAAGTGAACAACGTATTCTGGTAGAAGGTCCTTCGCGCAAGAGCCCTGAAGAGATGGCAGGTCGAACCGAGAACAATCGTGTGGTCAACTTCGGTGGCAGTCGTGAGTTGATTGGTCGCTTTGTCACGGTACGCATTACTGATGCCTTGCCAAACTCACTGCGTGGCGAATTCATTACTATGAATGATCCACTGACTGCCGATACGCTGGTCAACTGGGGCTGAAGCCTCGCTACCTACGAAGACTCTTGGACCCCGAACCCGCTTCCTGTTCGCTCACACTCGAACCCGCTGACAACCAGCGGCTGGCCTCACTGTGTGGCCAGTTCGACGAGCACCTGCGCCAGCTCGAACGTCGTTTGCACGTCGAGATCAGTAACCGTGGCAACCGATTCCAGATCGTAGGTACTGATCAGGCACCACACCGCGCTGGTGATGTTTTGCAGGATCTATACGACGCAACGCGTGATATGCCGCTAACGCCGGAACGTGTGCACCTCTATCTCCAGCAAGCCGGGCTTGACGGGCAAGATGATCCCGTAGGCGACAGTGATCAGGAACAACTGATTAATATTCGACGTTGCACCATCAAGCCTCGCGGTAGCCACCAGCAGGATTACATCCGCAACATTTTCAAGTACGACGTAAACTTCGGTATTGGTCCGGCCGGTACCGGCAAGACCTATCTCGCCGTTGCCTGCGCTGTGCAGGCACTGGAACATGAATCAGTACGTCGTCTGGTGCTGGTGAGGCCTGCTGTTGAAGCCGGTGAACGGCTCGGCTTTCTGCCCGGCGACCTGACGCAAAAAGTTGATCCTTACCTGCGCCCCCTGTATGACGCGTTGTATGAGATGCTTGGCTTCGAGCGCGTGGCAAAACTTATTGAACGCAACATCATCGAGATCGCACCGTTGGCATTCATGCGCGGGCGTACCCTCAATGATTCCTTCGTTATTCTCGACGAAGCGCAGAACACTACCACCCAGCAAATGAAGATGTTCCTGACGCGTATTGGTTTTGGTTCCACGGCGGTTATCACGGGTGACGTAACACAAATTGATCTGCCGAAAAGTGTGAAGTCTGGCCTGTCCCACGCCAACGAAGTACTGGACGGTGTTTCCGATATCGGGTTCACACAGTTCGATACGCGTGATGTGGTGCGGCATCCGATGGTGCAGAAAATACTTAACGCGTACCATCGTTTTGAAGACGAGTTCGGTAATGACTGACCCGGTTTTCGACCTTGAAGTCCAGTGGGCCTGCGATCCGTCATTGTTGGCAGACAAAGTCGATTTTGAAGGCTGGGTAAAGGCGGCGCTGGAAGGCATTGAGCATCCGGTTGAGCTGGTTATCCGCATGGTAGATGAAGTCGAAGGCGGTGAGTTGAACCAACGCTATCGCAATATGGACAGGCCGACCAACGTATTGTCTTTTGCCTTTGAGGTGCCACCGGGTGCCGAGAGCAATCACCTGGGCGATCTGGTGATTTGCACGCCGGTTGTCATGCGTGAAGCCCAGGAGCAGGGCAAGACGGTAAGCGAACATCTTGCGCATCTGGTAGTACACGGTGTTTTGCACCTGTGTGGTTTTGATCACCAAACCAATGATGAAGCAGAGTTGATGGAGTTACGTGAAAAAACCATTCTACAAAGGCTGGGTATTGAAGATCCGTACCGGCAGATCGACGGGGTAGCACAGGGATAAGCTATGAACGACAAGTCATCACACAGTAACCAGTCCTGGATAGAACGACTGGGTCAGGCTTTGATGGGCGAGCCAAAAGATCGCGACCAGTTAATACAATTTTTACGCGAAGCTCAGACGCGAGGCTTGTTCGATGCCGAGGCGCAAAGCATGATCGAAGGCGTGCTGGCAGTGTCAGACATGCAGGTGCGTGATATTCTTATCCCGCGCACGCAAATGGTGGTTATCAATCGCAACGACAGCCCGGAAGATATTATTCCTGTGGCTATCGAGTCCGGGCATTCACGTTTCCCTGTGGTTGGTGATGACAAAGTCGATGTTATCGGGGTATTGCTGGCCAAGGATTTGCTGCGCTATTCCTCGAAGAACGGTACTGAACAGTTTTCTCTCCGTGATATACTGCGCAAGCCGGTGTTTGTCCCTGAGAGCAAGCGCCTCAATGTTTTGCTCAAGGAGTTTCGTGCCAGCCGTAATCACATGGCTATCGTGGTTGATGAGTACGGTGGTGTGGCCGGTATGGTGACTATCGAGGATGTGCTCGAGCAAATTGTTGGTGAAATCGAAGACGAACACGATATTGATGAAGATACCTTCATCCGCAAGCTTAGCGATGTCAGCTTTACCATCAAGGCACTGACGCCGGTTGAGGATTTCAACGAATACTTCAGCACCGAGTTCAGCGACGAAGAGTTCGACACCATGGGCGGGCTGTTAACCCACGAATTCGGTCATCTGCCCAAACGCGGTGAAACCATCATATTGGGCAGCCAGAGTTTCCAGGTGACCAATGCTGACAACCGGCGTATTAATTTATTGAAAGTCACTTTGTTGCTGAACCCAAACGCCATCGGCGCTGCGTCTTCTGCTGACTGATGGTGATACCGGCAAGACTGCGGATAGTACTGACTGCATTCCTGTGCGGTGCGGTGATGCCGCTGGGTTTTGCGCCCTATGGCTGGTTCCTTATCCCGCTTCTGGCGCTCACGATTTTTGCGGTTTTGCTATTCCCCTTACGTCCGCGTGATGCCTTGCTGGCTGGTTGGTGCTTCGGCCTCGGACAGTTTGGCGTCGGTATTTCCTGGGTACATATCAGCATTTATCTCTACGGTAATGCCGGTCTACCGTTAGCAATAGCGGTGATGTTGTTGCTGGTAGCGTTTCTTGCCTTGTATCCGGCACTCATGGCATGGCTATTGGCAAAAGCACGCGTAGAATCTGCTGCGGTGTTTTATGCAGGCTTGTTCCCGGCCGCCTGGGTGCTTTCGGAATGGCTGCGCTCCTGGGTACTGACCGGGTTCCCGTGGCTGAATCTTGGTTACAGCCAGATCGATAGTATCTTCGCTGGTTTTGCACCAGTGTTTGGTGTCTACGGTGTAGCCTGGGCCGCAGTGTTTTCAGCCGGGCTTATGGCAACGCTGTTACGGGCACCGGGCTGGAGCTGGATACGGTTTTCTTCGCTCCCCGCATTGCTTTTAATAACAGGCATCGGCTGGGGTCTTAATCAGGTAACCTGGACGGACCTCAGTACCGACACACTGCGCGTTACGCTGGTGCAGGGCAACATTCCGCAGGATATGAAATGGAAACCGGCACAACAGGCTGCCACACTGGAAACTTATGTTGACCTGACTCGCGCACACTATGACAGCGATCTGATTGTTTGGCCGGAGACTGCCATTCCGGCATTTTACGATGATGTGTTAGAGAGTTTTATCAAACCCCTGTCGGAGCAGCTGCGATCAAACAATGTATCGTTGATCACTGGCATCCCTGTGCTGGATCGGGAACACTGGAAATACTACAACGCCGTTCTCAGCCTGGACGAGCCAGAGCGCTTCTATTACAAAGTGCACCTGGTTCCGTTTGGTGAATACCTGCCGCTGCGCGACTGGCTGGCAGGGTTGCTCGGGTTTCTGCCTGTGCCGGAATCTGATTTTACCGCCGGCAGTCCGAATCAACGGCCGCTACAGGCAGCGGGTATCCCGGTGGGTGTTTCCATCTGTTACGAAATTGCTTTTGGTGAACAACTGATCAAAGCGTTGCCGGAAGCCACTGTGTTGGTCAATGTCAGTAACGATGCCTGGTTTGGTGATTCACTCGCACCTCACCAGCACCTTGAGATGGCACGTATGCGCGCGCGCGAAGTAGAACGTTACGTACTGCGCGCTACGAATACAGGTATATCCGCTATCATCGCACCAGACGGTACATTAAAAGTGCGCAGTCGCCAGTTTGAAACGGAAACCATAAGCGCAGAGATTGAACCACGCCACGGTGCTACGCCTTATGTGCGTTGGGGTAACTGGCCGGTAGTTAGTGGGGCGTTGCTGGTGGTTGGGGTGTTGTTGTGGCGGGTCAGGGTTTGAGCCGGGTGGCGTTCACTGCTTTTTAAACTGCACGCCTCTGCTTCGCAGTAACTCCAGTAGTCGGTTTATGGCCAATGCATCACTGTGCGTAACAAGAACGTCTGACCCGGCGACGGAGGCAGCTAGCGGGCGGTAATGGTGTAACTGGTTTTCCAGTACTTCGACGCCAGCTTCGGAGGCATCAAGCCTGCTTTGCTCACGTACTGCAACACGATTGCGCAGTTCGGACTCCGGTGCCTGACAATC
>UOFN01000052.1_pt1 | contig 10785 bp, 11 predicted proteins | sample 1990111 | NCBI WGS metagenome assembly UOFN01 (sample SAMEA4728526, study PRJEB27164) | hydrothermal vent metagenome | biome: marine basaltic hydrothermal vent biome; feature: marine hydrothermal vent; material: mineral | place: Pacific Ocean | collected 2011-06-14/2011-07-23 | depth 1741 m | reverse complement strand
ACGCCTCGGTGATCGCTGGAAGCTGGAACTGGAAAGCCGCTGGTTTCTGAATACCAGTGAAAGCCCGCTGTTGTCTGCTTTCAGGCAGGACAGTCATGTGATACTGAGATTGTCGCGGTATTTCTAGCAATATAGACAGCTATAAAGCCGCCCCATGGCAGTCTTCCGGGGAGCAGTTGTTCGGCAAGACGTGACAGGCTTCCGCCATTGGGGAGGGAAATGGCCGTTTTATGCCTGTGCTCAATGGACACAGGCGTAAGTTGCGCAACCCATTGTTCCACCTCTGTCCACCTATCCCAACGAGCGCCTCGATAGCTGCCAGAATTATGTTTGCTTCGGTAGAGCAGGCTGTTGCGGTTTAACAGTCCCAGTACAATACCCTGACGACTCACTCGCCACATTTCCGCCAACGCCTTCACCGGCTGATCGACAAAACACAGACTTGTCACGGCGGTACAGTAGTCAAAGCTGTTGTCTGCAAAGGGCAGGTGTCGTGCATCACCTTGCAAGTAGTCCACTGTACCCGTTTGTGCCTGTGCGTAGTGAATCATGTCTGTGTCCGGGTCAATGCCGGTAACCTTCAACCCGGCTTCTGCAAAAGCACGACTGAAGTAACCTGTTCCGCTGCCCACGTCCAGTAGAGACTGGCCGTTCACGGGTTGCACAAGTTTGATTAACAGTGAGAACTCCTGCTGACCGATCCACCTTCCGCGCGGGGTGTGGTACCAGGCTTCATATGCGGCCGGGTCAGTCATTGCGGCCATCGCTATGGCAACAGACGGTTAATCCATTTAACCAGCTTCCGCGTCCCCGGACTGAACAGCCTGGGGGTGTAGGCGGTGTTCACCACGCGTCGATGAATTTGTGCCAGTGTCGGGTAAGCATGAATGGTAGCGGAGATATCTCCCATCTTTGTACCCGTTTGCATCGCCAGCACAATTTCGTGGATAAGTTCACCCGCGTGTGGGCCAAGGATTGAGGCACCGAGAATTTTTCCTTTATGCGTAATCAGCTTGCTCATGCCCTGCGTGTTGACTTCGGTCAGGGCGCGGTCGATTTCCTTGAACGGAAAACACAGTACTTCTGGCTCGATGCCCTTGTCACGGGCTTGCTGCTCGGTTAAACCCACACGCGCCAGTTCTGGATCGGTATAGGTGACCCAGGGGATAACCCGATAGTCGGTTTTTTTAGGGAAGCGGAAGATGGCATTACTGATGACGATGCCAGCCTGGTACTCCGCCATGTGCGTGAAGGGGTAGGGGCCGCACACGTCACCGCAGGCAAAGATATGTTTTTGTGAGGAGCGCATGCGTCGATCTACACCGATGCCCTTGTTTGTGAAGGTAACGCCAGCAGTTTCCAGTCCCAGGTTTTCGACATTCGGTTTGCGACCTACCGCAACCAGAACCTGGTCAGCTTCGAGTTGCAGATCTCCGCTGCAAAACACAGTGCGGGTTTTACCCCCACGGGTTACGCGCTCTGCGCTGGTCGAGGTATGTATGGTTATACCCTCGCTGACAAGATATTCCTGCAAGGCATCAGCGATTTCCGGATCTTCCTGTGGCAACAGGTGGGGCAGACGTTCCACCACTGTCACCTTGCTGCCGAGGCGGTGAAAGGCCTGCGCCATTTCCAGCCCGATGGGTCCACCGCCGAGCACCACGAGACGCGGTGGCAGGGTGCGCAGGGAGAACAGGTCCAGGTTGGTGAGATAGCCGGCTTCTTCCAGTCCCTCGATGGGTGGGACGAAGGGTCTTGAACCGGTGGCTATCACAAACCGCCGACCACGGATTTCCTGATCCTGGACCTGTACGGTATGTGCATCGATGAAATGGGCCGCATCGAAAATCACTTCACAACCATAACTGCGAAAGCGCTCCGGATCATCATGATGCTGAATATGTTCAATGACCGAGCGCACATGATCGTTAACCTTGCCGAGATCGACCTCAGGTTCCACTGAGGGCAGGCCAAACGAATCGCCCCGGCGCATGAGGGATGCCACCCTGGCCGACTGAATCAGGGTCTTGCTGGGTACGCAGCCGTAGTGCAGGCAGTCGCCGCCGAGTTTTTCTTCCTTCTCGATCAGGGTGACTTTCAGTCCGAGCTGGCTGGCAACGCTGGCAACCACCAGCCCGCCCGCGCCACCACCGATAATAACCAGATCACGTTGACTCATAAGCCACCTTCTTTGATGCTGTCATCGAGCGGAATTTGTTGGCGAAACACTTCGTAATTGATCGGCGTGGTATTTTCGTAGCCGATGCGTTTGCGCCGGCTTTCGGCCAGCAGGTGATACCTGATCTCTGCTTCCACTTTCACTGCCTCGCTGTTACCGGGAACTTCCAGTTGATATTGCCGTGGTTGCCATCGTGGTAAGCGGGTGTCCCAAAGATCGACAATAAAGGGTCGCCACATGACGGTGCGTTTTATTGTGTATTGCGTTTCATCGAGCACCTTGTTTTGATCATCGAGTAAACGCAGGTGTACGGTCAGATAGCGGTCGGGTGTTCCCGTGGGAACATAATGGGCCGCACCGGTATTGGCCAGGGTTAGCTGGAACAGTCGTGACTCCTGTCCCTGAGGGGTGGTTTCCGTAAATGCGACGGTCAGTGCTTTTCGAATCATCTCTGGGTCATGGCCGCCGCGCCAGTAATGATGTCGCGTATTGCGTGCTACACCACCCTCGACCAGCGGGCGTTTTACCAGCGGCATGTGGCACTCGACACAACCGAGGCTGGCGATATCCGGTTCAGTTGTTTCACCACTTGTTTCTTTGTGCGTTTCCTTCTGGCCCATTTCGCTCAATTTCTCAGGTGTCAACAGACGAGTCAGTTGCTGTAAAGCTTCGGGTGATAGCGATTCATGTTTTGTGCTGGTAATTTCCGCCACCGTCCCGCAGGGCGGGAAACGGAAGAAGGCATCCCAGCGGTCTCCCTCGACGATATGGCAGCGCACGCAGACTTCATTAGGGCTCACCAGTTTTTTTACCGGGTGAGGTGCGTTGGTGTCGCCCAGGACACCAACAATTTTCCCGTCACGGTAATGACAGGCCGCACAGGTTACGCCTTCGTGCTGAAGTCCGGGGTCAAAGTTCGGGTTGTCTTTCAAAACCGGATCCCACTTATCCTTGTCACGGTACCCCAGTACCTTGTGTGGCTGCTGGCGATCAAGCGGTGTGTGGCACAGCCTGCAGATATGCTGTGAGTTATCAAATTGCCAGTCAGTCTGGAAATAGGGATCGGTCCAGGCCTGACTATGAATCGTGGTGCGCCACTCGTCATAGAAAGCCTGATGACAAACCGCGCATTCGCCAGCACTCAGTTTACCTAATACCGGCGGCACTTGCGTGGTATCGACCGGCCAGGCAAACCGGTCGTCGACTACAAAAATATTCATGGGGCGGATGAAGCGCCATGTCAGAAATCCTGCGAGCAGCAGTAGTACGATAAGCAGCAGCCAGCGTTTCATTGTGACTGTCAAACCCGAACACCTTCAATCAGCAGGTAGGTGTCATCTTTCAGGAAAGATGTCTTTGTGATTTTCATGTGTGGTGACTGCTCAATATAGCCAAGTGTATTCCTGTCAAATCTTGCGCCGTATATTTTCTCAACGAATGGAGCGAATAATTCCTGTCTTTTCCTCACGCGGCTATTTTTTGAAAAAACAATTTCCAGAATCCTGAAGCGTCCACCCGGCTTTAATATTCTACTGAATTGGCTTACTGCGAGTTGTTGTATTTCATCGGGCATCACGCAACACATAAACGATGAAAACAACCAGTCGAACTCATTTGAGTGGATTGACTGCATACTGGTCGCATCTTCATTGACCAGCTTTATCCTGCAGTCTGATTTCGGAATTCGTTTTTTTGCCCTGTGTAGCATATGTCTGCTCAGGTCGATTCCCAGCAGGTCGACATCCTGGTGATAGAACTCCAGGTTTCTGCCAGTCCCGACCCCGGCTTCCAGTATTTTGCCGCGCATATCACCCACCAGGTGCGGACGCCATTTCTGATATAACCTCTCCCACGGATAATCCAGGATGTCATAAAAGTATGCGGTTAAGTTGTATTTGGCCTGCAGTAATAAATTTATTTCGTTTGGTTTCATTGAAAATACGTCTCTGTTCGCTCCTCCCACGCCATTGCTTCGTTGTGCTCGCAATGACGCGGGACCCGGGTACAACTATAAGCCGGCCATAACAGCCTTCTGGTCACACTTTCTGATATCCGCGAGCAACGTCTCCGAGGTAACTGCTTTGGGGTTATAAGCCACCACCAGCGCATGTGGATGGTCATCTTCACTAAAATGTACCGAGACCACTCCCTCTTCTGCCCGCAATTCTTCTTCGATCCGATCCTTGCACTCAGGTGTAGCATCAGGGTGCAGGTGAACCACAATGTCAGCAATGTTGATGTCAGTGTTCATAACTACCTCCTTTGGACAGGACATGGTCTGCTGACAGGCACTTGCTATCAGACTACCGGCAGATCCGCCTCTATCCACTTTGTCATGCCTCCGCGCACGATGTGCACATCAGCGAAGCCTTCCTCTGCCAACAGCAGTTCCGCTTTGGCGGAACGCCTGTCGGTTCGGCACACAATGGCAACCGGGCGCTCAAGGTAATCGCTCAGTTCATCCATACGTTTTTGAAGTTCTTCAACAGGAATATTAACGGCGCCTTCGATATGGCTTTGTTCACCAACAAAGTCACCCGCAGTCCGCACGTCGAGTACCAGCATATTCTCGTTCGTGTCACGCATCTGCTTGAAGGTCTCGGTGTCGATCATGGGGCCCTGGCGCAGCGTGGCGATCAGGCGCGGCAGAAAAGCGATCACTGCAAGCAAGGCGAGGGCTAACAGGCCTTTCTGGATCATGCCTTCGCCACCTGCAACCGCCTCGCGACCCGCATAGCCCAGGTAGGTAAAGGCGATGGCACCCGGCAGCATAAACACGAAGCTCGCGATGATGTAATGCGACAATTTAAGTCGCGTAAGACCCAGTGCATAGTTCAGCAGGTTAAACGGGAACAGCGGCACCAGACGTACAAAAGCAACAAACCGCCAGCCTTCACCCTCAACACCATTGATAAGCTGTTTAACGCGTCCACCGGTTTTGGCTGCGACCCAGTCCGAAGCCAGGTAACGTGCGATAAGAAATGCCAGCGTTGCACCGAGTGTTGCGCCCGTCAGGTTGTAGACGGTACCCAGCACCGGCCCGAACAATGCGCCACCAGCCAGCGTGAGCACTGAACCGGGCAGAAACAGCACGGCAGCCAGTGCGTAAACCAGCATGAATAGCAGTGGTGCAATTGGGCCTGCATCGCGTATCCATGCTTCCAGCGCCGCACCGTCAAACTGGTCGCGGTAAATAATGGCCAGCGTAACGGCGCTGGCAAGCCCGATAAACAGGACAATGCGCATAAGGTGATTGTTATTCATGGTCGTTTTTCCATTGGCGACGGTTAATAGCATAGTCCTGTACCTTGCCCACGAAGGGGATGGCCAGCATACCGGGCAACCAGCTGCACCACTTGTCTTCGCGGAAGGTGTGAATGCCGATAGTCATGCCTTCGTGCCCGCCACGCGGTTGGGCACGGTAGGTCCCAAACAGCCGGTCCCACCAGGGCAGGTTAAAGCCGAAGTTGCTGTTGGCTTCGTCGTCATCAACGGAATGGTGCACGCGATGCATGTCCGGTGTGACAACGATAAGGCGAAGGAGTTTGTCCAGCGTTTCGGGAAGACGCACATTGCCGTGATTGAACATGGCAGTTGCATTCAGTACGACTTCGAAAATGATAACGGCGAGCACCGGTGGACCAAGCAGCATGATCACCGCAAACTTGATAAGCATGGAGAGCAGGATTTCCAGCGTGTGAAAACGCGCCCCGGTGGTGACGTCATAATCGATATCGGCGTGGTGCACACGGTGCAGACGCCACAGCACCGGTATGGCATGTACCATCACATGCTGGACCCAGATAATGAAATCCATGACCACGACGGAAACCAGCACGGCAGCCCAGAATGGGGCATCTATATAGTTAAATAGTCCCCAGCCTTGTTCGCTGGCAAACACCGCCATGCCAACCGCCGCTGCCGGGAACGCCAGCCGTAATATAAAGCTGTTGAAAAACACCAGCCCCAGATTGTTAGCCCAGCGGACGGCTTTTGACGTTTGTAACTTGCGCCGTGGCGAGATCAATTCCCATAGTGCCATGACTGCGAAGATGCCAAGGAAAAACCCCAGTCGGATAGACATTTCGTTAGTCATGATGAAGTCATTCAGATTCATGGATGCGTACCCTCTGGTGTTCGCTGATTGCTACCTACTGACTACCTGCTATACTCATATTTCCCGTATTAAGTATTCAATAGATTAATTGAATACTATACTAGCCGATAACAGAGATATGTCAAGCAGCAACTTCAAACACGATTTATTTGCCCAGTTCGCCCGCGTTGGGAAAGCGCTCAGCAACGCCAACCGATTGGTATTGCTGGAGTTTATAGCTCAGGGTGAGCGCAGCGTGGACGAGCTGGCCAAAGTGTCCGGCCTGACGGTTGCCAACACGTCACAGCACTTGCAGCAGCTGCGTCAGGCGGGTCTGGCGAAATGTCGCAAGGAAGGGCTGAAAGTGTATTACGACCTGAGCGGTGATGATGTAATTGGCTTGCTCGACGCCTTGCGTACGGTCGCCGAGCGCCATGTGTCCGACGTAGAGCGGCTCATTAACACCTATTTAACGGTTAAGGACAGTCTTGAGCCAATACCGCGCACAGAGTTGTTGGCCCGCGTTCGAGATGGGTTGGTGACGGTACTGGATGTTCGCCCGCCCGTCGAGTTTGCCGCAGGCCACGTTCCCGGGGCCGTTAACATTCCGCTGGGAGAATTGAAACAACGCCTTGATGAACTGGACAAAGACCAGGAGATTGTTGCTTATTGCCGCGGTCCCCACTGCGTGCTGGCTTTTGATGCTGTGGCACAGTTGCGAGATAAAGGCCTCAAGGCACGGCGCCTGGAAGACGGTTACCCGGAGTGGAAAACCGCAGGGCTTCCGGTTGAGAATGAATTGAACGAATCCTGAGGTCTTACGCGGTTATCAGCCTTTTGCCAGTGGCAGGCTAAAGGTAAACGTAGCGCCCTTACCGATTTCTGACTCCCCTCGAATGATTCCACCGTGGCGATGGATAACGCGTTCCACTGTGGCCAGGCCAATGCCTGTGCCTTCGAATACATCCTGAGCGTGCAGACGCTGGAACACACCAAAAATTTTGTCAACATAACGCATGTCAAAGCCAGAGCCATTATCGCGTATGAAGAAACTGCCTGGCTCAGACGCTACCGCACCGAAATGGAAAACCGCTTTTTCTGTTTTGCCGCTATATTTCCAGGCATTGTCTATCAGGTTTTGCATGGCGATACGAAGCAGGCCCTTGTCGCCATCAACCAGCGGGGTGTCATCAATCTCGATTTCGACTTTCCGTTCCGGGTGCTGTTTCTGGAGTTCATTGAAAATTTCGTGAGCCATGTCAGAAAGATCGACACGGGAATGTTTAAATTCCTGCCGGCTGACCCGGGAGAGCGCCAGAAGATCGAGAATCAGTTGATCCATACGGATTGCATTAGCGCATATGCGTTGCAAGGCGTGTCGCCCGTCTTCATCAAGAGATTCGCCATAGTCTTCCAGCAGCATCTGTCCGTACCCGGCCATGGCGCGAAGCGGAGAGCGAAGATCGTGGGATACCGAATAGCTGAACGTTTCCAGCTCCTGGTATGACAGGCGCAGTTCACGGGTACGTTCTTCAACTTTTTCGCGAAGGAGCTGTTCCTCGTTGCGAAGTTCCTCGTAGGCCAGACCCAGTCGTTCCAGCATGTTGCTGTACTCGCGGGAAAGCGCACCGATTTCGTCAGTTCTTTGCAGTAGCGCCGTATCCAGTTTCTTCAGATGGACTGCGTCCAGTGACATGTCGGTGATGGACTCTGTCAGATGAGTTAAAGGGTGGGTATAGCGGCGGATGATCAGCGAGGTCGCTGTCAGCAGCAATAAAAGAAACAGGCCGAGAAGGCCGAGTATCCTGACTGCCATATCTGTACTGAACAGGTTGTCCTGATTCAGATAATAGGCAATGTGCGCATTGGCCAGAAGTTTGTTGCCAACGATAATCGGGTGTACCAGTTCCCGTACAGATCTCCCGCCAAATTGCGTTGTGTGGCTGTGAGGTGAGGTTAATTCGGTGTGACCCGTATCAGTGTATTGCCCGATTTGGCTAATCTCGCTGTGGGTCAGGATTTTGCCATCCGGCCGGGAGAGGAACGCATAGGCATAGTTCTTGTCCGGCAGGACGGAATAAACCGAGCGCTCCATGAGCTCGAAGTCTTCTGCGGCCAGCGCATCGATGTTGCCTGTTGCCAGGGTGCGGACGAGCGTGCTGGCGACATTCAGACGTTCGGCTTCCAGACGTTTTGCCGAGTCACTCAACAGCACATAACCCAGCGTCAGCATAGCTGCGCCAAGCAGTAAACCGAGGCTGACTGCCAGTCGAGGAAACAGACCCCAGCGCATATTCAGGGTTTTAATCCGGCCTGCTTGATCAGGTCCCTGGTGATGGTTTCCATGGCTGGGTCATAGGGAACAAATTCCTTTATCTTCATGGACATCATTCCAACCAGGACTTCGGAACCGGCGGGATTGCCCGGCATGGCCAAAACAACATCCTTAAAGTGTTTGATCAATTGCGGGTCGAGACTCGATCTGGCAGCAATGAGATTTTCCGGGTAGGCATCGCTGACACCGATGATTTTGAGTTCGCCGGTTTCGACTTTTTCGCCCATCAGGCGAAAATTGACGCCGCACATGGTGGCGGCTTCGATATCGTTCAGCAGTACCTTGTGGATAGAGCTTGACAGGTTTTTAGTGAAGATTTCCTTAACTTCCTTGCCGCTCTCGATGCCGTGTGACCACAGGTAAGCGCGCGGTGCCAGATAGCCACCGGCACCCATCGGGCTGACGTAAGCCATGGTTTTGCCTTCCAGCCCATCGAGGTCTGAAATCCCGCTGTCACTACGCACAAAAATTTCGCTGCGGCTGGTTGTCTTGCCATCCAGATTTTGCATCTGGGCGATGCCGTTTGCCTGGCCTGTTTGTTTCAGGCGGTAGAAAACGTAGGAGTTCACATAGAAAAAATCGACATGGCCGGTTTTTACCGCTTCCTTCATGCGGCCAAATCCACGCGGGACGACAACCTTTACCGGACGCCCCAGGCGTTCACTCATGTAGTCGGCAAACGGCTGCCATTTTTCCAGAATTCGTGCGGGTGGTGCGATAGACAATACACCGAAACGTATCGGTTCAGAGGGTTCTGCACGGCTGTATGTCGTTTGGCATGACAGGAGAACCAGTAGAGCGAAAAGGGCAGCAAGGTTGAAGCGTGTATTAGAGTAGGTCAAGGCGCTAACCTCCATCAGAATACTTAAGGCCAGGAATTAGCAGAGTATAGCGGAATTTAGTGCTTTTGAGCGATCAGCCTTTGCCTTTCTCATGATGCCCACCAAACTGGAAACGCATGGCAGAGAGAATTTTATCGGCAAAATCAGCTTCACCACGCGAGCTGAAGCGACTATACAGCGCAGCTGTGAGTAGTGGCGCAGGTGCACCGACTTCGATGGCCGCGATACTGGTCCAGCGGCCTTCGCCGGAATCCGACACCTGGCCGCTGAAGTCTCCCAGTTCGGCATCATCACTTAAGGCGTTGGCGGTTAAATCCAGCAACCAGGAAGAGACTACGCTGCCGCGTCGCCACAGTTCGGCCACATCCGGGAGATTAATGTCGTACTGGTATTCTTCCGGGTTGCGTAGCGGGGAAGTTTCGGCATCCACATCCTGACTTTGTTTGCCAATGCCTGCGTGTTTGAGAATGTTGAAGCCTTCAGCGTAGGCGGCCATCAGACCGTATTCGATACCATTGTGAACCATCTTGACGAAATGACCCGCACCAGCCGGGCCACAGTGCAGGTAGCCTTTTTCTGCTGCCCTGCGTTCACCTTCACGTCCCGCAGTGCGCTCTATGTCGCCGGTGCCGGGTGCCAGCGTAGCAAACACAGTGTCGAGGTGCTTGACCGCAGAATCATCACCGCCAATCATCAGGCAGTAGCCGCGCTCCAGGCCCCACACACCACCGCTGGTTCCGACATCAAGGTAGTGGATGCCTTGTTCCTGCAAGCGGCGTGCGCGGATGATGTCATCTTTGTAGTAAGAGTTGCCGCCATCGATGATGATATCCCCGGCGTCCAGTCGTGATGCAAGTTCGTCAATCTGCTGTTCGACAAACGCAGCAGGTATCATCAGCCAGACCACACGTGGACTGTCGAGTTTTGACAGGAAGTCATCCAGGTTTTCCGAACCGACTGCACCTTCGCTAACCAGTTCTTTAACCGGCTTCTGGCTGTGGTCATATGCGACGCACTGGTGTCCGTCTTTAAGCAGACGCCGAACCATATTGGCGCCCATACGTCCAAGGCCGATCATTCCCAGTTGCATCGTGTTTCTCCTTATCGCATGAAAGCGTTGCGTACCCAGTAGTCCATGCTGAAAAAGCGACCGCCGCCGACGAAGAATAAAACCAGCAGCATAATAAAGTAGGTGGCCGCGAACTCAATACCATTGTTAAGAATTACAAAGCTGCCATTTTCGGTCAGCCACTCGTAGTTGCCGTTCTGCTCGAGGATTTCCTTGCCTCGACTCAGTCGTTCGACGGCACCCACAGTACGTTCGGTTGCAAAC
>UOFN01000039.1_pt1 | contig 11161 bp, 13 predicted proteins | sample 1990111 | NCBI WGS metagenome assembly UOFN01 (sample SAMEA4728526, study PRJEB27164) | hydrothermal vent metagenome | biome: marine basaltic hydrothermal vent biome; feature: marine hydrothermal vent; material: mineral | place: Pacific Ocean | collected 2011-06-14/2011-07-23 | depth 1741 m | reverse complement strand
CTCTGTGCTTCCCCTCCCCCGCACTAACCGCTCCTCTGCTGGAAGCCGGCATCGGTGTTGAAGTCATGGATACGGCAGCGGCTTGCCGAACGTTTAATGTGTTGCTATCGGAGGGACGACCGGTGGTGGCGGCATTGTTGCTGGCCTGATCCAGGAGCGTTTAATCCATCTCTGACAAAGGAAAACCCCGGTTATTACGGTAGACGGCGGCCCTCAATCAGTATGCCAGCCAAACAACGCTGAATAAATCAACTTCCGTTAACGTCGTATTGTTCGATCTTCCAGGACAGCAAATCCCCTAGTTCGGTAGGCGGTGCAACCAGATTGCCGTTTATATCGTAAAGGCTAAGAGAGGAGACTGTCGCACCAGAGAACGATGCTAGTGGCAACCCCAGAACACTAATCCGCATTTCCATATATTCCAGCAGCCCCTGAGAGCTGAGAAAATAGATAGATAAGTTATCACCTTTAAGTTTCCAATCCATTTGCCGTCTGGATATCACGCTTTCCGGTAGCTCATCAGCAATTACTTTCAGAGAGTTGCTACTACCGGTTATACCTGGAATATTAATAACCAGTTCAGCCGCCGCGTATTTTGGATTGCTGGTTATCGATGATCGGGGTGGTGAAACAATCAGTCTGGGCTTTGATTCCAGTTCCGCGATATTTCCTGGCAAGATGTCGATGGCGGTTTGAAAAAAATTCTTTTTATAAAAATCAAACGTATTGGGCGATCCATCACCAGACAAAATCTCGAGGCGAACCGGCGTATTATTTATATGCGGAATAAAGGAGTTGCCAGGGTAAACAGCACTTGAGTTTATCTGGAGTTCGCCTTGACCAGTTGGAACTGTCATGGGTAAATCAAGAAGTATAACGGTTAACCAGACACCATGAACGGTGGCATCCGCCATATTTTGGATTTCAAAATTATCCAGCCACGCCGCACTAGTCTTTTCAGGATATAGGTTTATCAGTGCACGGAAATTGCCGGTAGTACCAGCCACCGTATCGTGTAAAACAACAGACGGACTTCCATCATCAGGTACATAGGTGATAACCGTGTTGGCTTTGCTCATGCTATCGGGAGAGCCCACCGGCACTGTTATGGTGTCACCACGACGCGCGGTAATAGGGAAAGTGTTTACCGTGGTACAACCGGAAAACCAAATGACCAACAAAACGATGTAGATTGGATAAATTCGCATAGCTCCCCCATGATTCTGCAATCTGGAATAGATTCCAACCCAAACTATACACTAAACACGCTATTTGGCCGAATTTTACTGCTGAACCTGACGGCCGCGCAAGGGCTATTTGCCTCAATTCCTTTTAGTCCACATGCATCCGCATTGTCGTTGGCTTAGCTGATAAAACACAGCATCAACCAAACAAAGCATCCGAAGAAAAACCTTCGCTTTCAAGTATCTCACGCAATCGTTTAAGCGCGTCCATCTGAATCTGTCGCACCCTCTCTCGTGTTACACCAATTTCATTCCCCACCTCTTCCAGTGTGGAAATCTTGTACCCGTGCAGACCAAAGCGCCGTTCCACAACTTCGCGCTGTTTGTCGGACAGCTGCGCAATCCAGGTTTCGAGGTTGGCAAGAACATCTTCGTCTTGCAGAAGGTCGGAAGGGTCGGAGGAATTTTCATCCGGTATGGAATCGATCAGTGTCTTACCCGATTCAGAATTCTTGCTGATCGGCACGTCGACCGAAGTCACACGTTCGTTGAGTTTGAGTAGCCGTTTAACGTCTTTCATCGGCTTGTCGAGCAGTTCTGCAATTTCTTCGGCGTTTGGCTCGTGATCCAGCGACTGCGCAAGGCGACGCGCTGCTTGCAGGTAACTGTTTAGCTCCTTGACGACATGGATCGGCAAGCGGATGGTGCGCGTCTGGTTCATAATGCCGCGCTCGATGGTCTGGCGTATCCACCAGGTGGCATAGGTCGAGAAGCGAAAACCGCGCTCGGGGTCGAACTTCTCAACCGCGCGAATCAACCCCAGGTTTCCTTCTTCTATCAAATCAAGAAACGCCAGTCCCCGGTTGATATAACGGCGTGCAATTTTAACCACCAGCCGCAGGTTGCTTTCTATCATTCGACGCCGGCCGCTTTCTTCGCCCTTTTGTGCAAGCCGTGAGTAGTAAACTTCTTCTTCTGCGGTTAACAAGGGAGAGAAACCAATCTCGTTGAGATACATCCGGGTAGCATCGAAGTGCGCTTCGGTTTCCGGTGGTTCCTTTACGCGGGATTTTTCAGGCTTTGATGGCGCTTCAGCGAAATTCAGGGCGTTCTCCGTATCGCTGGCGGAAGTCTTTGTGGTTGAATTCTGGCTTTTGCTGGCCATTGTTATACCTCTTCTTATTCACACTGCTTCCACTGAACCAGGCGTATTGTGGCCAGGCTTCGGTAGAACACTACCGTTTAGGCAAATAGATGAGTGGATCTACGGGCCGGCCCTTTTTGCGAATTTCAAAATGCAATTGAGTCCGGTCTGTGGCACTGCTACCCATTCGTGCAATCAGCTCACCTTTTTTTACCTGTTGCCCTTCCCTGGCGACCAACTTTCTGTTGTGTGCATAAGCACTTAAGAAATCTTTGTTGTGCTTGACGATAATAAGCCTACCGTAACCACTAAGTCCACTCCCGGCGTAAACCACCTTGCCGGCGGCAGCCGAGCGCACCGGGGCACCCGGTTTACCGGCAATATTGATACCTTTTTTACCCGCAGCGCGTGCATCAAAACGACGGATAAGCTTACCCTTTGCAGGCCAGGTCCAGACCGGCGGGCCTTTACTAACCGCAGGCACCGCCGTTGCCGCTTTCGGGCGTGAGGCAGTAACTTTGGGCTGGGAAGGCTTGACTGCCGGAGATGCAGACCGCTTGGGTTTCGAAGGCGCACTCACCTTGGGCTTGCTGGGTGCCGGCCTGCGAACAACAGGTGGCGGTTTTCGAGGCGGTGCAATCAGTCTGATTTTCTGGCCACGGTAGATAGTGTAGGGCTTACGGATACCGTTCCAGCCGGCCAGTTGCTCGACCGTCTTGCCGTACAGGAAAGCGACGGAGTAAAGGGTATCGCTCTGCCCCACGGTATGGGTCGCGGGTATACGGACAGGTTGGCGACCACGATCACCAATTGGTGCGCTGGCGGGGCCGGAGGCACAGGCAGACAGCAGGCAACATAACAACGGCCAGACCTGCCAGCGCACCGTCAACCTCTTAGCACCAGCCAGGCAATGACCACCAGTACCACCAGCGACCAGCCAATCCATTCAACGTAGCGCCGGATACGCGCTTCCGTGGCCTCGCCGCCCCAGGCCAGTAACCCGGCAACAAGGAAAAATCGCCCGCCCCGTCCGACCACCGATGCCAGCACAAAAGGAATAAAACTCATCGACAAGGCCCCGGCAGAAATGGTGAACACCTTGTAGGGTATCGGGGAAAATCCGGCAATCAGTACTGCCCAGAAGCCCCACTCACCAAACCAGAGCGATGCCTTTGTATAGGCCTCTGCCCAATGCCCCCCGTCACTAATCAGGGGCTGTACCCATTCCAGTGCAAAATAGCCAATCGCATAACCTGCCATACCACCCAGCACCGACATCAGGGTAGTCAGGGCGGCGTAGTACATGGCGAACCGGGGCTTCGCCAACGTCATTGGCATTAACATAACGTCCGGCGGAATCGGAAAAAATGAGGACTCGGCAAAACTCAGCGCACCCAGGTACTGCGGCGCGCGTGGATGCCGGGACCAACTCAATGTCATATCGTAGAGACGGGTAAAAAGCTTCATCAGCCCGCACCCCCCAGTAAGGGGACAAACATGACCGGCTCAAAATCCTCTCGCTCATAAACACTTTCTGTTCGGGTCACGGTTATCAAGGTTTGCTGCTCGCGACCACCCAGCGGCATCACCAGTCGACCACCGACTTTAAGCTGCTCCAGCAGGGCTTCGGGAATGTCGGCCGCCCCGGCAGTAACGATAATGGCGTCGAACGGGCCGAACTGCGGCCAGCCCCAACTGCCATCGCTGTGTTGTACGCGAATATTACGGTAGGCCAATTGGCGAAAACGCTGCCGCGCCTGTGTCGCCAGCGCTTCGATGCGCTCGGTGGAATAAACCTTGTCGACCAGTCCGGCAAGGATAGCTGCCTGATAGCCGGAACCTGTGCCCACTTCAAGAACCACGGAAGGTTTGACCTCCAGCAGTAACTCCGTCATGCGCGCCACAATATAGGGTTGGGAAATCGTCTGGCCGTGGCCGATGGGCAAGGAGGTGTCTTCATAGGCGCGTGATGCCAGTGCTTCGTCGATAAAAAGGTGACGAGGTGTTGAGGCTATGGCATCCAGCACCCGGTTATTGCGTATCCCCTCTTCGCGCAAGCGCGCTACCAGGCGGTCGCGGGTACGCTGAGACGTCATACCGATACCCTGACTAAGTGATTTCAAGGCTGCTCCAGCTCACTGCCAAGGCACTGCCGAATCTGATCGAGCACGGCATGCTGGGTCAGGTCAACGTGGATAGGCGTAACCGAGACATAACCATTGCGTACGGCATGAAAATCTGTGCCCGGCCCGGCATCCTGCTCACGACCGACCGGCCCTACCCAGTAAATGGGACGGCCACGCGGATCAGTCTCGCGGATCACCGGCTCGGAGCGATGACGATTGCCCAGTCGCGTCGTCTGCCAGCCTTTGAGTTGCTCGAAAGGGATATCCGGCACATTCACATTCAGGATCGTTTCGGCGGGCACTGGCTCGCACTCAAGACGTTTCAGCAAAGCCAGAATGACCTGTGCCGCCGTGTCAAAGTGCTGCGGCTGAAACGAGACACAGGAAACGGCGATCGCCGGCAGACCGAGAAAGCGGCCTTCCATCGCAGCGGCTACCGTACCGGAATAAATCACATCATCACCAAGGTTGGCCCCGGCGTTAATCCCCGACACCACCATATCCGGCTCGTGTTCGAGCAAGCCGGTAATCGCAAGGTGGACGCAGTCCGTGGGTGTGCCTTCAACACTGGTGAAGCCGTTCTCAGCCTGACGGGCGCGCATCGGGCTGTCGAGCGTGAGGGAGTTGCTGGCACCGCTGCGGTCACGTTCGGGGGCCACCACAGTCACCTCAGCCACTGTCTGCAAGGCCTCGGCCAGGCAGCGAATGCCCGGCGCACGGTAGCCGTCGTCATTGGAAATCAGAATTCGCATTGAACGGCCATGATACCCGAGTCAGCCGCGTGCGCCCATTACCGTGTTCAGAAAAACGGTTACAATCCGGACACATGAGCAAACCTGATGCCGAAGATATCAAGCTGTTCCGCGACAGCGTGGGATCGGTAAAACCTGTACAAAGTGACCGGGTTACCCCGCACCGTCGGCACATCCCCCCGCGCCCGGTATTTCGTGAACGTGACGAAACCGAAGTGTTGCGCGACATGCTTTCCGAATATTTTGACCCGGCCGAAGTGGAAACCGGAGAAGAGCTGCTCTATATCCGCACCGGTCTGCAACTGCGCACCGTGCGCAAATTGCGACGGGGAAAATTGTCTGTCGATGCCGAGCTGGATTTACACGGCATGACCGTACCGGTCGCGCGGGCCGCCGTGGCCGGTTTCCTGCGCGAATGCCAGCGCCGTCATGTTCAATGTGCACGTATCATCCACGGCAAGGGACTCGGTTCACGGCATCGTGCCCCGGTACTGAAAACCAAAATCGGCGGCTGGCTGCGTCAACGCGACGAAGTACTGGCCTATTGTTCGGCACGACACTACGACGGCGGAACCGGGGCGCTGTACGTGTTGCTGAAGAAATGAATGCCCTGTTGCTTGGTGATCATCGTCAGAGCCTGACGGTCATTCGTTCACTGGCTCAGGCAGGTTATCGGGTTACAGTCGGTCTGGCGATGTGAATCGCCCCGGGTACTCCGGAGACAAGGGGTAGCAGGGTTTCTGAACGTCCTGAGGACGGATGGTAGCGGATCAAGTGCAGGACCGCCTGCGCTTCGTCCTGATACAAATTATAAACGGTATACAAGGTGCCATCGCTGGAGAAACTAGTCCCGGAAAGGGACAGGTCCGATTTCTCACCCGAGAAACGAACAATTTCGGCTGCCTTCCCGCTAACGGCGTCGATGTACTTTAATGATATAAGCGGTGGCCCGGGAGGCTCATTCCGTTTACGTTTCTGTCGTAGTAAATCCAGATCGAGCCCTATCGCTGGAGAACCCGGGTGGAATCTTGTATAGGCATCTTTGGCGGGTTGCTTGTTCAACAATGTTCCTTCCGTATCAAATACCCAGTATTCATGCACGTTGGGCGCGTAGATATCCTCGTTATCGGAAATCACCATGCTTACCCAAAGCCGGTTTTCGGCAACGTTTATCCGGAACGGGTTCCAGCTTTTACTTGCATCAAAATAATCATCAAATCGAAGCCATTCTTCAAACGCAAAGTCTCCGGGCTTTGACTGGCGCACGATGTGTTTGTCGTGCGATGCATAGATAAGGCCACTGGCCCGGTCTATGGCGATCGTTGATGATGACAAATTTGCGCCGGTTACCGGGTTGTTTGTGATCTTAAGGGCGGGATCTTCCGGCCAGACAGAAAAGGTGTTTGCTTTCCGGTTATACGTGTAAACGTTCCGGTCTTTATCCATCAGAGCCTGAAGGTGTTGGAAATCGATATATTTTTCACAAACACCCTGCTCGGAAACCAGCGTGTAGTGCTCGCCTTCACGCCGATACCGGAGCAGCTTCAATGTTATGTTTTCTCGCGCATAGAACCCGCTCTTTACCTTCTTTAAGGTATTGAACTCTACAAACACCGCCAGGTGCTGCGCGTCATCAGACACCAGTATGCGGTTGGCGGAATACTTGTACCCGGAACCCAACAGCTTCTTTGCGCTTTTTTCACATGATGGTGTGCGGTCGAACAGACCTGAGAAGACTGGCGTGAAAGGATAGAATCCAACCAGAGCAAAGATGAAGCAACGTAACGTTTTTGTAAGCATAGCCACGAAGACTAACATAGCGCTGGCGATAAGCACCTGCTTTGGTTAAGCTCGGACAATGGAAACATTAAAACATCTCAGCCTGATCGCCATTATTCTATTGTCGTCAGCATGCACTTCAATAAGCAGCGTACATCCTCTGGGGACAGACACAGTTCAGCTTGTCGAGCATGAATGGCGAGGCACCTGGATTGCACAAGACGGTACTTTGCAACTGGATGTTCTGGATACCAAAGCCGGTATCATAGAACTTGTGTTTATCGAGCATGGCAAAATCGAGAAATACACGGTAACCATCAAGAAGAGCGGGCAAGACACCTATATGAACCTGCTCAACAAAGACAAAAGCTATCTGTTTGCCAAATTTAAAAAACGATACAATCAGATTATTGTCTGGCCGCCCTCATCAAAAGCGATGAAGGTGGCCATTGCCAGCGAGGCGATTAAAGGAGAAATTACTAAGGACGATGACTTACTTATCACCGCAGACAAAGACAACCTGAACAAGTTTTTTGCGGATAATAGCGAGAAAATGCTGTTTGAATACGACGAGCCTGTCGTCTTTAGAAAGAACGTCAAATAGGCTATTGAGCCGCCTCTTCGAATCTGCGAATTCTTTCTGCAGTACCCGGATGGCTTGAGAAGTATCCTGTCATAGAACCCTCGTCACCCTCTTCCCCCTCGTTGGCTTGCATCGCTTTACTCAGACAGTCACTTACGACACCGTCCTCTTCCAGACAGCTTTTAAACTCCGGATCCTGACTAGCCTCCAGTTTGCCCATAATGGTGGCGAAGTGGATAGGGTTAATATCGTGGTTCAACATATAGACCAGCGAGTAAGTGTCCGCCTCAGTCTCCATATCTCGCGAATAGCCGGATTCAATCATCACCGCAGGCAAACTGGTTACGATTGAGCTACTGGCAGAAACATCGCCGGTGATCATCGTTATAACGATAGCGAGACTAAACCCCTGTATCGCCATCCGAAGACTGTGTCGATACTGCACATGACCGATCTCGTGCAACATGATCGAGACGATCTCATCATTATCATCAGCCAGCTCAACCAGCTCATCCATAAACACAATGGTGCCGTCAGGCAAGGCGAATGCATTGGCACCGATCGCTCCGCCTTTACGAAACTCCAGACGTATATTATCGGCATGGATTGATTCGAGGATCGACTGGAAAATGGCTTGCAGCTCATCCTGTCTTTCCTGGCTTAGTTCGCTGGGTTCCAGAAGATGCTCATCCATGGTTTTCAGGACATCAACACCCAGATAGCTGACCTGTTCATCGGTCAGCATCATGGCAACCTCCCGGCTGAAATGAGGAATACCAAATTGAACGAAAGCCCAGGCACCAAGGGAAACCGTTAACAGCGTTATGGCGACCAGCCGTTTGGATGATTCAAACCGATGAATCAGACTGTTGATTCCCCGTTTTTGCAAACGGGACTCCAGTTCATCAACCGCATTATTGTTGCTGGTCTCGAACATCCCGCCATCGGGAAACTCGATATACCGGGCGGTATTACCGATGCGTGGCGATATCCGCACAGAACTGAGAGCGATGGCGGCTTTGTGCGAACCCTGAATACCAATGCGGCCTGCGTCGTCTGCATACAGAACAACATCCGTCATTTGCGATGTCTTGCCGTCCGAATATTGCCCTTTGATCATGAACTACATACCCAGATCCATATCAAACATCTCGCCCATTTCCTCACCCAGCGCCGACTGTTGTTTGCTCTGCGCGGCGATAAAGCCGTTGAAATCCCCGGCAGGTTCGATGGCCGTCATGCTGACACGGTATCTTGCGGTTCTGATCCTTGCCCATGGCATCAACAAGCCCAAAGATACAGCCATTGCCAGGGTGTTTGTCGCATACAGATACATCATATAGCCAACGGTCAGTTTCGAGGTGACTTGATGGCCTTCCAGTTTGATATGACTGAACACCAGGTTAACTTTTTTGGTTTGTATATAGGCGAAGAACCATAAATATGGAATGATCATCATCAACGAGAGGGCGATGGTCAACATTGGACTAACGGCAGCCTCGGCAGCACCTTCCTTACCAGCACCCATTACAGTCATAGCCCCAATCAGCCCTCCAAATACGACAGAGAACAAAATCCCCACCAATATAATACCCAGCAAGGCTTTGAGATACAGAAAATAGAACGCCCTTTTCTTCGCCGTAAACGAGAAATCCGAAGTTCCAAAATCAGCGTGATCCACCTTGAAGCGGTTAAACATATATTCCCACCAGGGGAACATCAGAAAGATTACTAAAATGAAACCCACCACCGTAGCCAGAAGGGTTTCGGGAATCTCTTGCTGCGCAGCCAACTGGTCCGGTTGAAGCAAAGTAATCACGCCAATGTAGCCACCAATCACCAGCAGCGGGATAACGAAGATCTTGTAAGCGCCCTTGAAATTCTTTTCGAAATTAAACCTGATGTTTTTATAGGCCGAATTTCTGAGTTGAAACGACATCGACATGACTAAAAATGCCGGCATCAGAAGCATGATAACTCCCAGTGCAACCAGACTGATGAACGGACTGATAAGACCGGAAAAGTAATACGCTGCAAAAATAATTACCGCAATGATTCGGCCTTTCAGGATTTTCTTCGGATCGGCAAGATAGCGGAACGTATTTCCATCAAGATGTGTATTCCCGTAGAAATACTGATTGGTGCGCACCTTCGCCCAGGCCGAGTAAATACCCAGCGTCAAAATAGTCAACAGGATATTGACAATCCAGATCGAAAAATACTCGCTTGCCTTGCCGGTAAATTCAAAGCTGATTGGATCTGACGATGCCACAGCCTCAGTTGTTGCCGTCCCCATAATGCCCCCTTGCATGAATTGCTCAATCCAATCTTGAGCCCAACGGTTACTAGCGACCCCTCAAGAAAAATATTGACACCTGTTTTTACTTGACAGGCTTCCACGAAGAATCTATTTCCGTTGTGTTCTCTATTGTCTTTCCCTGAATATCCCTGGAAAGAACAGCACCATTCGCACCAACAACATAGGTGAAAATTCCCGTTTGTTTATATGTTATGGGGGCGGCGCTAACCACAAACCCTGTTTTTAAGTCCACATATCCAGTATGTTGTTTTTTGACATGCACAAAACGATATCCGCCATAATAAAAACCGGATACAACCTTTTTTGTTTCCGGTAAAGTCAAATCAAGGAAGCCTTCATCTACCAGAGCTTGTGTAGACCGGGTGTATTTCCCATGAGCAGCCTTATATTCAGATTCGGCCTTTGCGTATTTCCTCAACATTTCAATTGCAGTCTGTTGGATAGCCCTGGAAATTCTCTCTCCACTTACCATACCCTCCATTTCTTTCATCAGGGCTCCCATTTCAGTATTTAATTCTTTTTCTAACTGATCAGGATTTTTCAATGCCTTGCTGATAAAGGATAAAGTATTTTTCGCTTCAGGCGGTAAAAAATAGTAATACGAACCCATAACTCCGCCGAAAAGAACGAGCACAGTAAGCAGCGCCCCGGGTATTGGGCTCTTGGAAGAAGAGGTGGATGCGGAAGAATATGCAGTGAATACACAAATGACATGAAGCAGAATCCCGGGGAAGAATAAAAACATATATCCCAGGGTTACAAAAACAAGCCAGAGAAGTGCAGCCAGAAACCCTGCGCGAAATCCCCTTAGATAAATCTGCCCGGCACCGGGAATAATGAAGCTTAATACCGCCGCAAAAACCGGATTTTCCCCAGACTCGGTACTTTTGCTATACCTCATACAAATATATCTCCATATGTACGTGGGATTGCAAGGCGGTACTACATAATCAAAAGCTTGAAGGCACTGTACAAATATGACCCTGCTGTGAGTATAACCACGACCAGCACAACATTTCCAAACGCACCATCGGCCCTCAACGCGCTGGCACCTGCCCCGGCAGCCACCACAGCCCCAATCAGAAACATGGCATATAAAGGGAACATCGAAGGCAAATCGTATCGCTCAGAAAATCCACCCCACCAGGCACCAATCGGGCCTGCTCCCAGAACCAGAACAACATAAACCGGGACGAAGACCAGCCAGAAAGATGTTGAGAGCGGGATATCTCCTTTTATAAACCGGACAAGTATGCCCTCAGATTTGTCGTTC
>UOFN01000044.1_pt1 | contig 11489 bp, 12 predicted proteins | sample 1990111 | NCBI WGS metagenome assembly UOFN01 (sample SAMEA4728526, study PRJEB27164) | hydrothermal vent metagenome | biome: marine basaltic hydrothermal vent biome; feature: marine hydrothermal vent; material: mineral | place: Pacific Ocean | collected 2011-06-14/2011-07-23 | depth 1741 m | reverse complement strand
TGATCCATATGGAGGACTTCGCACAGGTCTTTAAGGTCTATCCGGAAAGGAAGTATGGACGCGCAAGTTATCGAAATATCGCCGAAGTTGTATGGGCGGAGAATGGGAAGGAAGGGATAGAAGAATTTATCCGCCGGTTGATTTTTAGTGCGCTTATCGGGAATGCGGACATGCACCTGAAAAACTGGAGCTTGATCTATCCGGATCGGCGTCAGGCAGTGCTGTCGCCTGGGTATGACTTCGTCTCCACCATTGCCTATATCGATGATGGTAAAATGGCACTGGGCTTCCTTAAATCAAAAAGCATGTTTGATCTATCTATTGATGCGCTCAAACGCTTCGCCGCTAAAGCGCGATTGCCTGAGAAGCTGGTTGTTAATGCTGGAACAGAAACAGTTCATAGGTTTATGGACGTTTGGGTAGAGGAAAAAGATAACTTGCCACTTTCCGCGAATATGATCGAAGTGATAGAAGAGCACATGCGGAAAATTGAGCTTGTAAGGGAAAGTGCGCGCGCTTAATCTGAAATAGATCAAAATGGCAAACAGCATCAAGCATACTTGGTAGATACAAAAACGTGAATTATTGGTGAGGGTGCGGATAATATCCTTACCGGCTCTGGCAGTGACCAGATTATCTATGATTTTATAATATAAAAAAGGACGCAGCATGCTCATCGCCTGCGGAGTGGAATACGATGGCACCGGCTTCTCCGGCTGGCAGCGCCAGCAGAATGCGAATTCTGTTCAGGCGGAGGTTGAAGCGGCTTTGTCGAAGGTGGCCAACCATCCGGTTAAGTTGTTTTGTGCCGGTCGCACCGATACCGGCGTGCATGCAACGCATCAGGTGATTCATTTTGAAACCACGGCAGAGCGGAGTGAGCATTCGTGGCTGCTTGGAACCAATACCAGCTTGCCCGGCGAGATTTCACTAACCTGGGCACGCCAGATGGGCGACGATTTCCATGCGCGTTTCTCCGCCGTGGCACGCAGTTATCGTTATGTGATTTTCAGCCGCAAGGTGCCGGGTGCTTTACTCCGTAACCGGGTGACATGGACACATGAGACGCTCGATGTGGCGCGCATGCAGGCCGGTGCGTTGCACCTGCTCGGCGAGCACGATTTTTCTTCCTATCGCGCGACGGCCTGTCAGGCGAAAAGTCCGGTGCGAACGATCCACCGGTTGGAAGTCAGTCAGCAGGATGCATTCACCTATCTGGATATTGAGGCCAATGCTTTCCTGCACCACATGGTGCGGAATATTGCCGGTGTGCTGATGGCGGTCGGGCGGGCGGAGCAGGAGCCACATTGGGTCAGGGACATTCTTGAGCAGCAAGACCGCAGCTGTGGGGGTGTTACCGCCCCTCCCACGGGCCTTTATCTGGTCGGAGTTCGTTACCCGCAGCAGTTTGGTTTGCCGGAGCAGGGCTTGCTGCCAGTCTTCGGGTAAGCTCGGGGGAATTCCCGCAAGTTCGTCGAAATCGCCGCAACAGCCCTGTTTCTGATAGGATACGCGCCTTGTTGCGACGTGCCGGATGAGGCTCATGCGAACCCGTGTCAAAATCTGTGGGATAACCCGAGCCGAAGATGGATGTGCGGCGGCACAGGCCGGTGCTGATGCAATCGGCCTGGTGTTTTATGACCGCAGCCCACGCTATGTCGAGGTCGACCAGGCAGCTGAAATTTGTGCAGTCTTGCCGCCCTTTATCAGCGTCGTTGGGTTGTTCGTCGATGCGTCGCGTGAGCAGGTCGAGGCACTGATCCAACAGCTGCCTATCGATCTGTTGCAGTTTCATGGTGCGGAAACAGCCGCTCAGTGCGAAGGTTTTGGCCGACCGTATATCAAGGCTGTCGGCATGAAAGATGATACTGATGTGGCCGGCGTGGTGCAGGCGCACCCGCAAGCCAGCGGTTTCCTGTTCGACGCCTGGCAGCCAGATGTTCACGGTGGTGGTGGCGTAGCCTTCGACTGGGCTCGCATGCCCGAAATCGGAAACCGACCGGCAATTCTCGCAGGTGGACTGATGCCCGATAATGTCGAGCAAGCTGTGCGCCAGACACGGCCCTGGGCGGTCGATGTCAGCAGTGGCGTCGAGCAAGACAAGGGCATCAAGTCGGCAGAAAAAATTGAAGCATTTATACGAGGTGTAGTACGTGGCGACGCAGAGTAGTGAGGGATTGTCTGAGTTACCGGATGCCGCAGGGCATTTCGGGCCATACGGCGGACGGTTTGTCGCCGAGACCTTGATGGGGCCATTGGAAGAGCTCCGTGAAGCCTACGAAAAATACTGTGTCGATGCCGATTTCCAGCGCGAGCTGGATGAGGACCTGGCGCATTTTGTCGGCCGTCCGTCACCGCTCTATCACGCGGAACGCTGGAGCAAGCAGCTTGGTGGTGCGCAGATCTATCTCAAACGCGAAGATCTGAATCACACCGGTGCGCACAAGATAAACAACACGGTCGGCCAGGCCTTGCTGGCCAGGCGTATGGGCAAGCAACGCATCATCGCTGAAACCGGTGCTGGTCAGCACGGTGTGGCGTCCGCGACGGTGGCCGCACGCTTTGGTATGCAGTGCATTGTGTACATGGGTGCGGAAGATATTCAGCGCCAGGCCATTAACGTCTACCGCATGCGTTTGCTGGGTGCCGAAGTAGTGTCGGTGGAGTCCGGCTCGAAAACCCTGAAGGATGCGCTCAACGAAGCGATGCGTGACTGGGTCACCAATGTTGACGATACGTTTTATATTATTGGTACGGTGGCTGGCCCGCATCCGTACCCGGCGATGGTGCGTGATTTCCAGGCGATCATCGGGCGTGAAGCGCGGGCACAGATGCTGGAACGGGTCGGGCTATTGCCGGATGCGCTGATTGCCTGTGTCGGCGGCGGTTCAAATGCGATGGGTTTGTTTTACCCCTTCCTGGAAGACACCGATGTAGCTATGTACGGCGTGGAAGGCGGGGGTGACGGTATTGAAAGTGGTCGTCATGCCGCGCCTTTATGCGCAGGCAGGCCCGGCGTGTTACACGGCAATCGTACCTACCTGATGGAAGATCCCGATGGCCAGATTATTGAAACGCATTCAATCTCGGCCGGTTTGGACTACCCGGGCGTCGGTCCTGAACACGCGTGGCTGAAAGATTGTGGTCGTGCACAGTATGTTGCGGCAACCGATGCTCAAGCGCTGGAAGCTTTCCATGACCTGACGCGCATCGAAGGCATTATGCCGGCACTGGAATCCAGTCATGCACTGGCTTACGCCAAACAACTCGCGCCGACGCTCGACAAGGACAAGATTCTGCTGGTGAATTTATCCGGCCGTGGTGACAAAGACATTCACACCGTTGCCGGGTTGGAAGGAATCAAGGTATGAGCCGTATCGCAGCATGCTTTGATGCCCTGCGCAGCAAGGGCCGCAAGGCGTTGATTCCTTATATCACAGCCGGTGACCCTCAGCCGGATGTGACTGTGCCACTGATGCACTCGTTGGTGGAAGCCGGTGCGGATTTGCTGGAACTCGGCGTGCCGTTCTCGGACCCGATGGCCGATGGCCCGGTGATTCAGGCCGCCTGCGAACGGGCACTGAAACACCACACCAGCCTGCGACACGTGATGGACATGGTGCGGGAGTTTCGTCAAACCGATAACGACACGCCGGTTATCCTGATGGGCTATCTCAATCCGGTTGAAGTGATGGGTTACGAAACTTTTGCCGAAGCGGCACAGGCCTCCGGTGTGGACGGTGTGCTGACTGTCGACTTGCCGCCGGAAGAAGGCTGCGATCTTGTTGCGGCACTGAAATCACACCAGATTGATCCGATTTTCCTCGCTGCACCGACCAGCAGTGACGAACGTATTTGCCTGATGGCGAAAAATGGCGGTGGTTTCCTTTATTATGTCTCTTTCAAGGGTGTGACCGGTGCTAACCGTCTTGATGTAAAATCCGTGCAGGACAAACTGGAACAGATTCGCGGCAATACCGATTTGCCGGTAGGCGTGGGATTCGGAATACGTGATGCTGAGTCGGCTGCACAAGTTGCAGCCGTTGCAGATGCCGTGGTGGTTGGCAGTGCACTGGTTAGCCGTATTGCTGCACTGGCTGACGAACCTGCCCGCATCGCGGCAGAAGCACCGCAGGTGATTGCCGAAATGCGCGCCGCGATGGATGCGACTACACAGGAACAAAATAGATGAGCTGGTTTGAAAAACTGATGCCGTCGCGCATCAGAACCGAAAACAAGGACAAACGTGCTGTACCGGAGGGCTTGTGGTCCAAGTGCCCGGCTTGCGATGCGGTGTTGTATCGCGCCGAGCTGGAACGCAATCAGGACGTTTGCCCCAAGTGCGATCAGCACATGCGCATTGGTGCGCGCCGACGCCTTGATCTGTTTCTCGATCCGGAACCCCGCGAGGAAATCGGTGCGGAAGTACAACCCTCCGATCCGCTGAAATTCCGTGACAGCAAGAAATACATCGATCGGCTGAAAGTTGCGCAGAAAAATACCGGTGAAACCGATGCGCTGGTAGCAATGCGCGGTCAGGTCGAAGGTATTCCACTGGTCGCGGCGGCTTTCGAGTTCGGTTTTATGGGTGGCTCCATGGGCTCGGTGGTCGGCGAACGTTTTGTTCGTGCGGTAAACAGCAGTCTTGATCACAACATTCCGCTGATATGTTTTTCCGCCAGTGGCGGGGCGCGCATGCAGGAAGCGTTGTTCTCGCTCATGCAAATGGCCAAGACCAGTGCTGCGCTGGGTCGTTTGTCGCGCGCCGGGATTCCATTTATTTCGGTACTGACAGACCCCACCATGGGTGGCGTATCCGCCAGCCTTGCGATGTTGGGTGATATCAATATTGCCGAACCAAAAGCCCTGATCGGTTTTGCCGGGCCACGGGTTATCGAACAAACCGTGCGGGAAACCTTGCCGGAAGGGTTTCAGCGTAGCGAGTTTCTGCTTGAGCACGGTACCGTGGATTTGATCGTTGATCGACGCGAGATGCGCGAACGGGTTGCTTCGATACTGTCTATTCTGACGCACCATGCACCGGTAAATTAATCAGAACTTCTCGTGCCTCGTTTCAGAACACTGACTGACTGGCTGAACTGGCAAGAGACATTACATCCGGTTGCTATCGATCTTGGTCTTGAACGGGTAGCTGCTGTTGCCGGAAAGCTGAAGTGTTTACAACTGGCACCGGTGGTCATTACCGTTGCCGGTACCAATGGCAAAGGTTCTACGCTGGCGATACTGGAATCTATTCTGCGTCTGGCCGGTTATCGTGTTGGTTGTTATACCTCCCCCCACCTGTTTTTCTACAACGAGCGTTTGCGCATTGACGAGGAATCGGTCGCCGATCAACTCTGGTGTGATGCTTTTGAACGTATCGATACGCTGCGAGGCGAAACTTCACTGACCTATTTCGAATTCGGTACGCTGGCTGCGCTGGATATCATGCAACGCGATACGCTGGACGTGGCATTACTGGAAGTTGGTTTGGGCGGCCGTCTGGATGCGGTGAATATTATTGATGCGGATGCAGCGATTGTGACCAGCATCGGTCTCGACCATATGGAATGGTTGGGCGATACCCGCGAGGCAATCGGTTTTGAGAAAGCCGGCATTTTCCGTGCCGGTCGGCCGGCGATTTGCGGCGATACCAACCCGCCCGACAGTCTGCTTGAGAAGGCCGCTGATTCGGGCGCACAGCTACAGGTGCTGGGGCGCGATTTTCATGTGCGCCACAGCGGTAAGCGCTGGCACTGGCAAGGCTGCAGCAGTCACTATCAGGATTTACCCTGGCCGGCGTTAGCGGGTGCTCATCAATTGGCCAATGCAGCCAGTGCGCTGGCTGCGCTCGACAGTTTGTACAATAGACTACCGGTGAATGAAACTGCTGTGAGCGGCGGGTTGAAGTGTGTGGAATTAGCCGGGCGTGTACAGATTCTGCCGGGCAAGGTGGAACAGGTACTGGATGTGTCACATAATGCCCAGGCTGCGCTGGCATTGGTCGATGCGTTACGGCATCGACACTTGTCCGGCACAACGCATGCCGTAATCGGTATGATGCGGGACAAGGACATCGACGCGTTCGTCAAGATTCTGGGAGGTCAGGTTGACCACTGGTATCCGGTCGGGTTGAACTGTGAGCGTGCTTTCTCGTCAGACCAGTTGGCAACATCTCTACGGAATGCGGAGGTGAACAGGCCGGTCCAACCGTGCCAGTCGGTTGTCGAGGCGCAAACTGCGCTGCACGACAAGGTGCAAGAGGGTGACCGAGTGCTGGTTTGCGGCTCTTTTTACACGGTGGCGGAATGGTCCGCGCTTAACGCAAAGTTAGACTAACAGGGCAACCGGGATGGACGATACCTTGAAACAAAGACTGGTCGGCGCAATTGTGCTGGTGGCTCTGGGTGTAATTTTTATCCCGATACTACTGGAAGGCCCGAATCAGACACTGGTGCCGGAGATGGATGACATGCCAACGCCGGAAACGCATGCGCCGGAGCTGCCTCTGAAGCCCTTCCCTCCGATTCAGGAACCTGTACAGGCAGAGCGCGCAGTGATAACTGATGCAACCGCTGCTGAAACAGTGGATAAGCCTGGGCCTGTAGTGCCAAAGAAACCGGAAAAACCCGCTCAGGCAAAGACAGCACCTGCGCCCGTAGTTGCGCCACCGAAACCCGCTGAGGAGCCGGTGAAAGTGGGCAAACCTGCCACGGTCGTGCCGGCGGGTAGCTGGATCGTGCAGGTGGTCAGTCTGTCAAACAAGGCTAATGCGTTAGCGCTGCGGGATAAATTGCGCAAGGGCAGTTTTGCGACCCAGGTTGAACAGGTCAGAGTAGATGGTAAAACCCGCTATCGAGTACGTGTTGGGCCGTTTCTGAAGCGGATGGAGGCAGATCAGGTACGCAAGCAGATCGCCGAGCGCTTTGAACAGAACGGCCGGGTAATGTCATGGCCGTAATTAATCGTTCGCCTTCACGGTCATCCTTCGTATAATAGCGCGGTCAACGGTACCGGCCAGACTGGCCCCGGGAAATACATGCAGGTTTTCGCTTGATCTGGGTTGATTATTTCATCCTGGCGATCGTCACGATATCTGCGCTGCTGAGTCTGTGGCGCGGTTTTGTCAAGGAAGCCCTTTCGCTGGCCAGCTGGGTAGCAGCCCTGTGGGTTGCGATGCTGTTCTTCGATGACCTTGGCCGATTTCTGGCGCAGTGGATTGATACCAACTCGGTGCGCAGCGCCGTGGCATTTGTAATTTTGTTTGTTGGTACGGTTATCGTAGGCGGCATTGTGAATTTTCTGGTTGGCCTGCTGGTGGAGAAATCCGGGCTGAGCGCGACCGACCGGGCACTGGGTGTGCTGTTCGGCGTGGCTCGCGGTATCGTGATCGTATCCGTGCTGGTCATGCTGGCGGGACTGACGCCGGTACCGGGTGATGTCTGGTGGCGCGAGTCGTTGTTGCTGGGACATTTTCAGGACATGGCAATGTGGCTGCGCAGTTTTCTGCCTGCGGGCATTGCTGAAAAAATTCAATTTGAGTGAGCGAAGGTCAGGCTTGTGTGTGGCATAGTCGGTATTGTTTCCAGCGGAGCGGTTAACCAGTCAATTTATGATGCATTGACGGTGCTGCAACATCGTGGGCAGGATGCTGCCGGCATCATGACCTGTGAAGGCAGTCAGCTTTACTTGCGCAAAAATAACGGACTGGTACGGGATGTGTTTCATACCCGCCACATGCTGCGCTTGCGTGGGAAAATGGGTATAGGCCATGTTCGCTATCCGACAGCCGGTTGCGAAAGTTCGGCCGAAGCACAGCCTTTCTATGTTAATTCACCGTATGGCATCACGCTGGCACACAACGGCAACCTTGTGAATGGCGAAGCGCTGAAGCAGAACCTGTTCCGGGAAGACCTGCGCCACATCAACACCGATTCTGATTCCGAAGTCTTGCTCAATGTGTTTGCACATGAATTGCAACGGCGCGGGAAATTACGTATCAACACCGATGATGTTTTCTCTGCGGTATCCGGCGTGCATCGCCGTTGCCAGGGCGCTTATGCCGCAGTGGCGATGATCACCGGTTTCGGGATTGCCGCATTCCGCGATCCGTACGGGGTACGGCCACTGGTGTATGGCCGTCGCAAAAACGACGAAGGTTACGATTACATGGTGGCCTCTGAAAGCGTTGCGCTGGATTCGCTGGGCTACGAGTTGGTTGATGATGTTCGCCCGGGCGAATGTGTGTTTCTCGGTTACGACGGCACCATTGCAACTCACCAGTGTGCTGAGCAGCCGGGCTATGCGCCGTGCATTTTCGAACACGTCTATCTTGCCCGTCCGGATTCCATTATCGACAACGTGTCGGTCTACAAAGCGCGTCTTCGTATGGGCGAAGCACTGGCAGAAAAGATCAGGCAGGAGCGTCCGGAACATGATATTGATGTTGTGATTCCTATTCCGGATACCAGCCGCACAGCGGCCTTGCAACTGGCTAACAATCTGGGCATCAAGTATCGCGAAGGATTTATCAAGAATCGTTACATCGGCCGGACGTTTATCATGCCGGGTCAGCAGCAGCGTAAAAAATCGGTACGACAGAAACTCAATGCCATCGATCTGGAGTTTCGCGACAAGAACGTGATGCTGGTTGATGATTCGATAGTGCGTGGCACAACTTCTCAACAGATTATTCAAATGGCACGCGATGCCGGTGCAAAGAGCGTCTATTTTGCTTCCGCTGCGCCGCCGGTACGTTACCCTAACGTCTATGGCATTGATATGCCGACCAAGGACGAGCTGATTGCGCACAATCGAACGGTGGAGCAAATTGCAAAGGAAATCGGCGCAGACTGGCTGATATTCCAGGATCTGGAGGACCTGATTGAAGCCGTGCGCAAGGGCAATCCTGACATTAGCGAATTCGATTGTTCCGTGTTTACCGGCGAATACGTGACGGGTGGCGTGGATGCAGGTTACCTTGACCACATCGAACAATTGCGCAGTGATGCCGCCAAGCAGGGCCGTCGCGAAGCTGACCAAGAGGTTATCGAGCTGCACAATAATGCTTGACGAGTGATAGCAACCGCTCTACCTCATGTAGTTGCTGTTCTGTAGCTGGGGGCGGTGTTCTGACTGAGCCAGCTCAAATTGGCAAAGCAAGGATGAGAAGACATGGCCTATGGATGCAAACAAAACCAGAATAGTCATGGTCAAAGTTAAATCTTCAGGTTTCTGCTATTCTTTTTGTCGCGTCGTATTTACGGCATTCACGTTGCTATTTCCACTACCTGCTCCTGCACTATCGAATACACCGGGTGACCTTGCACCGTACGGTAATCCGGATGGTGTTGTAAATGCTGCCGATTATCTGATTCTACAGCGCATGGTGTTGGGGCAATTGACACCCACACCAGATGAACTTTTCGTCGGTGACGTAGCACCCCTGGGCAATCCGGACAACACTCTGAATGCGGGTGATTTGGTCGTACTGATGCGTGCCATCAGTGGTCAGATAATGCTGCCTCAGCGGCCAACCCTGGATGTGCTGACATCTCCAGTAAACACACCAACAGTTAGCGTCAGTGGTACAGCACTGGCTGGCGTGGGTGTGAATATTTACGTAAATAATGTACTGAGTGCTCAGGGTACGGCGAGTGCGAGTACCGGGGACTTCAATCTTTCGGGTATTGCGGTTGCGAAGGGGACGAATAGCATTTCCGCCAGGGAGGTGCCTGCGAATGGTGTGGCAGGTATTTCATCAAGGACGATAACCGTGGTGCGCAGTAACCAGCCACAGGAGCCGATCCTGAATTTGATTTCCGTGAGTTATGCAGGAGGCGGGCTGATCACCATAAGTGGCAGCGCAGGTGCTGCCATTGGCGATTTCCAGGTAAATATTAGTACCAACGCTGGTTATACCGGAAGTGTGACAGCGAATGCCGATGGGAGTTTTTCAACTACATTTGCTGGCGGGGGTGCCAGCAGCATGAGTTTACAGACCGTGGATGAGGATAGTGTGTTATCCGTTTCTGTGAGCAGGGGTATTGGAGATGCTGTTACCGAAAGTATCAATACACAGATTTTAGCGGTCTGGACAGGCTTTGGCGCACAACTAGATAACGGTAACGCTGCGGCGGCGGAAAATTATTTTTCCGTAGCCAGTAAAACAAATTATGCACGAATATTCGCAGTGCTTGGAAACGAAATACAGAACCTGACGGGATACTGGACACAAGCCATTCCAATTGTTCTAAAAAGCGATTACGCGGAATATGCGGTCAAGCAGACGGTCAACGGACAGACGCGCCTGCATATCATAGGTTTTAGCCGTGACAGTAACGGGCAATGGGTAATCGAGCAGCTATGAGTGGAATAGTGCAGAGGCGAGCAGTTACTAGGTTGCTTTCGCTACGGCCTTTGTTGGTATTTCTTCTTACACTCTTTATGCAACCTGTAGCTGCTCTTGGGGTGTATGTATCGCGTAGTATCGAAGGTTCAATTATTGATGCAACTACAAATACGCCAATAGATGGTGTAATTGTAACAGCCAGTTGGATGCAATCTCCGACCATGGGTCATGGAGCTCTGCGTCCCTTAAATGTATCTGAAACAGTCACCAACGCGAAAGGTGAGTATACCCTGCCAGGCTGGGGGCCTAGATTTTATGCGGACATATTAGAAAACGACCAGCCGGTTGTCCGGTTCTTCAAGCCAAGTTATGTTCCGTTGGTGATAGCCAATAACTCTGTCTACCATCCTGGCTTAGAGGGCGATAGAGCGCATTTAATAAATAAGCCTGAGCTGCGACCAGATGGAAAAGTAAGGGTTCGTTATTTTGAGCCGGAAGCGCACCAGGTTAAGTTTGGTAAGAAAAAACACGCGTTTAAACTCGTGCCGTTCAGAGGGACGGATGAAGAGTATCGTGAGCTAGTAAGAGATAAGTATGTTTGGTCTCTGCGCAGTATTACTTCTGGTGATGCATGTAAGTGGAAGCAGCTGCCGATAACGTTTACAACTTTGCATAAGTTAAGTATTCGGTTGGGATTGCCAAAAAATAGAGGAATATTTTTTGTTTCATATTTGGGTGGCCAAGATCGCTGTGGCAGTGCGGAAGAATACTTTAAGGAGTACTTGAAATGAACTGCTGGTTGGGGAAATCAGTTTTAACACTAATGTGTTTGCTCTTAGTGCAAAACACAGCATTGGCCTACAAAGAGACCACACACGAAGAATTTTCAAAATATGCAGTGGACGGTTCAGTTTTGAATGACGATCCATCTTTGCTAAGCGATTATGGGCTCAGCCCGTATGGAGCAATAGAGTACAAGAATTCAAAAAATGAAAATGCAAGCGTACAAACCCTAGACAAACATGGGAGACCCCCCAGCTCTGCTGGGGAGGCAATAGCAGTTTGACAGTAACGGAAATCTCATAGTAACTCCCGAGCGTGAGCCGCCAAGCACCACGCTAAGGAGAAACCATGAGAC
>UOFN01000085.1_pt1 | contig 11726 bp, 17 predicted proteins | sample 1990111 | NCBI WGS metagenome assembly UOFN01 (sample SAMEA4728526, study PRJEB27164) | hydrothermal vent metagenome | biome: marine basaltic hydrothermal vent biome; feature: marine hydrothermal vent; material: mineral | place: Pacific Ocean | collected 2011-06-14/2011-07-23 | depth 1741 m | reverse complement strand
TAATAAAACAGGCATACCTGATACTCATAATTTCAAAAAGAGGGTTTTATTGTGCGCAAGTCGTATCTTCTTAAAGGTGCTTTCTATGGACTCGTTTTCCTGCTGGTATCACAACATGCCTGGGCTGAGAAAATCACAGTAAAGGCGACCAAAACTTACGGTTATCCACTACCATACCAGGTTGCTGATCTTGATGAATACGCCAGTAATGTGGCTACAGCCTGGCAACAGAAGTTCGACAAATGTATGGCAATAGCACAAGCACAGGGTGGAGACTATTGGTTTTGCCAGAAATATCGGGTGATAGGAAAAGCACCCGACCGTTACATACACCTACGACGCCTTAAATCGCATCACTGGCATGACGTATAGCAATTCCGCAGAGAATATTACCTACAGTTACGACGACGCAACTAACGGTAACAAGGGTATTGGTCGTTTAACATCTGTCACAGAGCCCTCTGGTACTAGCCAATATGAGTACAATGCGCTTGGTGAAGTAACAAAAACGACCCAGACGATTAATGGTCAAACGTATGCCACAGAATACCTGTTCGACGCCGCTGGCCGGGCATCCGGCGTCATTTACCCTTCGGGTATTTCAATGAGCTATGCGTATGACAACCTTGGCCAGATCACCGGCGTGAATGCAACCATTAATAGTCAGGCGCAGTCAATCGCCGGCGCGATCAGTTATCTGCCTTTCGGACCCATGAAGACGCTTACGTTTGGTAATGGCAGCGTATTGACCAACAGCTACGACCTGGATTACCGATTAACCGATTCAACTGTCGCCAGCTTGAAGCAGAACAGTTACAGCTATAGCCTGACCGACAATATCACAGTTATCGACGATGCCCTTGCAACCGCATCCAATCAAAGCTTTATTTATGATGTCCTGGATCGGCTGGATATTGCCAGTGGTGAGTATGGTTCAATCGATTACGGCTATGACGGTGTCGGAAACCGGTTGAGTAAAAATGCCGATACTTACAGCTACGAAAATAGTTCCAGTCTGCAAACGATCTTTGGCACGGAAACACGTGCATTTGCCTACGACGCCAACGGCAACACCCTTCAAAATGGCAATTTAACCTTCACCTACAATCAGGCAAACCGATTGGCAAGCGCAACGGATGGCGCATTCAACGCAAGCTATACGTACAATGCACGTGGAGAGCGAGTCGCAAAGAGCGTCGATGGTGTTGAAACCCATTATATCTTCAACTTGTCGGGCAAGTTAATTGCTGAAGCCGATGCAAATGGAATTATTCTTCGCGAATATGTCTATTTCAACGACGCGCCATTAGCGCAAATCGTCGGCTCTGATATCTATTACTACCATAACTCGCATTTAGGCACACCGGAATCCATGACGGATTCAACCCAAGCTGTCGTTTGGAGCGCGAGCTATACACCATTTGGTAAGGGGACGGTTACTGCGGGAGTGGTGGAGAATAATCTGCGGTTCCCGGGACAGTATTATGATCAGGAGACAGGGCTGCATTACAACATGCATCGCTATTACGATCCTGCGGTCGGAAGATACTTAACTGCTGACCGGCTTGATGTAATGGGAAGAACTATTGACCCTGAGTTCACATCACGTGGTTATTACGGTGAAGGTTGGTTTCAGCATAATGGCAAGTGGTACTACGATGGCCAGACTGGTGAGCTCAACCATATATATGGATATGTTTCACAGAACCCTGTGAATTATATTGACCCGTTGGGTTTGCATCATAAGAGAAGCCATAAATTTAGACCGCCTTCACCCCCTTTACTACTTCCTAACGGTAATCTTTGGGATGGTTATCGTCGGCAAGATGGTACTTGCTCGTTGGGGCCACTGACTGGACTTGGAAATAGTTGTTTCCCTGAAAGATGTTTGAGGCATGATCAATGTTATGATGACAATAGATGTAATGCTTCGTCTTGGATACCCACACTCTTTGGTGCCGATAGGTCGTGTAATCAATGTAACAGGGACTTCTTTAAATAAGTAGGAATTGTTATGAGCGATAAGAACATCTTTTCCCTGCCTGCTAGTTACAAGATTGCTGTTATTATGTCCTTGGTTTTTAGTATTGCAGGATGTAAAGAATCAAGCTTTGAGCTTTCACCAGAATCTAGGCTTCCCAAATGGATTGAAGTTGAAGCAAGTGCATCAAGAAACGATTACAAGTTGACTATGGATTATTATCTTGGTCCTAAGAGTGCTGAGGCAGTTTTTAAACTCTATGACCTTAATGGTAAGAAGAAAATGCAGCTCAAGGGTGATACTGCTAGGTATCCGTTAAAGTTAAAGAATCCACCATCAGATTATCCTAAAAATTATCCGTCGTATGAGGTAATCACAATTAATGGCGTAACTGATATTGTTGAGCATCGAAAGATGGAGCCAATCTTCTATATGACAGATGATCCAGCTGTTTGGAATGAGCTAGTAAGAGAAAAACCATAATTACAGATGTGAAACCAATCCAGGAAAATAGACCGAATAATAAGGTAAGGTGACAGATATATTTATAGCGGCCTTTTAGAAAGGGATCTCATCTTCATCGAATGGCGGTTCATCGTTGTCGTTATCTTGGGCAATCTGCTCTTGGAAAATATTGAGCACGCGTTTACCAACACGCAAAAGCTGATCAAAGGTATAAATCTCAATCCGATGCAGATGAGCGTTAAAATTACGGAGTGCGTTCTGGTGATCAGCATCACCGTCTCGGCCGATAATAATGCGCGCTCTGATCTTTAATGTATCGCTGCCGTCCTTTGCAAGAATCGAATCCCGGTCTCTCTCCACTTCTTCAATATACCGAATAATCTGACCCATGACGGCGCTGAGTTTTGCAGATGGGAAGTAACTGTCGTGTGATGTGTCATAGCGCAGCAGGGCTTCCTTGAAGGGTGTCTTTATCTCGACGATCTCCAGAAATCTATCAACCGTCCTTCGTGTAGCGCGCAAGATTACTGTCGTACTTTTTACAAAATTGCCGATCATAAGATTGAGCAAAAAATAACATGGTTTCCCCCCCGCTCTTGTCATAACGCGGATTCAACTTTGAAGTGCAACAGTTAACGAAGTCTGTGTGCTGAAGAACACCTCATGCGGTGTTCGAAAACCCAGTGACTTCCTCGGACGGTGATTCAGTTTATTCATGGCGTACTCGACCTCAGCTTCGGTCACTGTCGTCAGGTGGTCGAGGAGTTAGGGTTTCGGTGTTGACAATCTGGCTAATCCAGATATTCTTTATTCGAGAACAGAGAATGCTTGATGCTTCTAAAACCGCAAGATGTCCTGGTGATGCTGAAGCTCGTGGCCTTGGGCAATCGGTCCTGGTCGTACGTGTCGCTATCGGTCGAGCTGGGGTTAGCGTCATCCCAAGTTCATTCGGCAGTAAAGCGGGCACTGGCCGCATCGCTGGCTGTCCATAGCGGTGAAAAAATAGCTCCAAATATCAGGAATCTGGAAGAGTTCCTGGTCCACGGCCTGAAATACGTGTTTGTGCCAGAGCGTGGAGAAATGGTTCGGGGATGCCGACGGGCTACGCCGCCCCTCCGTTGATGGACCTGTTCGTCTCATCGAATGAGCCACCGCCAGTGTGGCCAGATCCGGAGGGCGAGGTGCGAGGCATCGCATTTTCGCCGTTGTACAAATCAGCGCCTAAAGCAGCGCGAGCGGATCCAGAGTTTTATGAGTTGCTTGTGCTCGTCGATGGCATTCGGGCGGGTCGGGCACGTGAGCGGGATATTGCCAGTAAAGAACTCAGGGCGAGACTTCAGGGCTATGCGTAGAGAACAGAATCCGAGAACGTATCCGGTCGATAGCGGAGGTTAAATAGCTATACGACCCAATGCGTATTTATCCTGGCGCATACCCCGGATTATCTGTCGCACCCTTGATCAGTGGTTCATTCAATTCAATATGGGAAATGACTTTCTTGTCACGCAGGTATTCGCTGACGACGTCCCATATCGGCGTGCCATCCGGTTGTTTGTTGACACTGGCCCAGCCGGCAACCGAGTACTCCTTGTCGGCATTGATGGGCTTGCCGTTCAGTTCCATATCGCTGATACGTGAACCGATGTTTGCGGTTGGGTCAATACTGTATTTCAGGCCGCCAACACGTACCATGTCACCACCCTGCTGATAGTAGGGGTCTTTGTTGAACAGGTTGTCAGCGACATCCTCCAGGATTTCCTTGATACGTAACCCGGTCATGTTGTTGAGTGTCACCTCCGGATAGGTGATGGCTGTCTGGGTCATTACATGATCGAAGGTAATGGCTTCGCCGGGAAGTACGCTGACACCCCAACGGAAACCGGGAGAAAGTGAAATCTCGGCACCCTGAACTTCCATCAAGGCATCGCAAATTAACTGGTCGAAAGTGCCGTTGAAGTTTCCGCGTCGGTACAGGAGTTCGTCAGTTACTGCCAGTTCCTCGGCCAGCCGTGTTTCGTAGGGTGCGCGAACCGATTTAATATGCGCTTCCATCTCCGCATCCGCTTCCAGCAGGTTGGAGAAGATAGGCATCAAGTGATAGCGGTAGCCCTGTATCTTGCCGTTGCGTACATCCAGATCGAGTACCCCCAGGTATTTCCCGTTAGAACCGGCATTGGTGACCAGCGTTTTGCCGCCGGCATTATCGACAATAATCGGTCGTGGGATAGCGTCGTGTGTGTGTCCGCCCATGATGGCATCAATGCCGGTGACCTGCGAAGCCATTTTGAGGTCAACGTCCATGCCGTTGTGCGAGAGTAAAATGACAACCTGCGCGCCTTTGCTGCGCGCCTCGTCAACCATCTCCTGCATGCGCTCGTCGCGGATACCAAAGCTCCAGTCCGGTATCATATAGCGAGGATTGGCGATCGGTGTATAGGGGAATGCCTGGCCGATGATAGCTGTCGGAACGCCGTTGATTTCTTTGATTACATAGGGTTTGAAGACCGGTTCTTCCCACTCGTTGTTGAAAATATTCTGGGCGACAAAATCTATCTGTCCCTTGAAATCTTTTTCGATAATCTCTGTGACACGGTCAGCACCATAAGTCATTTCCCAGTGGGCCGTCATGACGTCTACGCCGAGTATTTTCTGCGCGTCCACCATATCCTGTGCTTTGGTCCAGTACGACGTACCTGAACCCTGCCAGGTATCGCCTCCGTCCAGCAACAGCGCGCCGGGGCGTTGTGCGCGTATTTTCTTCAGCAGTGTGGCGAAGTGTGAGAACCCGCCGACTTTTCCAAACTTCTTTGCGGCTTCGGAAAAATCCAGGTAAGTGAAGGCATGAGCCTCGCGGGAACCCGGTTTAATACCGAAGTAGGCCAGGAATTTATTTCCGACCAGGTGCGGTGGCTGGCCCTTCATATTGCCGATGCCAAGGTTGATGTTGGGTTCACGGAAATAAATCGGCAGCAGTTGCGCGTGGCAGTCCGTGTAGTGCATCAGTGAGACGTTGCCGTAGGGCAGCATCTCGTAGGGTTCAAGGGGTACAGTTGTGGTGGCGATGCCGGTCGGGGCAGCAGGTTTGTCAGAGTCGCAGGCGCTCAATGAAATGCCCGATGCACTGGCTACGGCCAGCATCTGAAGAAATTCTCGTCTACTGATGTTCATGTTCGTGTTCCCGGTGTGAAGCAAGCGATTAAAAAAGACGCTGGCATGGCAAGTTTATTCCGATTGTAAGAAACAAAAAAGCCCGGTCAGGGACCGGGCTTTCAGGGTCAGTTTGAGCTTATTTGCGAGCGCCCGGTCCGTTAAGTACCAGACCATTACTCATATAGGTATGGAAGTACTCAAGTGCCTTGTACTCGTCGCTCTGGGCCTTGAAAGGCTTGAAGCGAACCTGCTTGTTGCAACCACCATAGCGACGATGCATGGTTCCCAGAGCGCCCCACTTGGAGCGGTAAACCGGGAAATGGGTGGTGTGCCCAAGCGCCGGGCTTAGCAGGTCAGCGCGGATGCGGTTACCGGCGTTCCACTGGTGACAATCAGCACAGGACATATTCAGTTGGCCGCGTTTGGCGTAGAAGTGATTTTTGCCTCGTTCGTAGGCGGCAATTGCGGCAGGATCCGAGGGGATCTTGACGTTGGTCTTGTGGCCACGTGAGGTGTAGGACATATAAGCCGAGATATCAGCAATTTTACCCTTCTTCCATCCCAGTGGCTTTTCGCCATTTTTCACGCGGCAGGCGTTGATGTCACCCTCGATGGTGACAACCTTTCCGGCAGCAGTATCGAAGTAGGGATAGTCCTGCTTGATACCAATGCCGCCATTACGGAAGCAACTGGCATAGGTTTTGCCATTTTTGAAAGGTTTTTCAAACAGTATTTTGCCTTTATCGACACTGAGTTCATAAGGCGGAAATTCCTCAATGGATTCCCACTGTGCCCGGGATGCCTCGTCAATGGCATACACGCCGTTGACAAATTCCTTGGTGGGTACATCGGGGAATCGTTTTGCGAAATAGCTGCGAAACTCTTTTAGATCCTGCTGTGGGCTGGCCTGAACCGTGATCGACGCAGCAAGCATCAGACCGAGGGTTGTGGCGATAGTGAGCAGTTTTTTCATAATTGGTCTGCCTCCGGTATAGGTGGTAGTCGGTAAGGATTGCCAGTTTTGCATCAGGCGGCAATCGCTTGCTCGGCGGAATCTTTCTCGCCCTTGTTATCGACCCAGCTCAGTTTGATGATGTCACCTGCTTTGGCACCCTCAATCTTGAACTGCAGGAACGGACGCTTGGATACTGCCGGGCCCCAAAGCGCTGTCAATACGACGGTACCGTTCAACTCGCATACCACTTCCTGGATGAAATGAGCGGGAATTTTCTGACCCTTTTTCTCGCCCTTTTTGTATTTACGCTGGCCGGTTTCCATGGGGTGCTCGATCAGTGCGCTGACCTTGGTTACCTTGCCGCCGGCATTTGCCCGAATCTTGATAGTTGACATGTTTATTCCTCTGAATCCTGGTTAACCGCCGCAACCACCGATGGTGATCTTGACCTCTTTCTGAGCGCTGTACAGTTTTCCGCCAGCCTTCACGACCGCAATGACGTTGGATGTCTTGCCCATCTTGATACGGGTGTTGACGAAGCCTTGTACGCCGGGGCCGATTACGAAGGAAGCCGTTAAGGGAGCAGCATTTTTCTCAACAACAATACTGATGGTCTCAATATTGTCTAGCTGGCTGATTACCTTGACGGGTACCACGGCGCTGTTCTCGCCGAGATCCGGCGCATCGATCTGAACCTTGTCCGAACTCTCCGTGGCGTGTGAGCCACTGAGGGCATCGAGCGCAGCATCTACACTGGACGCCTTGAACGCGTCGGTCGGCCAGGCGGCAAGAACGGCGCTCGGGGTCAGCAGTCCGGCACCGACAGCGGCACTGACTGCGCCTGCGGCGACGGAGCCTTTCAGAAAGGTTCTGCGTTTCATGTTAATCACTGGTATCTCTCCTGGGTTGAACTGCACACTGTTTACAGTGTGTAGATAAACTCAACAATTTTGTCAATGTCGCTTTCGCCTAGAATCTTGTTACGTCCGAAAGGCGGCATGATGGTATTGGGATTGGTTTTGGTGGCATCCCAGATTCGTGCACGCAGTTTTGCCTTGTCCGGGTAGCGTGCCTTCATGGCAATTAGCGGCGGGCCAATGTTGCCGGCCAGTTTGCCGCCTGCGATCTGGTGGCACGCAAGGCAGTTACCTTTCTTGCGATTGAACGACAGGGCCTTGCCCTGTTCGGTGACCGAAGCCGTTTTTGCTTCAGCAGCTGTGCTGGTGGTCGGGAACAGCATAAGGCTGCTCGCAATAACCAGCGCAGAACTCGCTGTTTTCAGGATGCTGGGAAATTTCCGCATCTTTATCCTCCTTAAATGCGCTTCTATCTAGAGTGGTTGTAGTGCTCGCTGCCAGACCTGTTTTTGCGTGACCGCTAGTCCAGACAGTTAATCGTTAACCTGCAATAATCCCAAGGCTTTCGCGACTATAGACCTCTGTTCACGATGAGTCAAAACATCGGAATACTATTCCAGGTTACTAGCTCGAGGACGGAGTTGGCAGAGTTTTTATTCCCGCTCTGCCCGTTTTGCGAGAAGTGTTTTGAAATCGTGCAATCTGGCCTGAATGCGTGCGCGGTCGTAATCGTTGAGTGCTTTAAGCAGAAGCGCCTGTTCGAGTTGGTCTGTGGCAAGCGACAGATTGCCGTTCATATAATAGAGTTCTGCGGAGGCGAAGCGTGTTTCCCACGCAGGCCCGCTGACACTGCTGGCGCGGGCCCAGAGTCGGTAAATCGGTGGGGTGCGAGCATGATCATTGCGCAAAAGCGTCAGAATTACGTTGCGTGCATCGGCTGCTCTGTTGGCGAGTAGCAACGCTTCTGCATAGTACTGGCCTGCGACAAGGTCACTGGGATAGAGGCGCAGGGTGTCCTCAAACAAGGCAAGACCTTCCTTGATTCTGCCGTCGTCAATGAGCAGGCGGGCGAGTGTGGTCCGGTACAAAATCCTGTCCGGGTCCGCGCGTCTGAGCGCAGCGAGTTGCTTGCCCGCCTGAGATTTATTACCGATGCGCCAGTTTGCCAGTGCGTGGCCGTAGCGTTGTGCGGTTGATGAGTAGTCTCCGAGATCGCGCAACAATTGTACTGGTTCACGAGATTGTAAAACCGCGAGCCGCACTCTGGTCAGTTCAAATTCCAGTGTGTTGCGTTGCTTGTCGCTTGTGTGCTTTCCCGCACGGTCAATCGATTCGGCGATACGATCCGTCGTGACCGGGTGTGTGCTCAGAAATTCAGGAACACTGGAAACACCATACAGTCTTGTCGTCTGATAGAGTCGTTCGAAGAACGCCGACATGCCGAACGGGTCGATGCCGGAACGGGAGAGTGTCTGGATACCGATCCGATCCGCTTCCTTCTCGTTGGCGCGAGTGAAATTCAGTTGCTGCTGGATACTACCGGCCTGAACAGCCGAGGCAGCGGCGATACCGGCGTCAGTACTGCCGGTAGCCGCACCCAGCAAAATCGCCGCAATGGTGGCAGCGGCCGTGGGAAGACTTAGTTGCTGCGCTGACTCGTAGGCACGCAGCAGGTGACGCTGGGTGACGTGGGCGATTTCGTGGGCCATGACACCTGCCAGTTCGCTTTCATTTTCTGCGGCCAGCAAGAGCCCGGTATGTACGCCGATGCGGCCACCTGGCCCGGCAAAGGCATTTATCGAGGGGTCATCAACCACAAAAAAAGTAAAAGGGTAACTGGGGTTGTCGCTGTTGGCGACCAGCCGCGCACCAAGCTGGCGGATATAGCGGTTAATATGAGGATCTGTCACCAGCGTGGCCTGATGGCGCACACTGCGCATGAAAGCTTCCCCCAGCTCCTGTTCCTGGACGGGTGAAATCAGTGTGCCGGTCGAGTCGCCAAAGTCCGGCAGCTGGTCGGCAGAGACCTCGCTGCGGGCAAATTGGGGGATGCCCCCCGAAAGCAGACTCAGGGCTATAATCTGAAGAGAACGACGTAACATGCGCAAGCCAGAATACCCCAGTGCCAGGCCAGCGCCAAGATATTGTTTTGTCAGAGAGTCTGAATGAGGAAGCATAGGTAGTCTGAGCTATGATGCGGAAAACAGCGGAAAGTTTCCCATCCCCGGAGGGTTGCCAGGTGCTACCCTGAATGGGATGTTCAGGCGCTTTTTACTTGCGTTTACACGTAAGTTACCTTATAAGTACGGGCCTTCAAGTCTGACCACCAAATTACCTAATTTTGAATACCTGTTAAGGAGCATTTTAAGATGGCAAATTTTGACGAAGAACTCGACGCATCCGGCCTGAACTGTCCTCTGCCGATCCTGCGCGCCAAGAAGGCACTCGGAACACTGACCAGTGGCCAGGTGCTGCACATTATTGCGACCGATCCGGGTTCTGTGAAAGACTTTGAAGCTTTCGCCAAGCAGACCGGTAATGATCTGATCGAATCCAAGGAAGCTGGCGGCAAATACGAGTTTCTGATCAAGAAAGCGTAAGCTGCGGTAGTTCTGAAAAGCGGCGTCGGGTTTGCCCCGGGTGCCGCTTTTTTTTTGCTTACAACAGCAGCATCTCCAGTTTCTTGCTGGCGGCAATATCAAAAGTGGCAGTATTGAGTCCTCTGACCTTATGGATATTATCTATCAGTGCGTCGCTGAAGTCGTAGTTTGTGTTTTTCCAGGCCGCCACGGATCTGGAAAATACCGTGACATCCTCCAGATGCATATTGGATGAGCGTTTGATATGTGTAAAAACCTGTTCGATCTCTTCGGAAGGGGTTTTGTATAGCTTGCTTAATATCCAGTAGGTTTCTGCCAGAACCAGACTGGATATAAAAATATCGTTACTGTCGATAAACGATTTGGCTTTGCGGTGTTGTTTGGGGTTGTCATCGACATAGTATCTGATGAGCACGTTGGTATCGATTCCGATCACCTTTTTGATCCTTCCTTGTATTTGTTGGTTGCGGCCTGTCCAATGGCCTTTTTCATGTCCTCTGTCGAGGCTGAAACTTTCGATTTTATTTTTGGGGTCTGCAACGCCCTGGAATGAGAAGTCAGTATAACCTCGATAATACCGTTGCCAAGATCGATCAGCTTGAGTTGATCGCCTTTCGATAGTCCGTAGTGGGTTCTGAATTGTTTAGGCAGTGTTATCTGTCCTTTTTCGCCAAGTTTGACTTCTTGCATCTCGCGGACTCCAGTTGCCGGGAAAAGAGTAGGAAAAGTATAGCATATTCCTACCCTGACGCTCTGCACACCCCGTGCGCCGTTGTTGATACGCATGCGCTGTCTATGTGTTGACAGAATTGCTTTGTTAGGGCGCTTCCTCTATTGTGTACGGATACTTCGTACGTATTAGGAGCGCAAATTAGTGGACACAGTGAGTGTAAACAAATTCAGGGACAACCTGAAAAGTTTTGTAGAACAAGTGGTTAACAAACATATGCCCATCAAGGTAACTCGCCGGGCTGGGCAAGATTTTGTTGTTGTTAGCGCCGATGATTGGGAACGAGAACAGGAAACCCTATATGTTTTACAAAATAATGCCTTAATGAAACAAATAGCCGCTTCCATGGGCTCCCATTCAGAAGGAACTGGATACAAGCCGACAGCAGAGGAAGTTGATGAGATCACTGGTGTTTGAAGGTAATACTTGGACTGCTTACGAGGAATTGAGGCAAAAAGACAAAAAATTACATAAAGCACTGTGCCGGACGCTGAAGGAAATGCTAAGGGGTAGCCCGGCCACTGGAATTGGAAAGCCTGAACCATTGAAACATACCCTCTCTGGTTTATGGTCTCGCCGCATTAGCCAGAACGACCGTGTCGTTTACAAGTACGACGATAAATATATTTACATCTTCGCTATTGGCGGTCACTACGATCAGTTTTAGGGGCCCATTCCTGGGGCCGGGGTGGGGCTGTCACGCCCATAGCATGCTAAATGCCATCCCAATCATGGGCTGCATCGCGACCGGTGCCAGACTGATCACCGGCCAAACCTTCCAGACCGCCTATGCCTATGACAGCCTGGGCCGGGTCACCGACGCCACCTATCCCAGCGGCTTTACCACGCGCAATGTCTACGACCCCCGGGGCTTCCTGACCGAAGTTCGCAATGCCGCCAACGATGCCCTCTACTGGCAAGCCAACGACGCCGATGCCGATGGCCAGGTCACCCGAGAAACCTACGGCAACAACCTGGAAACCATCCG
>UOFN01000016.1_pt1 | contig 11896 bp, 13 predicted proteins | sample 1990111 | NCBI WGS metagenome assembly UOFN01 (sample SAMEA4728526, study PRJEB27164) | hydrothermal vent metagenome | biome: marine basaltic hydrothermal vent biome; feature: marine hydrothermal vent; material: mineral | place: Pacific Ocean | collected 2011-06-14/2011-07-23 | depth 1741 m | reverse complement strand
AAAGCCATCGGCGCTGGTCCAGTCCGGCTGAGCAATAATACCAACGCGGAAGCCCTGTGCTTCGAGCACCCGGCCGATCACCGCCATGCCGAAACTGGGGTGATCCACATAGGCGTCACCGGTGACCAGAATGATGTCGCAGGAATCCCAACCGAGATCGTCCATCTCCTCACGCGTACACGGCAATACCGGCGCTACGCCGAAACGCTGCGCCCAGTAGGGGCGATAAGAAAACAGGGACTTGGGTGGTTGCATAAAACGGGAGCCGGTGCGGCGGAAACCCTGAGAATGACGAGACGCCCAGTATATCAGTTACCGGCCCGGACAGCGCCTATAACACTGTGTCAGGCGGGGTTATTACATCCCCGCCCGGCCGTTACGCCCGCGAAATGAACTCGCGTGTTTCGCTATTTATCTTGATGACTTCACCCGGCGTCAGGTATTCCGGGACTTGTACGATCAAACCAGTGGTCAATGTCGCGGGCTTGGTACGCGCAGAAGACGACGCCGCTCTCATGCCCGGCGCACATTCCGTAATTTCCAGCGCCACGGTTGCAGGCAGCTCTATACCCAAAACAGCGTCATCGGCAATCAGCGCGGTAATACCTTCCAGCCCGTCACTGAGAAAATCCAGATCCTCCTCCAGCGCCTCGTCCGAAAGGGTGTATTGCTCGTAGCTTTCGATATCCATAAAGGTGCAGCCGTCACCATCGCGGAACAGCATCTGCACGGCTCGCCGTACCATATCCACCGATTCGACCGACTCGTCGCCCTTGAAACGGCGCTCAAATTTTTGCTGTGAAACCAGATCCTGGCCACGGACTTTGTAAAGGGTGCTGCCACTACGGGAGGATGGGGACTGCACCTGCACGTGCTTGACCAGGATGTTTTTTCCATCCAGCTGGAACACCATGCCTTTTTTGATTTCATTAGCTTTCATTTTGGAGCCTGTAAATTCCTGAGATGGGGCATTCTAACGTGAAATTGTCTCACCGTTATCAATTCCCCCCAACTTCCTCTACCATAACGCCGCTTGAGATGTTGAGGATAGCCAGTGCAACAATTTATTCCTGGTCAACGCTGGATCAGCGTGGCCGAATCACAAATGGGTCTGGGGACGGTTTTGTCGGTAGAGCACCGCACCGTCACCGTGTTATTTATGGCAACCGGCGATACCCGCACTTATGCCCGCGAGACGTCTCCCCTGACCCGCGTTCAGTTTGTCGCCGGCGACACTGTGCTCGACGACAAAGGCAATGCCCTGACGGTGGAATCGGTCGAGGAACACGACGGCCTGTTCACTTATTTCGGACAGGACGACGATGGGCAAGCTGCGGAAATCGGTGAATCGCAACTGAACAATTTCATGCAGCTCAATCGTCCTGTCGAACGGCTGTTCAACGGTCAGATCGACAAAAACAAGTGGTTTGAGTTGCGCCATGAAACGCTGCAACATCTCAACCGGCTGACACACTCGGATCTGACCGGACTGACCGGTTGCCGAACCAGCCCGATTCCACACCAGTTATATATCGCGCATGAAGTTTCCGGGCGCTACGCGCCACGCGTCCTGCTGGCCGATGAGGTTGGACTGGGGAAAACGATTGAAGCCGGTCTGATCCTTAACCGGCAACTGCTCACAGAACGTGCGAAGCGCGTACTCATTATTGTGCCGGAAAGTCTGGTGCATCAGTGGCTGGTAGAAATGCTGCGGCGTTTCAATCTGTTTTTCAGCGTGTTTGATGCAGAGCGTTGTGAAGCAATTATGGATGAAAACGATGCTGACAATCCGTTTCACAGTGAGCAACTGGTGTTGTGCAGCCTGGAGTTTTTACACGACAACCCCGTGCATGCCGAACAGGCTGTGGAAGGTGAATGGGACTTGCTTATCGTTGATGAAGCGCACCATTTGCACTGGTCGCCAGAAGCCTCCAGCCCCGAGTACGACCTGGTCGAACAACTGGCTGACGGCACCCGCGGCGTTTTACTGCTGACGGCAACGCCGGAACAGCTGGGCAAAGCCGGGCACTTTGCGCGTCTGCGCCTGCTTGATCCGGACCGCTTCGCTGATTATGAAACTTTCCTCGCAGAGGAATCGGCCTATGAGCCTGTCGCGCAAGCAGTAGGATGCCTGCTCGAAGGCGAAGCTATCGACCCACCCTCACGGAAAATTATCGAAGCACAGCTTGATGACGCCGAAAGTATCGCCTTACTCGACCAGCTCGATACCCTTTCCGATGACATACCGGCGCAAACAAAACTGTGCGCACAACTCACCGATCAGCTACTCGACCGCCACGGTACAGGGCGCGTGTTATTCCGTAACACACGCGCTGCAGTCAAAGGCTTCCCGCTGCGAGAGCTGACTGCGCACGCACTACCACTGCCATCTGAATACACAGCATGCCTGGCGCAAGGCGAGCAACTGGACGATAAAGAAGCCGACCTGTTGCTGACACCAGAGCGTCTGTACCGGGTCACTTCTGCCGATGATGCGGCAAGCTGGACAAGCTTTGACCCACGCGTGTCATGGCTGGTCGGTCAACTGTCTGCCCTCAAACCGGACAAGGTACTGGTGATTACGGCCAGCGCTGCGTCTGCACTGGAACTGGCAGATCATCTGAAGCAACGCAGCGGGATTCATGCCGCTGTGTTCCATGAAGGGCTATCACTTATTGAGCGCGATCGCGCTGCAGCCTTTTTTGCCGACCCGGAAGAAGGCACGCAAGTACTGGTCTGCTCCGAGATCGGTAGTGAAGGACGTAACTTCCAGTTTGCACACCATCTGGTGCTGTTTGATTTACCACTCAACCCGGATTTACTTGAACAGCGCATCGGGCGACTCGACCGCATCGGCCAGCGCGACACGATCCGCATCCACGTACCGTATCTGCAACAGACGGCACAGGAACAGCTGTTCCGCTGGACACACGAAGCACTGGGTGCGTTCGAGCACACTTGCCCTGCCGGTCACGCGGTATTTACTCAGCTCCAGAGTAAACTGATTGAGCACTTAAAACGTCCCAACAATGATTTGACGCCATTACTGGAAGAAGCCCGCAACTTGCACGAAAAGCTCAACAACGAACTTGCCCTGGGCCGGGACCGGCTGCTGGAATATAACTCCTGCCGACCGGAACTCGCCAACCATCTTCGCGACCGGGCACTCGCCGAAGACCGTCAACACCAGCTTCCGGCCTACATGGAGCGCCTGTTCAATTGCCACGACGTAAACAGCGATTTCCTCCGCGAAGGCTGCTTCGGTCTTAGTCCCGGGGAGCACATGCTCAACCGGTTCCCCGGCCTGCCGGACGACGGTATGGAAATAACGTATGAGCGTGATATCGCACTGGCCAACGAGGACGTACAGTTCCTAAGCTGGGATCACCCGCTGGTACTGGGTGCCATGGACATGGTGCAGTCCAGCGAGCTGGGCAACACTGCCCTGTCTGCCGTGGCATACCAGGGTGCGCAACCTGGAACCTTGATGCTGGAGGCCCTGTTTGTGCTGGAACCTGCCGCCGTCGAATCATTGCAAACCGGCCGCTATCTTCCGCCTACCACAGTGCGCGTAGTACTGGACGAGCGCGGCGGACGGCACGATGAGCAGCTTGGCCTCGATGATATTTTTCAGCTGCGCAAGACGGTTAACGCCGAAACAGCCAACAAGATCGTGCATGCCAAGGAAACCGAACTGCGGCGCATGATCGGGCAATGCGAACAACTCGCACAACAACAGGCACCGGCTATTCTTGAACAGGCCCGGCAACAGGCCACCGACACGCTGGGCAGCGAGATCGAGCGACTGAACGCTTTACAGCGACAAAATCCCAATGTCCGGGACGAAGAAATTCGGTTCTTCGAACAACAACTGGGAAATGTAAACCAGCTCATCGAAACTGCCCATCTGCGCCTCGACGCGCTACGCGTGATCGTTTCCACCTGATATACAACAAGAATTTCCCGAAATTCCAGTCAATATAGGTGTGTTTTATTGGAATTGGTGTATAGTTGCCAACGTAGTTCGGTTTCAGGTGCATGCTGATTTTGCACAGGTATGAGCTACACTGAAAATCAAGTTGCACGTTCAAGGTTCATCAGAAGCTCCATTTCGGTAACTCCTGTACGCCACACCATGATCGGCAATTAAACATACTAAATCGATTATATTGAGGTAATTAACATGGTTACAGGTACCGTTAAATGGTTTAACGAATCCAAAGGTTTTGGTTTTATCGCACCGACTGATGGTGGTGATGATGTCTTCGTACATTTCTCCGCAATCGAAGGTTCAGGCTTCAAAACCCTGAACGAAGGTCAGACGGTTGAGTTTGAAGTCGAGCAGGGTCCCAAGGGCCTTCAGGCTGCCAAGGTTATGCCGCAATAAGCTGAACGCTTTTGCCGTTTAACCGGAACCCCGCCTCGGCGGGGTTTCTTGTTTTCAGGGTAGAGAAAAATGTTACGCATCTCACGCACGTTGGTGATTCAGGACCACGACATTGAAATCAGCGCGATTCGCGCGCAGGGTGCCGGTGGTCAGAACGTCAACAAGGTTTCCAGCGCAGTGCATTTACGCTTTAACGTAAACACCGCCTCATTGCCTGAGGAGATACGACAGCGCCTGCTGGCGCGGCGCGACAGCCGCCTGAGCAAGGATGGCATTCTGGTGCTCAAGGCACAGCAGCATCGTAGCCAGGAGAAAAACCGGCAAGATGCGTTGCAACGACTGGCCGAATGGATTCGTGCGGCGACTCATGTCGCAAAACCACGCAAGCCCACCAAACCTACGCGCAGTTCACAACGTAAACGGCTGGACAGAAAAAGCAAGCACAGTCGGAACAAGGCGTTGCGCGGGCGTGTGTCGGACAGTTAAAACTTCAGGCTATTTCCAAACAGCACCCTATATATTCGCATAGGGTGACAATGCCCTGATCTGCTCAATACAGAAATCCTTGAACAGCCGAACAATACGCGACAGGTTGCGGTTGCCCGGATAGACGGCTGACAGCATTGTGGGTGCAAAACGCCAGTCCGGCATTACCTCAACCAACCTACCGTCGTGCAATGCCTCACCACAGATGATAGACGGGATTTCAGCAATCCCCTGTCCCGACTCAACCGCACTCAGAATACCCGCATAATCGTTTAACGCCAGCACGCCTTCAACTTTTACCCGGTGTGCTTTTCGACCTTTGATCAACTTCAGTGATGCGTTGTCAAACCAGCCATTAAACGTAATCATACGATGCGCCGACAAATCGCGTGGGTGAGCGGGTAATCCAAACGCATCCAGATACCCAGGAGAACTGACCAACACGTGCCGGTAGTGAATAAGCGGTCTGGCTACAAGGCTGCTGTCTTTGAGATCTCCAACCCGCAATGCCAGATCGACGGCATCCTGGATAAAGTCCACCATCCGTTCCGTAATCAGAATCCTGATGGTCACTGCTGGATAAGCTTCCTGAAATGCGCTGGCCAAAGGCACAATCAATCGATCTGCCAGCCCGGGAGGAATTGACAGGCGCAAGGTGCCCGAAATTTCGGCCTGTCGCTCACTCAGCATCAGCGTACCGGTTTCAATTTCCTCAATACCCCGGCGACAGTACGCGTAGTAGTCCTGACCCAGTTCGGTCAGCCGCAACTGTCGCGTAGAGCGTTCCAGCAAGCGCACACCGAGCGTCTTTTCCAGATCGCTCACTTTGCGACTCACCGTAGAAATTGGCACACCGAGCCGTCTCGAAGCCTCCGAAAAACTCTTGTACTCGACAACCTTCACAAACAAGGCCGTGGCATTTAAATCAGGGGGCATGATATTTCCATATGTGGAATATTTATTTTTTTATTCTACATATATTCTTATTAATGGGAAGAAATTATAGTGCTCTCTGTCTAATACTCTCAGAGAGAAAACATTAAAATGTCCTTTTATTCAAAACAATACACACTGAAAAGCTTTGTCCTCGCCACGTACTGATCTGGCTGGTCGCATACACATGGATTATACAGTGGCCGGCTCGGACTCGGTATTGCCAGTGCTGTTGGGCTACTTGTGTTAAACAGCGAGAATGCAGCTTACTACTGACCCTGTTGTCACCCACAGACTTGATCGGCTCCAGGGAAGACCAAGACAGTATCATCAGGAATCTAGCCGCACCTCATCCCAAGTACTGGGGCGGGGATTCACTGCATATGACCTTATTGGCCAACGCTCATTGGCTTGAGAAAATTGTACACATTCAACTTTCAGTGAGCCACATACCCTTCTATCAGCTTCCGCTCCGAACCAATGGACTCTGCCAGGAATTCCATAAAGGCGCGCACACGTGCTGTTCGCCTCAGATCAGGATGGGTCAGCAACCACAACTCGGAAGCAAGTTCCTCCGGCGGCTCAAGAAGCCTCTGCAACCCGGCCTCTGAATCACCCAGGAAACACGGTAGCGGAACAACACCCATGCCTCGCTTTCCTGCCTCGAATAACCCGAGCAAGGAATTGCTACGGTACACAACCCTTGCCAAGGGAAAGTGTTTCCTTAACCACCTGGCAAACGGTAACTGCGCCAGCGCATCGTCCGGCATCAGCCAGGCATGCTGTTCCAGTGCCTGATCAGATGGTTGCGTCTCAAGATAAGAAGTTGCTCCGTATACCGTCGTTACCAGTGCGCAAAGACGCCGACCAATGGCTGTTTCAGGCGGTGTCGTTGTGGCGCGAATGGCAATATCCGCTTCGCGCCGGGTAAGATCCAGGTAATGGTTGGCCATCGAAAGTTCCAGCCGGATATCAGGATATTGACGCGAGAACTGTACCAGGAGCGGAGTAAGGAGTTTTATCGCGAATGCATCCGGTGCCGTAATACGCAGTGTGCCGTGCAAGCCCAGATCACGGCCGATCAGCTTGCGCGACAGACCGAAGACTTCATTCTCGATACGCTCGCCTGCTTCCCGTACTGACTCACCGGCTTCGGTCATGGCGTAACCCTCGGGAAGCCGCTCGAAGAGTCGAACCCCCAGCTTGTCTTCCAGCGCGTTAACACGCCTGAACACCGTCGAATGATTCACACCCAGCAGGCGCGCAGCACCAGAGAGCGTGCCTTCACGGCATACCGCCAGCACGGTACGGAAATCATCCCACGCGAGATCCTGTGCTTTCATGCAAACATAGTTTTCTGATATGCCTAATTACATTGCACCCACGCACAGAATATCATGATATCTGACTTAAACAAACGGAGATATCGAAATGAGCTTCCTGACCTATTCAAAGAATTTTCAGGGTGTTGCAGACATTCTATTGCGCGACCCGGTACGCTACCTGCCATTTGCTCAACTGCTCGATGGGATCATGTCCACCAAATCGGAACTGACCCAGGCACAACGGGAAATGATTGCGCTCTACAGTTCCCGGCTGAACCGTTGCGGCTATTGCATAGACTCCCACTCCTGCGTACTTGACGGCCTGGGGACTGACGAAACACTGGTGAAAGCACTGGCCGACGGCTCTGTTGAACCGGTTGATGACAACATGCAGCGCCTGCTTGCCTTTGCCAGGAAGCTGACACTGGAACCCGGCAATGTCGCTGCAACGGATATCGACACAGTCCGTGCAGCTGGCTGGAGTGATCAAACTGTTGAAGATGTCATTGGTGTGGTCGCCACTTTTGCCTTTCTGAATCGCCTCGTCGACGGCTTTGGCATCGAAGGGACAGACGACCATTTTCGCCAGGTGGGCGGTATGGTTTCACAACAGGGTTACTCACCGCTGGTACAGATGATCGAACAAAAAGCCACTGTGGCCAGGAAGTAATGTTGGCTTAATCCTGGGCTGCGTAACTGACATTCCACAGAAAACAAACCATGGGCATGGAGAATCTGGTGGATTTCATCTGGATATCCTGTTTACGTTATCTATTCAGAGCGACTCACTCAGTCGCACGGCTTTCCGGCTCATACACAAGTATGTCCACCGGCTGGCATTCAAGTGCCTCGCAAATTGCTTCCAGCGTAGCGAACCGAATGCCTTTCACCTTGCCGTTTTTTAGCAGTGACAGATTGGCCTCGGTAATTCCGATACGGCTTGCCAGTTCCTTCGAGCGCATCTTGCGTCTGGCCAGCATGACATCCAGGTTGACTATGATGGGCATAGGGCGGCTACGCTAAGCCTGTTACAAACCATTGATCAGATGATCTGGGCATTTTCATCGTCAATTTCCCTCGCCTTGTCCCACACCCTGGCAATAAGAAAAAATACGGCACCCAGAAAAATAATCACAAGATCGTCTGAGCTGATGGTCACCAGCAGGACGCGCTCGCCAGGTGGGTTAGACAACGATACGACCAGCGCAATGAGTGTGCGCGACAAGGGGGCAGCGAATCCGTAGGCCAGCGCGGTAGCTGCAAAGCGACGCACATGCTGAATCGCTTCCCTGTCGAAGTACCGACCTTCCAGAAACAGACCGAAGAGCTGTCGCAGACGCCAGAAACCATACATGGCAATAACGCCTGGCAACATATTCAGCAGCCCTCCTCCAACGAGAATCGGTAGCGTGATGTTTTCTGCATCGAAAATGACGCCTGCCGTCGAAGGAAGAACAGCTGACAGCGAATCGAAATTGGCCCAGGTCCATATCACACCCAGAGGGACCGCTACGATAAGCAGTGTCGAAGCCCCTCTCAACACACGACTGAAGCGCCTTATTCCGGCATTGGGATCGCCTCTTTCAGTTGATAGAGCATCCATTAGTTTTTCCCGGTAGCAACCACATAGTTTTTCGTATTATAGTTAATTATTATTGTTTTACAATAATAATTAACAGGCATTCGCCTGAACTCGCCGCCTGTTTCATTATCTCCGGGGGAAAAGAGCCGTGCCGACGAAAGCTGAAGCGATAAACCGACACGGAAATACGAACCTGCTAATGCCGGTTTTCATTCTCCTTTCGCTATTGAGCCACATACTGCTATTGATCCCGTTTGCCACAACCACCACATTGCTGCAGTCAGGAAGCGAACCACAAGTCAGCCATGCTTTATCAGTCAGAATTGTTGAACCGGTACGTGAGCCGCTACCCGCTACCGGGCTTCCAGTGTCGCCGTATCCTGAACCGAAAGCAGCAATCAATCGGGGACTGGACAAGGCACCTTCGTTGCCTGGTATGTGGAATAAACCCCAACAACTTATCCCGGCTTCACTTTTCTTGTTCGCCCAGGCATTTAATTGCTCCCTCACCGTAGAGACGCAGGGTTATGGGATTTCCTTCAAACGCGGAAAACTTCAGCGTCATGCGCGGATTTTCCTGGGCGTGGGCAAGCGCCCCGGCCTGAGGATCGGGATCAGTCACTATAAAGCCCAAGACCTTTAAGCGTCTGCCTGGCAGCCGCCCAAAGATCCTTTTCCGAATGCACCACTTTCGCCATGACATTTAACCCCATCAAAAGGTTCTGCAGCGCAAGCGCCTTTTCTCTGATATCGCCGCTATCTTCAATTTCCCCATTAGCGACAGCCTGCCTCAGAAGATGCTCCAGGCGATCCAGACTGGTCAGGACAGCCTTCTCCAGAACCGGTCCTAATGTCTCGTCAACACCCACCAGTTCTGCAACGCAGTTGACGGCCATGCACCCACGGACTTCCGGATCAGCAGCACGCCTCCGGCAAACCTCTTTGAACATCCGGGTAAGCACTCTGAGGATGCTCGCATCGCTGTCCACCCTTGCCAACACGTTGTCGGGACTTGTGGAGAAATACAACTCCAGCGCTTCAAGAAACAACGCTTCCCGGCTTTTGAAGGCGTTGTAGTAGCTGGAACGCGTAATGCCCAGTTTTTCCGAAAGGGCTTTTACCGAACAGGCTTCAAAACCGCTGCGCCAGATTTCGTTCATGACCTGTTCGACAGCGGTCTGACGATCAAATTTTACGGGTCTGCCCATCCTTATTCCGGACAACCTGTACAGCACTGGACAAAATGATTTTCCTGAGTTATGTTCATACGTGTACAAAATACCATGCCGCCAGAATATACGCAATTCAAGGTGAAATAAAAGGAGAAAACCATGTCAGCATTTTTTGTAGCCACTGTAAAAGTCAAAGATCCGGAGAAATTTCAGGAATACGCACAAAAAGCCGGAGAAACCATGGCCCCCCATGGTGGTGAAGCAGTTCTGCGCGGCAAAATCGACGATGTACTCATTGGCCACGCTGACCATCAGGCCGTGGGGATCGTCAAATTCCCGAGTCAGGACGCGCTCTCGGCCTGGTTCCATTCCGATGCCTATCAAAAGATCGTACCGCTGCGAGACGAAGCTGCTGATATGACTATTGCGACTTATTCGGTTCCAGTTTGATGATCTTTCTGAGCGACTAACTCGTGTAGTGTCTTAATTTGATCACATATTATCCAGTTCCGTACTTTTTCATGCTTATGCGTTGAATAATTTTCAGCGATAAAATGCAAGTCTTTATCTTTGTCCGTTTAACCATCAACCTTCTTGGGAAATTTGAGAACCAGGCCACCGGTTAAAGATAAAGCAGTATTTACCTATAACCGTATGTTGGTGTGTGTTGATTCTGGAAAGAATACGAAATATTGCCGGAGATAACGCCTCGCCGTTACCCGGTACAACGTTGGCCCATTTCGTCATCTCCATTGTGGTACGCGCGCATCCAGTATCGACCGGTAATAGTGGCGTGTTTGGTTGACGTGTCATCGGTTTGCCTGATCGCTCGCCCCGGTCAGTTTGGTGATAATACCCTCAAGCGCCTGATTGAACGCCCCTGGCTTCACCTGCGCAACGAAATGCCCGACACCCGGCACCATAACGACATGCGCATTGGGCGGTGGTTCTTTACCCGTGGGCGCTGCATTGATGTTGTAAAGCATGCCGGAAAACAGCTGCAGGTCTGCGGAGGCCTGTTGAGCATTCCAGTTGAACAATTCATACATGGCACTGGCACCGACTTTGGGGTCGGCGGCTGAGAACTTGCTGACGATGGCATCGATGACAGCCGGATCAGCCTGCGGCGTAAACATGGAGCGCACCATCTTGTTACTGGTCTCACGGAAATCAGTTTCAAACGGCTTTACGAATGCCGCTATCGCTTCCTGACTGGCGGGATACTCGAAGGGTGTATAGAAGGTATCGACACCCACAATCCCGATGACGCGATCACCCAGTTGTTTCGCCGCCTCGACCGCGACCGGCCCGCCCATGGAATGCCCGACCAGAATAACTTTCCCTGCACCAACCTGATGGACAACAGCCGCTACATCTTGTCCGAAAGCCTGCATGGTATAACGCTGACGGCGACTGCCCGACTCGCCGTGGCCGGCCAGATCCAGCCAGACGACCTGGTGCTGCTTGGAGAAATAGTCAATCTGCGCGTCCCAGAAGGTATGGTTACAGGTCCAGCAGTGGATAAAGACAATCGTTGGCTCACTCTGCCCGCGCATACCATAGGCAATCGGGCTGCCATCTGCCGATTCAATAATGGTTCTGATCGGTCGCTTATCATCCTGTACCGTAACAACACATCCCGCCAAAACAAAAATAACTGTCATGGCCAAGCAGACCATTTTTTTGTTGTAATACGCCGTTTTCATGAGAATTCATAACTCCTTGTAACAGAAACAATCTGTCGTGTGATCATTAACCATACCGACCACCTGCATAAATGCATAGCAAATCGTGGGCCTGACAAAGTTGAAACCCCGTTTTTTGAGCGCCTTTCAATTGGCAGCAGATGCCTGCAAGGTACTGTTTGCCGGTTATCTGGCCGGAACTGTGATCGATTCACACTCGCATGATACAGACAACGTAGGCGTCATTACCAAAGGCGAGTTGAGTTTGACGCTCAATGGCAAGACGCAGCGATATACCGTGGGCGACTGGTATCATGTGCCCGCCC
>UOFN01000097.1_pt1 | contig 11898 bp, 10 predicted proteins | sample 1990111 | NCBI WGS metagenome assembly UOFN01 (sample SAMEA4728526, study PRJEB27164) | hydrothermal vent metagenome | biome: marine basaltic hydrothermal vent biome; feature: marine hydrothermal vent; material: mineral | place: Pacific Ocean | collected 2011-06-14/2011-07-23 | depth 1741 m | reverse complement strand
ATCAACGTTTCCTCACGATCCGGCCCGGTTGAAATAATATCAATCGGCACACCACACAGTGATTCAACCTTGTCCAGGTAATCACGCGCCGCCTGCGGCAACTGGTCCATCGACTTGGTACCCACGGTTGATTCTTTCCAGCCAGGCATTTCAATCAACACCGGCTCGCATTTCTCCATCAAATCTGCACCGACAGGTGGAATGGTAATTTCCTTTCCATCCAGTTTGTATGCCACGCAGATCTTGACCGTCTCCATACCGTCCAGCACATCGAGCTTGGTGATGCAGATACCAGTTACACTGTTCACATCGAGTGAACGCCGAAGTGACACAATATCCAGCCAACCACATCGACGCTGACGTCCGGTCGTCGCACCAAATTCATGCCCTTTCTCTCCGAGATACTGACCATCATCATCAAACAGTTCGGTCGGGAACGGGCCGGCACCGACGCGTGTGGTGTAAGCCTTGACGATGCCCAGAATATAATCGAGCGCACGCGGGCCAACACCACTGCCGCTGGCTGCACCACCTGAGGTGGTGGTCGATGATGTTACGTAGGGATAGGTACCGTGATCGATATCCAGCAACGCACCTTGCGCACCCTCGAACATGACGCTTTTACCTTCGGCGCGTAATTTATGCAGCGTGCCGGGAACATCTTCGACCATCGGTGCAATCTGTTCACCTTGTGCAAGCGCTTCGTCGAGCACCTTCTGGTAATCCACCGTGTCTGTCTTGAAGTAGTGTTCCAGCGCAAAGTTGTGATACTCCATAACTTCACGCAGACGTTCCTTGAAGTGTTCGACATCAAGCAACTCGCCGAGACGAATCCCGCGCCGGGACACTTTATCTTCGTAGGCCGGGCCGATACCACGCCCGGTAGTACCAATCGCTTTTTTACCTCGCGCCACTTCACGCGCCTGATCAAGTGCAATGTGATACGGCAAAATTAACGGGCAGGATTCACTGATTCCCAGTCGCTCGCGGGCGGGCACGCCTTTAGCTTCCAGTGTTTCAATTTCTTCAAGTAGCGCCGTTGGAGACAACACGACGCCGTTACCAATCAGACAACGCACACCGACGCGCAGGATGCCGGAAGGAATCAAGTGTAATACCGTCGTCTTGCCGTCGATGACCAGTGTATGGCCAGCATTATGGCCACCCTGAAAACGCACCACAGCCGACGCGCGATCGGTCAACAGATCGACAATTTTACCTTTGCCTTCGTCACCCCACTGGGTACCGATAATAACTACATTCTTGCCCATGGAACTCTCAATCCTGTTTCTTCAAGCTGTTTAAAAACTGGTTCCGGCTCAAGCGCCAAGTGATTTAACCATCCACTGTGAACCATCCCACTGCAACACCCGGTCACATCCCGTTTCCGCAACGTTTCCAGTCTGACCTGGTAGCTGCTGAACGACAATTTCTCCCTTTGCACGCAGTGACGTGATGGTTTCTGCGAGAACAGCATCATCATCCGCAGGGGCCAGAATGCCACCTTGCTGTTTGGGCCATTGCCGTTTGCCCAATTCCATCAGGGTGCGTAAATCGGTACTAAATCCTGTTGCCGGCCGCGCTACACCGAACACCTTGCCAATATCGTCATAGCGTCCCCCGCGCGCAATTTCCTGCCCGCGATCAGCGACAAAAGCCGCGAATACAACGCCCGTCTGATACTGGTAACCGCGCAGTTCGGCGAGATCAAAGTGCAGCGTGACATCTGGCAAGCGCCGTGATGCCAATTCAGCAATGTGCTCCAGATTTTCCAGTGCCGCAATGACACTGTCACCACTGCCTACCAGTAAGTCCCGAGCACGATTCAGTACGTCCCGGTCACCATTCAGTGTTGCCAGGCTTGCCAGCCGCTCGCGCAGTGCCGTCGATAACTCCAGCGCACTGAGAAACTCATTAATTTCCGGGATCGCCTTGCGCTGAAGCGCATCGAACAAAAATGCTTCCTGTTCGGCATCCAGGTTGGCATCTTGTGCCAGCCCGCGATAAATGCCGACATGGCCCAGATCGATGTACACGTCTTCGATACCGGTCAGACCCAGTGTCTCCACCATCAACTGCAAAATCTCGACATCACTCTCTGCACCGGCGTGCCCGAACAGTTCCGCACCCACCTGCATAGGACTGCGTGAACTGGCAAACCCGTCCGGGCGAGTGTGCAGCACTGTACCGAGGTAACACAGGCGGCTGGGCGCTTCACGCTGCAAGCCGTGCGCATCAATACGTGCTGCCTGCGGCGTCATGTCTGCACGCAAGCCCAGCAAACGACCCGACATCTGGTCTATGAGCTTGAACGTCTGTAAATCAAGATCATGCCCGCTACCGGTCAACAGGGAATCGAGATAATCGATAAATGGCGGGATGATCAGTTGATAACCCCAACCGCGATACAAATCCAGAAGTTCGCGACGCAACTGTTCCAGCCGCGCAGCCGGTTCCGGCAACAGCTCTTCAATTCCTTCCGGTAGTAACCAGCGATTCTTGCCTTTCATCACGTCGGTATCGTCCTAGCGAACCCAGTACAGTAAAGCCACACCGCTCAACATACTTACCAGCCCGGCCATACGCAGGCTGCGATCATCCATTTGCGCCATAGCTGCCATCATGCGCCTGACGGCATCCGGACTGATAAACGGCACGATGCCTTCAATGACCATCAGCAACGCCAGCGCTGCCCAAAGATCATTCCACATCGCACACTCCAAAAAAAAGCCGGACGATATGACATCGTCCGGACTTCACAGTATATGTCATTCGCCGACTGGCGTTATTTCTTTGCCTTGCCGAAGTAGCGGAAGAAATCACTGTCCGGACTAAGCAGCATCATATCGCCACCGCCGCCGAGACTGGCACGATAGGCTTCCATGCTGCGATAGAAGCTGTAAAACTCCTTGTCCTTGCCATAGGCTTTAGCATAGATGTCCGCCGCGATGGCATCGCCCTCGCCGCGCACCTGCTCGGCATCACGATAGGCTTCAGCCACGATAATCTGGCGCTGACGATCGGCATCGGCGCGAATTTTTTCCGCTTCCTCAAAACCGCGTGACCGGAATTCCTTGGCAACACGTGCGCGTTCCGCCTGCATACGCCGGTAAACCGAGTTGCTGACCTCAGCTGGCAAGTCAATACGTTTGATCCGCACATCCACAATCTCAATACCGATTTCCTGCGCCTGAGTATTCGACTCTATCGTCAAATCCCGCCTGATTTCCTCGCGCTCACCGGACACCACCTCTTTGACAGTGCGCTTGCTGAACTGGCCGCGCATACCATCCTTGATAATCTGCTCCAGCCGCAAACGTGCATTGCGCTCGTCTCCGGCCACGGCCGTGTAAAAACGCGCTACATCATCGACTCGCCACATGACGAAAGAATCAACAATGACGTTTTTCTTCTCTGCAGTAAGGAAACGCTCCGGATCAACATCCAGCGTCAGGATGCGGGCGTCGAACTTGCGGATGTTATTGAAGAACGGCATCTTGAAGTGCAGGCCGGGTTCAAAATCCGCTTCACGAATTTCACCCAGACGGAACATGATGACCTTTTCCCATTCAGTGACACGGAACATGGAGAAGTTGCCAATAACCAGCGCTACCAGCGCCAGAACCAGGAAAAACCCTTTACTGTTAGCCATTAGCGAGTCTCCCTTGCACGTCGGGCAGGTCTTGTCGGCGTCTTGTTCTGATACGTCCCCGTGACGGCATCACTGACATTTGCCCCACTGGTACGCTTGCCTGCATTTTGTTTCATGAGTTGATCCAACGGGAGGTACATCAGGTTATTGGAGTTATCACTGTCCACGATAACCTTGTTGGTTCGGTTCAATACGGTCTCCATCGTCTCCAGATACAGACGCTCGCGTGTGACTTCCGGTGCTCTCTTGTATTCTTTAAGCAACGCAGTAAAGCGACTGGCCTCACCTTGCGCCTTGGCAACCAGTGATTCCTTGTAGGCCTGTGCTTCCTGGGTCTGACGTGCCGCACGACCACGCGCCTTGGGTATCACTTCGTTGGCGTAAGTTTCGGCTTCGTTTTTCAAGCGTTCCTTGTCTTCGCGTGCCTTGATAGCGTCTGAAAAAGCACCCTGCACTTCTTCAGGTGGCTGGGCATCCTGCAAGTTAACATCAGACACACGCATGCCACTGTCGTACTCATCAAGAATGGACTGCATGGCAATTTTCACCCGACTGACGACTTCAGCACGACCTTCTTTCAGCACAAAGTCCATCTCGCTCTTGCCGATCACTTCGCGCACCGCACTTTCTGCAACCTGTTTCAGCACAGCTTCCGGCTGACGAACGTTGAACAGATATTTGCGCGGATCGTCGATCTGGTACTGAACGGCCAACTGGACGCTAACGATGTTTTCATCTTTAGTCAGCATCAGTGATTCGCGGTCGACCTTCAGGCTGGCCTGGCCACCCGTGCCGGAACGGTAACCGATTTCCACGAAACGGCGTTGTTCGACATTCACGATCTCAACCTGCTCAATCGGATACGGCATATGCCAGTGCGGCCCAGGCATGGTGGCCTCGGTATAAGCACCAAAACGCATGACCACGCCGCGAGTACCGGCATCGACAATATAGATCCCGGAAGCCAGCCACACGAGGAAGGCAATACCGATGATCAGACCAAATCCTGCGAAGCCTTTGCCCGAGGCACCGCCACCGGTTCCTCCACGGCGACCCCCACCGAACAAGCTATTAATCTTGTCCTGCATTTTTTTAACCACTTCGTCGAGATCTGGTGGGCCCTGGTCATTACGACCACCCCACGGATCCTTGTTGTTACCGCCTCCCGGTTCATTCCAGGCCATGTATGACTCCGCTAAGAAATTCAGATTATGATGCTAGGAAGGGGGATTCTAGGGAGCTTGCGCCGCGCCCGCAACATCAGCCGCATCCCGGTTGGTATGCAGGGTGTATTCCAGGCCTTCCCGGCGGTATAAATCGTCCAGTTCCCGCCCGCTGATACTCACTTCCAGCCACCAGCCACCGGCCGGATCCGGCTCATCGGTGAGAATTTCACCGGTACGGAAAATTGTGGCACGCAGACGGCCGGCACTGGGCGGCAGATGCAGCCAGCCTCGCACCTGATCCGGCATGAAATACTCGCATAACGCATCTTCAAGCAGGTCCAGCCCTTCCCCGCTGACCGCGGAACACCAGACCCGGGTCACTTTGCCCTCGGCATCCCTCAGCAAGCGGGCCGGCTCCCCGCTCAAATCAATTTTGTTGTAGACCATCAATTGCGGCACGTCGCTGGCACCGATATCTGCGAGCACTTCATTGACCTGCTCAACCCGGGTCTGGCGCTCCGGGTCGTGTGCATCCACCACGTGTACCAGTAAATCTGCTTCCAGTGTTTCTTCCAGCGTGGAACGAAACGCCGCCACCAGATCGTGCGGCAGCTTGCGTACAAAACCTACCGTATCTGCCATAACGACAGCCCCGAAACCCGGCAAGTCGAAGCGTCGCAAGGTTGGATCGAGGGTCGCGAATAGCTGATCCGCCACAAAAACCTCGGCATCACACAAGCGATTAAACAGCGTGGACTTACCCGCATTGGTATAACCCACCAGCGACACGGTTGGCACCTCCGCCCGATCCCGCGCACGCCGTCCTTGAGCGCGCTGGCTGCGCACCTTTTCCAGACGCTTGTTGATCTGCTTGATGCGATTATTGAGCAAACGGCGGTCAGTCTCGAGCTGGGTCTCGCCCGGGCCACGCAGGCCGATACCGCCTTTCTGACGCTCAAGGTGAGTCCAGCCCCGGATCAACCGGGTCGAGAGATGCCGCAACTGCGCCAGCTCGACCTGCAACTTGCCTTCAAAGGATCTGGCCCGTTGGGCAAAAATATCCAGGATCAGACCAGTTCGATCCAGCACTCGCGCACTGAATAATTGTTCCAGATTGCGCTCCTGACTAGGTGACAACTCGTGATTGAAAATGACCAGCTCGGCCTCTTCGTCGATTAACAGGTCTCGAATCGACTCAGCCTTGCCGGAGCCGACATAGTAGCGAGAGTCCGGCGCATTTCGGCTGGCCGTAACGGTCGCAACCGGATCAGCACCGGCAGAACGGGCAAGATCAGTAAATTCAAGGAGATCTTCCGGCTCGGATTCGCCGGGGAAATCGACATGAACGAGGATTGCTCGCTCACCACTACGGGGACGTTCAAACATTGAAGTATTTTACACCGGATCCTGCCACAGCAGGAGCCGGTGTAATAAGCATACGGCGGGAATCAACTATTACCGGTTTCTGGCGCAGAACCAGTGGTTTCATCACCACTGGCCAGACGTACATTACGCGCCGGCACAACGGTCGAAATGGCATGCTTGTACACCATTTGGCTCACGCTGTTTTTCAATAGCACGACAAACTGGTCAAACGACTCAATCTGACCTTGCAGTTTGATTCCATTCACAAGGTAAATGGAAACAGGAATACGCTCCTTGCGAAGTGCATTCAGGAAGGGTTCTTGCAGTGACTGCCCTCGGGCCATGTCATTTCTCCTTCTTCTCGTAACGTGTACCTGCGCGATGTTCTGCCGGACCTCCGAAGCGCCCACGGTACACAGATTTATGGTGCCACTTCCCGTGTGGTTAAACTTTTTTCCCTACGGGCAAAACTATAGCACATTCAATTGCCTGCTGTGCCAGCACGCTCGATGAGCGAGCGGACATGTGCAGCTGCGTCAATGCTGGACGGGTCAATCCAGCGGGTATTCCCCTCGCTGCGTAACCAGGTCAGCTGCCGCTTGGCATACTGCCGGGTTGCAATGACGGCTCGTTCGACCCATTCGGTCGCAGATAGTTTCCCATCCAGGTAAGACCAGGCTTGCCGGTAACCCACGGCACGCATCGAGGGCAGATCGGGATGGAGCTCACCTCTGGCACGTAACGCACGGACTTCATCCAGAAAGCCCTGTTCCAGCATGGCGTCAAAACGCTGACGAATGCGTTCGCGCAATACACTGCGATCTTCGGGGGACAGTATAATTTTCAGAAAGCGTAAGGGTGGCGCAGTCTCAGCGGAACGCAGGAACAACTCGGTCATGGGGGTGCCGGTAAGTTCGTATACCTCCAGCGCGCGTGAGATGCGCTGCGGATCATTGGGGTGAATACGCTCTGCCGCGACGGGATCCACCCTCGACAGACGGTCATGCATGTCAGCCCAACTGCTGGCCCGGGCTTCGGCCTCAAGTCTGGCGCGAACTTCCGGATCCGCAGAAGGCAACTCGGACAGACCTTGTTCCAGCGCGCGGAAATACAGCATGGTGCCACCGGTTAACAAGGGAATGCGGCCCGCTGAATGGATTGACTCAATCTCTCGTAACGCATCGTCGCGGAACTCTGCAGCTGAGTACGCCTGCGCAGGGTCACGAATATCGATGAGTCGATGGGGAGCAATGCGCAGCGTTTCGGCATCCGGCTTGGCTGTGCCGATGTCCATGCCCCGGTAGACCAGCGCTGAATCAACACTGATGATATCCACCGGTGATTGCTGCACCAGATCGACGGCCACGCCGGTCTTGCCGGACGCAGTCGGCCCCATTAAACAAATCACCAGGGGTTGTGTCACGGCTTACTGCCCGCGCATAAACAAGGCGTCCAATTCCCCAAGACTGAAACGCACCCAGGTTGGACGACCGTGATTGCACTGACCGGAACGCTCGGTGCGCTCCATGTCGCGCAACAGGGCGTTCATTTCCTCGATCGTCAGATGGCGGTTGGCGCGTACCGAACCATGGCAGGCCATGGTCGACAGCAGTTCGTTAATGGCTTCTTCGATACGCTGGCTACTGCCGTGGGTGTTCAGATCTGACAACACGTCGCGCACCAGCGCTTCTACATCACCACCGGTCAACAGTGCCGGCGCTTGTCGTATTACCAGTTGCTCCGGCCCCTGGCGGTCAATCTCAAAACCCAGTGCAGCAAACCAGTCGCGACGTGTTTCGGCTAACTCAGCTTCGGCGTGACTGACGGCCATGCTCAGCGGCACCAGCAGCGGTTGGGAGCGAATCCCTTCCTCCGCAAAACCGGTTTTGAGATGTTCGTAGGTAATGCGTTCGTGAGCAGCGTGCATGTCCACCAGTACCAGACCCTGTGCGTTCTCGGCCAGAATATAAATCCCTTTCAGCTGCGCCAGCGCAAAACCCATGGGAGGAATCTCATCGCTGCCATTGTCATATGCTGTGACAGGCTGACTTGAAACGCCTCGATCCGGACGGGACGACAGGGCTGCCAGCATCGCGCCTCCTCCACCGTGCAACCGGTCGTACTGCCCAATCTGTTCAGCCACCTGAAGCGGGAACCCGGCTTGTCGGGCGTTTGCTGCAGTTCCGTACCCAGTCCCCGATCCGGGCAGCGGCCGCATCGGCTGCGGCGCCAGCTGATCATCGGCCGGCCGCACATCGGCCAGCACGGTATGCAACGTGCGATACAGAAAATCATGCACCAGCCTTGATTCGCGGAACCGTACTTCAGATTTGGCCGGGTGCGCATTCACATCGACTGTTTTGGGATCCAGTTCCAGGAACAGGACAAAAGCCGGATGACGACCGTGAAACAGCACATCCTGAAAAGACTGACGTACTGCATGTGCCAGCAGCTTGTCACGCACGGCGCGGCCGTTGACGAAAAAGAACTGCATGTCTGCCTGGCTGCGGGAAAATGTCGGCTGGGCGATCCAGCCTGACAAACGTAACCCGGCAGCTTCGTGTTCGATGCGCAGCACCTGATCGGCGAACGCACTGCCCAGCAAGGTTCGAAGACGCTCCAGCTGTGCCATTTCACCCACGCCTGCGCGCAGGTGATATTGCGCTTTGCGATTTTTACGCACCGTGAGTTCAACATCCGGCCGACTCAACGCGATGCGCTGGACCACTGCATCGAGGTACTTCTGTTCCGTGTTATTCGTGCGCAGAAACTTGCGCCGCGCCGGTACGTTGAAAAACAATTCACGCACCTCAATCGTCGTGCCGGGCGGATGCGCGACCGGCTCCGGCTCCAGTGTCGCCTCGCGGCCATCGCCACGCACCTGGCAACCGCTGTCACTGTCCGCCGTGCGCGATTGCACAATCAGGCGTGATACCGAGGCAATGCTGGGCAAGGCTTCGCCACGAAACCCCAGGCTCATCACCTGTTCCAGATCATCCAGTGAAGCAATTTTGCTGGTAGCGTGGCGCGACAGGGCCAGACCAAGGTCGTCGCGATGAATTCCGTGCCCGTCATCGCGCACCCGGATCAATCGCTTGCCGCCTTCCTCAACATCCACCTCAATCCGTGTAGCACCGGCATCCAGGCTGTTTTCCAGCAGCTCCTTGAGCACAGATGCCGGCCGCTCAATCACCTCGCCAGCGGCGATCTGGTTAATTAACTGGGGTTCGAGGGCATGGATACGCATGCCGGAATGGTACCGTGAAAGGCGTCACCGGCGCGAACCGGTCAGGGTCGTCAGCTAGCCGCCCCGGGAGGGAATCTTCAGCACATTGCCAACCAGCAAGCGGTCGCCCTTGATGCGGTTACGATTCCGCAGCGATGACATGCTCACACCATAACGCTGAGCGATGTGGCTCAGCGTATCGCCCCGGCGGACAACATGGCGGCGCGGCGTGACCTTGGCCAGCCGGGTACCGACCGGAGGATTGGACACAAAGTAGCTGCGCACGCCTTTGAATATAGAGTTCGCAACCTTCTGCTGATGCTTGCTACTGCGCAGGCGCTTCTCCTCAGACGGGTTCGAGATAAACGCGGTTTCAATCAGAATCGACGGGATATCCGGTGATTTCAGCACCACGAAACGGGCATGCTGAACCTGTCGCTTGTGCATTTTTCCGATCCGTTTGAGTTCACTCAGCACATTGCCGGCGACACCTGTGCTGGCCTCCAGCGTAGCCGTCTGGGCGAGATCCAGCAGCACCTCGGCGAGCAGATCATCCTTGTCGTCGAGGCTGACGCCACCCACCAGGTCAGCCGCATTTTCACGTTCTTCCAGCCAGCGCGCCATCTCCGTGGTCGCGCCACGCCGTGACAGCACATAGACCGAAGCACCCTGGACCCGGCGATCCCGGAACGCGTCTGCATGGATGGAAATAAACAGATCCGCACGATGCTTGCGCGCCTTGTTCATCCGTTTGCGCAAACCAATATAGTAGTCACCGTCACGTACCAGCACAGCCTTCATGCCCGGCTCTTTATCGATCAGCCTTTTCAGGCTGCGCGCAATACCCAGCACCACATCTTTTTCACGGGTGCCTTTTCGGCCCCGCGCACCCGGGTCCTCGCCACCGTGACCGGCATCGATTGCGACCACCAAGTCACGCAGGACGGCGGGCTTGATAATCGCTTTTGCTGTTTTCGGTTTACTCTTTTTCGCCTGACTGGCACTAAACAGATCAATGACCAGTCGATGGCCATATTGATCATTCGGTTTGAGAACAAAACTTTTGGGCTTTACCGGGCTGGTGAGATCCAGCACCAGGCGCAGGTCATCCTTGTTGCGCGTACCGCTGCGCAGCCCCTTGACCATCCCGCTGCTTTCCAGCTGTTTGACCAGCGCCTTGTTGACGCTGGCATGTTTCAGGTCAATGACCAGACGGTTCGGGTCTTTCAGAGTAAGTAGCTTGTGCTCGACCGGGCCGGTGACATCAAAAACCACCCGGGTGCTGTCCGGCGCCGCCCACAACCGCACACCCTTGACCTGCAAGGAACCGGCATTCGCCAGTGAGGTCAGCAGCAATAACAGCAACGGGCCAAAACGTTTCACAACAGCATTCCCTTCCGAATTTCTTTGCGGTGTTACGCAAGATATAGCGCATCCAGACAGAAATTTCAACAAATTGCTATAAATCTCACCAAGATAGCCATTAAACCTCGGAATTCAAGTGAAGGTCAAGGCAGCTAACAATTCTTTCTCCACGCGCAGAAAACGTCTCCAGCGTCATCAACCTGCCCCGCCCTTCCACGCTCAGAGCAATCTTCACATCCGGCTCAGGTAACATCCCCACACCACGTTTTGGCCATTCGATGAGACAAATACTCTCGCCATCGAACAGGTCCCGAATGCCAATCCATTCGAGCTCTTCGGGATCAGACAGGCGGTAGAGATCAAGGTGATAGAGGCTCAGCTGCCCGATCTCGTAAGGCTCAATCAAGGTATACGTCGGACTCTTCACCGAGCCTTCATGACCGAGGCCACGCAGATATCCTCGCACTAATGTGGTCTTGCCTGCGCCGAGGTCGCCGTCCAGAAAAATCAGCAGGCCTGCCTGCTGGCAGGCTGCCAGACGACGGCCAAAGGCTTCCGTCGCATCGGCATCGTCCAGAGAGATTTCAATGGCGGCCATTCAGGCCTTCTCGCATCAACGGGATAAGATCACTGGCGAGCAGGCCGCGCTCACCGCTTGTGGCAGCGGCACGATCCGCTGCACGAGCATGCAGGCAGACGCCTGCGCGAGCAGCTTCGGCGGGTTCCAGGCCCTGTGCCAGCAAGGCACCGAGCAAGCCACTCAGCGCATCACCCATGCCACCACTGGCCATACCGGGATTACCGGCGGCACAAACCGCAGGCATGCCATCACCGCCGATAAGCGTTCCCGCACCTTTTAGTATGACGGTGCCTCCGTATTGCTTTTGCAAGGACTCCAGTGCGGCGAACCGGTCTTGTTGAATCGTAGCCGTGTCTGTTCCGAGCAAGCGTGCCGCCTCGCCAGGGTGTGGCGTGAGTATCCAGTTTTCACGGGACACGGGGTCACGCGCCAGAAGGTTGAGTGCATCGGCATCCACCACCAGCGGCAAACCGGAGTCGAGGACACGCTCGAACAACGCCCTGGACCAGCTCGACTGGCCAAGGCCCGGGCCGATCACCACGAC
>UOFN01000122.1_pt1 | contig 11920 bp, 13 predicted proteins | sample 1990111 | NCBI WGS metagenome assembly UOFN01 (sample SAMEA4728526, study PRJEB27164) | hydrothermal vent metagenome | biome: marine basaltic hydrothermal vent biome; feature: marine hydrothermal vent; material: mineral | place: Pacific Ocean | collected 2011-06-14/2011-07-23 | depth 1741 m | reverse complement strand
AGAGTCGCAGCAATTTGATTGGAATGGTTGTTACTTCGTCGAGATAGACGCCATCCAGGAACAGCATGTGGTAGTGGATATTCAGGTTGAGTGCGGACCCAAACCGCTGGATCAACGTCACCGCGCCGGTGTGGTTCTCGTGGAAGAAGGCCCCGCTGATATTTTTGACATATTCCTTGGGAACAATCCGGATGGCCCTGTGGGCTATACTGTTGATATCAATTCGTCAAATATATTGATAGATTTTTATATAACCCAAGGAAGCACCACTTTTAGTAGTACTCGCACCGTTATTGGGTCTCCCATACCTGAAATAAACGGCTTGTATATATCAGGCTCACAGTTTGATGCGAATGCATTTATTGGTTCGGCAGAAATCCTACAAAATAACTTCTTATTTAGCCAAGATCGCATCATTTACTTTGACGATAATAGTATAGGCTTAGATTTTGAATCGCTTGTATTTCAGGGCGCATCTCAATTGACAATTAGTTTTGCTATGCCCTCTGTACCCATTCCCCCAGCCCTTTACCTCTTCGGCTCCGGCCTGATCGGGCTAATCGGACTGGCTAGATGCAAAGCCATGTGAAAAACCCGGACTGGTTCCTCCTTATTGATCCACGGAAATTGGTGTTAAGTGCGCCGCCAGTGCGCCGTTGGTCTTGATTTTTGGTGATGGCTTTCGGTAAACCTTTGATTTTATGGTGCCGGAAAGAGGAGTCGAACCCCCGACCTTCTCATTACGAGTGAGCTGCTCTACCGACTGAGCTATTCCGGCGAAGGCGCATCTTAACCCGTTCAGCCAAAGCTGAACATACCCTTCAACATGAAGAAGAACACAATAGCCAACAGTCCGCCGGCAGGCAGCGTAATGATCCAGGACATGAAGATATTACGGATCACTGTCAGATTCAGCGCTTCCATGCCTCGCGCCAGACCAACGCCAAGCACGGCCCCCACCAGCGTATGCGTGGTAGAGATTGGCAAGCCGGTACCCGAAGCCAGCACGACCGTGGTAGCCGCTGCCAGCGTTGCGGCAAAACCTCGGCTTGGCGTCAGTTCGGTAATGTTATTACCCACTGTAGCGATAACATGCTTGCCATACATCGCCAGCCCCAGCACGATACCTGCACCACCCAGTAACAGCACCCACATTGGCAACATGGAATCGGAAGTCACTTCTCCGCCGCTTTGGACTATGCCCACCACAGCCGCCACGGGTCCGATGGCATTGGCCACATCATTGGAACCGTGAGCAAACGCCATCGCGCAGGCGGTTACGATCATCAATACGCTGAAGACACGTTCTACATTGGTGTAATGGAAATCCTTGTCGGCCGAGGGGTCCAGCTGGATACGGTTGACATAAAGACGGCCTACGAAGAACAGCGTCAGGCCAACCACAAAAGCATAGCTGATCGTTTCCATCGGAGTGTTTTCCAGGCCGACGTGCTTCAGGCCTTTCATAAACGTGACCAGCGAAATAATGAACCCCACCAGAAATATATAGTACGGCACATACTTCTTGGCGTTACGGAAAGGTTCTTCGGTATTGAGTATCAGCTTCTGCACGCTGCGGAAAAGAGAGTATGCAATAAATCCGGCCAGCAATGGCGATACCACCCAGCTGGCGACGATGAAGCCAACCTTGCCCCACTTCACCGCATCCATGCCAATGCCGACCATGGCGAAGCCAACGATGGCACCAACAATTGAATGCGTTGTGGAAACTGGCCAGCCGTTTTTCGATGCGATCAGCAGCCAGACACCCGCCGCCAACAAAGAAGCCAGCATGCCGTAGACCAGTAGTTCGGGAGAGGCCGATAGCATATCGGCATCGACAATTCCCTTGCGGATCGTTTTGGTCACCTGACCACCGGCAAGTATTGCACCGGCAAACTCAAAGATGGCCGCAATAATCACAGCCTGTTTGATCGTTAAAGCTTTTGAGCCAACAGATGTCGCCATGGCGTTGGCCACATCGTTGGCACCGATTCCCCAGGCCATGAACAAACCGAATACGCCGGCAAGAATCAGGAATACCGCACCATAGGTCACTATAATATCCATGCGTGACCTCCTACCGTGCCAACATCAATTGCAATCGACTTCCAACACGCTGAGCGCGGTCTGCCACGTCACCCGTCCAGTCAATAATCTTGTACAGGAACATGACGTCAATCGGGTCAAACTCTTTCTCCACCGCAAATATTTTGTGCCGGATATCAGCCTGCAAGTTGTCTGTATCACTTTCGATCGAGTCGAGCTTGCTTATCATTTTTACAACCAGCTTGACCTCCTGGCCACTGAACCCGGTACCCACCAGTTCGTCCAGTTCGTTAATGGCGAGACTGGCTTGCTCACAAGCATCCACGCAACGTTCTACATATTTCAGATAGTCGTCGTGGATGATTTTCGGTAACACCATCTGCCGTCCGAGAATCACACCGGCAATATCCTTGGCGCGATTGGCAATGGTGTCTTGCATGGTCAACACTTCCAACAAGTCACGTCGAGAAACAGGCATGAACAGGCCTTTCGGGAGATGGAGGCGAAGCTGCTTTTTCATGACATCAGCTTCTTTCTCAAGTCCGGAGATCTGCTTCTGGACCTTCGCAACCTGATCCCAGTCCTCCTTGATAATGTTTTCAAAAAGAGGCATGAGTTTTGACACACAAGCCAGAACCTTGGCCATGTGCTGCTGCATGGGTTTGACAGGCGAACTGCCAAAGATCCCGGACATGTAACCACCACCTGCCATGCTCATTTCCTCCTCAGGACATCACGCAGAAACGGGCGTTTCAGCCCGCTGATTTTCACGCATTTTAACGGCAAGTTTTCAGGATTGCATTGACTAAATCAGGCTCAACGAATCTGGCGAACCCGAATCACGACATCCACGCCTTCCAGTTCTGTCCCGGCAGGTAGCCTGGGTAGCGGTTCGGTCAGGATGCTGTGAGGTGCGATATCGGAAAGCTCTCCGGTATCTACGTTGTAAACGTGGTGGTGGGACGCCGCGTTGGTGTCGTAAAACACCCGACTTGGATCGACGATGACCTCGCGGAGAATACCCTTGTCCGCAAACAAGCCCAGGGTGTTGTACACGGTGGCCTTTGAAACCGGCTTTCCTGTGCGATTGACCCGATCAAGTACCTGATCGGCACTGAGATGCTGGTGACCGGTCAGCAATATCTGGGCGATACGCAGGCGCTGCCGGGTTGGCTGAATACCGGCAGCCTGCAAGCGCGCTGCTGCGCTCGCTTCGTCGAGCAGAGCATTTAAGGGTAATTCAGCCATATGGCGAGTATACGCTGGCATTTTAGACGAAGTCCAGATTGCCAGGCCCGACTACTGACTCGCTATGGTCTCGGGGAGATAAGGTGTTGCATCAATTTCCGCTCGCTGCCCGTCAATTTGTTGCGCCAGTAGCCGAGCCGAGCCCGGACCCAATACCACGCCGTTACGAAAATGACCGGCGCAAATATGCAGGTTGGACAGCTCCGGATGCACTCCGATCACCGGCACGCCGTCCGGACTTCCCGGTCGCAGGCCGGCCCAGTGATGCTCGATAGGCAAATCGTCCAGAACCGGTAACAATGCAACTGCAGACTGACGAAGATCCTTCAACGCCTCTTGTGTAGTGCATTTTTCGAACCCGGTATATTCCAGCGTACTACCGAACACGATCCTGCCATCACGCCGTGGAATGGCGTATCGTCCTTCGTGCAAGGTAATACGGCGCAGCAATCCCGCCGGCCCGTTGAATAAAATCATTTGCCCACGCACCGGCTGGATGGGTAAACCAAGACCGGTCGACTCCAGCAAGCCGGCCGTCCAGGCACCTGTCGCCACAACGAAAATATCAGCACTAATTTCACCCTGTGCGGTACGTGCGGCTACCACTCGTCTGCCTTCACTGCGCCATCCAAGGACTTCCGTATCACTCCGGAAAATAACACCGCGACGTTCAAGTGCCACACGCAAAGCGCGCATCATTCTTGGATTTCTTACTTGAGCAACGGTTGGCATCCACAATGCATCTTTACACTGTGCGGCAAGTTGTGGTTCGAGTTCTTGTGCGGTGGCTGCACTGATCTTCTGTAATTCGATACCGGGACTTTGTGCCCAGTGCTGCGCCTGAACACAGTCATCGACATTTGTCATTAGCAAACCGGACGTTTCATATTCCGGGTCGATACCACTTTCTTCCTGTAATACTTCTATAAGAGCCGGGTAAGCGCGCTGACTCAAACTTGCCAGCGCATTAACAGCTTCAGCGTAACGCCAGGGATAAAGGGGTGAAAGAATACCGCCGCCCGCCCAGGATGACTCTCTGGCCGGTTGCCCGCGCTCCAGCAACAACACAGAATGCCCGGCATCGATCAACTCGCGTGCCGTCAACATGCCGATGATTCCGGCGCCAATAATAGCGACGTCTGCTTTCATCGCAGACACGCAGTATGAGTATTAACGATTCCAGCAGCGTGCGTCAGCGTAAGGCGCTTCTTCAATCGGCCCTTGTGAATTAACCGCAAACACACCGCAACTATCTGATTGTTGCGCACCCCGGGGAATCGCCATACCGACAAATTCGGCCGCATCGCTACGCTCGATCTGAATCTGATAGTAACCCTCCGGGGACAGGCCATCGGCCCAGCGAAGGGTCGCAAGGTTATCGGCATACTCACGGTTCGATGCGCGCCATCGTTGCTGGGCAAGTTGTAACTGCAAGAGTGCTGACATCGCATCACTGCGTCGCGACCTGGCCACGAAGCTGCTGTAGGACGGAACTGAAATGGACGCAAGGATCGCAACAATGGACAGGGCTATTATGAGCTCAAGTAAAGAGAAACCAGAAATTTTTAACCGAAACATGAGCAATTCCTTTTGCTGAACGGGTTAAGCAACGGAACGTGCAATCCTTGCGCATTCCGGAAGAAGGACTATACTCGGCGCGACAAAAGGGAACAAGTCGAACACCTTCAGGAGCCGTATCATGGACGATGCGCAACACGAAGGTTTCACGCTCGTCGAGTTACTGGTCGTTCTGGCGATTGCTGCTTTGCTGATTGGTATCGCAGCACCTGCCATGGCACGTTTTCTGGACAATGCGCGGCTACGCGCCGCCACAGAAGACATCGCCCGGGAACTCGTGCAGGCGCGAAGCCACGCAATTACCTTCAATACACCGATCTATTTCACGATTGCTGCGACTGGTAGCGCCTGGTGCTATGGCTGGGGCGAAGTTCCGGATTGTGACTGTATCAGTCGCAATACAGAAGCCGCTTGCCGCACAGGTGAGCCGGGGCTTACGCAACTCCATCGCCAAACCTCTACCGACTATCCACAGATACGCCTGAGCTTGCCGGCGAATCAGGGTGCAACTCGCTTGCTGCGATTCTCGCCAATACGCGGGACAGCTACCGCGACCTCGTTTTCTCTTGAAAACAGCAACAATGAAACGCGCGTCATCCTCAGTTTGCTGGGCCGGATTCGTATTTGTTCACCAGAAGCTGCGGGGTACCTGACATGCTGAGCACAATAGTTTCCCAGAAAGGTTTCACCCTGATCGAACTGATGATTGCCAGCCTGATATCCCTGATCGTGCTGTCTGCCATTACCACGGTTTACAGCGCAACCGCACAACATGCCAGCGCACAACTGTCTGGTGCAGACCTTCGTCAGCAGCTGTATACCCTGACAGAACTGATTACATCAGACGTCCGACGCAGCGGCTACTGGGCATTTGACCCGCTAACGGTATCCCCGGCTGACAATCCTTTCGAGTTACCGGAAACCCGTTTGCGTATCGGGGAGCGAGACAATGAAACTGCCGCATCCTGTTTACAGTACAGCTATGATCTGGACAGAGATGGCCAATGGGGAAAAAGAAGATGTCGTGGCACTGGTTGTAACGCAACATCGGACGAAGACAATGTAGAACAGTTCGGCTTTCGTCTGAATCGCGGCCGCGTTCAGGTACGTTTTGGCGGCACGGGGACAAGCTGCAACAGCGGTAGCTGGCAATCCATTACCACACCCGGCATCGTCGTCGACACGCTGTTGTTTACACTACACACAAACTGCATGAACCTGAAAGAAACTGAAACCGCTTGTATTGCCGAGCAACCTACGCTGGTTCGTCGTGCTGTTGAATTCAGCATTGAAGCGCATATCTCGCGAGACGAAGATAAAACACTGAAGCTGTCACGTTGGGTGAACTTACGTAACGCGCAGTTATTAAGGTCGCAGGAATGAACAGCCTGATACACCACGGTATAAAACATCAACGCGGCGCAGCAACACTGCTCATCGCGCTGGTGTTAATGATGGCGGTCACCGTGCTCACGCTATCTGTTGCGCGCACCGGAATTAATCAGGGTGTTATCGACATCAACCAGCAGTGGCGTGATCGTCTGTTTATTACTGCGGAGTCTGCGATAGAAAGCCTGCTCCCGCGCATCCCGACTTTGTCTGAATCAGAATGGCGTCCGGTTGCAAACAGTAATGAAGAAACCTGGCAGCAAAGCGATGACGACTCGCGCATCGAAACCGAATTAGAAATTACCCGCTCACCCTTGCCGCGTCGCTTTGTCACTGTGCAGGCTGCAACGCGCCGTTCAGATGGTTCAGGGCCAGGTGTCCAGGTCACACGCCAGTTCCGCAGGCTCAGTATTTTGTCACCGCTTGCCGAACAGGCACCGCCCTTGATTATTCAAGGCTGCCCGACAGCAACCTTCCTCAATGATGAAATCTATCCACTGAACGCCGACAACGACAGCGCTGATGATGCCATCTGGTTAACTGGCAGAACCTGCCCTTCTCTTGATATTGATACCCATCAAGGTGCTATCCAGACAAAGTTATTGCCTGATGAATTGTGGAATGCTCTGGTAACCGTCGACAGAGAGGCTTATGCCGAGTTGGTGGACCAGGAACAAACCTTGCCACCCGGTCAACGGCGTTACTGGGTTGCAACGCCCACAGACCTCGACAGTCAGGGGCTGTGGTCTCGCAGCATTGGCTCCGCAGACCGACACCAGTTTCTCTATTTCCCGCCTGAAACCGGCTGCCCCGGGTTCGCGGCCGGTGTTCGTATCTATGGTGTGGTGTTTATCGATGTCGCCTGCACTAACCCGCTCACTCTGGCATCTCTGGATATTTACGGAACTCTGATTATCAAAGGCAACCTGAATATCGGGCCAGGATCACTTCGCCTCGCCAATATCCAGCTCGAAGATGCAGAACAAACTGCTCTGTGGTTTCCAACGTTGCGACACATCCGGGTCCCCGGCACGTGGAGAGATTTCTGATGAAACGACAACAAACCGGGTTCAGCCTCACCGAAGCCCTGATCACCCTGCTCATTCTCAGCATCGGCTGGTTGGGACTCGGTCAATTGCAGACTCGGCTGTCCATAGCCACGATGAACCGTTCCAGTGAAGCATTCGCTCAGCTGACAAAATCAACTTACTATGAAAAAACAGTGGGTTATGATGTATCTGATATTCAAAATAGCCTGCCTGTCGATGAACGTCTTAACACGCCTTCAAGCCGCTACGACATCCGGGTTTCCCGAATAACGAATCCACCACTACGAAACACCACAATCCAGATTGAATGGGAGGAAATCGGCAATACACGGAACGAATCGATCCCATTCACTCTGAGTCGCGGCCCCCAGCCCTCTGACACCCGCTGGTTGTTGCTATCACCCTGATTTACAAGCCTTCCTGACAAAGCCGGCAGACATCCCTACTGTTCACGCCTGTCACTATAAAGTTTTCCCCAATCAATCCCCTATAGAGCGAGCAAGCGGTAATTTCAGGCCCTTTCCGGGCAGAAATGTCCGCTCGTCGCGATTCCCGCTCCGCCGGTCGGTTTTCGATTGTCGGGGCCCTGTAACCCGGGGTAAAAACGACACCATGAAAAACGCAAACGGATTCACGCTCGTCGAACTCATGACAGCGCTGACGATCATCGGCCTGCTGATGACCGTCGCGGTACCCAGTTTCACCGAGACGATCAAAAACAACCGGATGATAGCCCATGTCAATCAATTGGCCGGGTCACTGGCGCTGGCACGTAGTGAAGCCATCCGGTTCGGTAGTGAAGCAACGGTCTGTGTCAGTAACGACCAGGCAACCTGCTCAGGTGCCAACTGGGACGCAGGATGGATGGTCTGGGTCGATATCAACAATGACTCCATCCTGGATGCAGGTGAAGAGCGCCAGTTTATCGCAGCACTACCCAACAGCATGACCTTCACCAGCAGTACAGCGACATCACAATTCCTTTACTCCGCTCAGGGAACCTCCGCAAGCGGCAGGCTGGAACTCTGCGATAACCGCACCGGAGAAACCGGCCGTCAGGTTCGCGTGTCGGCTACTGGACGGCCTAACACCACCACATTTGTCTGTCCGTGAAAAAGACCGGAGAAATCAACACATGAATACACGTACACACACTTCTCACCACGAATCAGGATTTACTCTGGTCGAGGTTTTGGTCGCCGTTCTGGTTTTGTCGGTAGGACTGCTGGGGCTCGCAAGCCTGCAGGCAAACGGCATTCGACAGAATTCCAGTGCCTATATGCGAACACAGGCCATCGTCTTCGCCAACGATATGGCAGACCGCATGCGCGCCAATCCGACTGAAGTCTCCTCTGGTGCCTATAGCAATGTAATCAAATCCATGGCAGGCGCAGACCCGGGTTGCGCGATTGCCCCGTGCGTAGCGAGTGACATCACCCTGCACGACATCACCAACTGGTACAACAGTCTGAATGAGCTTCCAAACGGCACAGGCACGATAACCGGTGATGGACGTTTGTTTACGATTACGGTTATGTGGGATGACAACAAGCTGAATGCAATCGGAGAGGGTTGCGATCTGAACAACCCGGCCGACATGGTTTGTTTCACAACAACACTCATTCCCTGAACTGAACAAACAGAATCTCAATATAGGCCTAACGATGAAACCAATCACACCAACATCACGCATCCATAAAAGCGCATCGCAAAACGGCTTCTCACTTGTAGAGCTCATGGTTGCATTGCTGATTAGCCTGTTCCTGCTGGGTGGCGTTATTCAGGTCTTCCTCGGATCAAAGCAAACCTACACGCTGAACCAGGGTGTCGCTCGACTGCAGGAAAATGTCCGTTTTGCCTTCGACCAGATATCCACCGATATTTCTGCGGCCGGCTTCATGGGTTGCAGTGATTCTGCCGATGTGAATATCGAAGGCGCCATGGATATCGTGAATGCCTTGACTGACAATGCTTCAAACAACTTCAATTTTTCCAACCCGGTCGATGGCATCGAAAATACAGGGCCGAACGGCAGCGACACGCTGAGCATTCGCCGGGCAATGACAGCGAGTTCAGTACCGCTAACCACCAGCATGGGTTCCAACACCGGAACTATCCAGCTTGATGCTGCAAATCCTAATTACGCAAACCTTGCACAATGGGACATCATCGCCCTGTCCGACTGTGCCACCACATCCGTGTTCATGATCACCAATATCCCGGCTGGCAGCGGTGGTTTGATCCAGCACGCAACAGGCATCACTGCACCTGCCAGCTCGGCTAATGCCGGCCAGTCCAACGCAATAACAACCAAAAATGGTACCAACTACAACGACCTGAAAGCCAGCTACGGATCGGCGGATGCTTCAGTGGCAACTACAACACGAGTAGCCACACGCACCTACAGCATCCAGGCAAGTCAGTTCGGGGGTGGAAATTCCCTGTACCTGAATAACGTCGAACTTGTTGAAGGAGTAGACAACCTTCAAGTGCTTTACGGTCTGGACAACGACGGAATACCCGGTGCTGAACAATATGTACAAGCTGATAACCCGGACCTTATCGCTGCCGGCATGAACGCGGTCGCAGCTGTTCGCATCACGCTTACGCTGAACACTGTCTCCGACATCCAGGTGGAAGGGCAAGCGGTAGAAAAACTTGTCACCCAGACTTTCCGGTTAAGGAACCGGTAACCATCAACACCTCATACAGCCAATACAGAGTGGAACCCTGATTATGAGAACAACACAAAACGGCGCCATACTAATTGTTAGCCTGCTTATGCTGCTGGTTATGACCATCATTGGTGTTGCCGGCATGAGCTCGACGGTACTCGAAGAAAAAATGGCAAACAACAATCGGCAAAAACACCTCGCTATCCAGAGCGCCAGTGGCGCGTTACGCGATGCCGAGTTATGGATAATAACCAACGTAACGACGGTTACCGAGTTTGAAGCGCAGTTTTCAGGCGCACCAAATGAACTTTACTGGTCCCGACGGCCGACGCCTGCGTCCAGCCTGAGGCCGTCAACGATTGCTAATGTGCTCGACAGATATTCCTGGGCAGTGGGGAACAGCGCAATTCCTCCCTCAACCCTGGTCAATGGAACGGAAGACCCACCCCGCTACATCATAGAATACGTTGGTCGTTTCGCGGGTGACCTCAGCCAGGACAAGATCGACCCTACTGCAAACAATGACAGCCGTGAATACGCATTCCGCATCACGGCAATCGGCTGGGGCATGGACAATACCACAACCTATGTCGCGCAAAGCACTCTACGAATGCAACTTTTATAAGCAACAGTCTGCAGGAAGACCTGCAAACTGTTAACAGGTTAAGAACCCGAACGGGAGAAAGAACGATGAAAGCCAAGCGAACAACACAACTCAATACAATTTCTGCGGTTACACTGTGCATAGCAAGCTGGGGAGCACAGGCCGAGCCAGGAACGCTTTCCGATACACCACTGTTTCTCTCCACCAACGTGCCAGCCAACATCTTCTTCCTGATCGATGATTCCGGCAGTATGGACTGGGAAATCTTGTTATCCAACCAGGCGCTGAACCTCTATCCCGGTGCCACACACCACTACCATTATTTTGATTTCGGTCACCCGGATGATGACAACGAAATTCGGACGTTGTGCCCGGGTTTCAATGTTCTTGCCTACGACCCCAGCAAGACCTACACCCCCTGGTTGGGACGCGACAACAATGGCAACACCTTCCAGAATATGACCGTAGGTGCCGCAAGAACCAACCCTTCCTTTACGGGGACAACCAATGTATCCGCCCATTTTTATATTGAGTGGAAAGATGACGGCGATGGTGTACTTGAATTGGGAGAATGCCCAATACCGACTGGGTACGGCGGAAGCCTGAGTAACGCTGAATGCGCAGCGTCGAACGACTGCGTCAGGGTCCAGGATCTCACCCCGATTGAACAGGACAACTACGCCAACTGGTTTACCTACTATCGAAACCGTGAATTTGTCGCCAAACGCGCATTATCTGAAATTATTACCAACTCTACTGCCCGTATGGGACTGGCCACGCTCTGGAATAACAACAATGTGCGCACGTTGATCACCGATGTAGATGACATCACAACACCCATTGATCTAACGGCGCAGGCTAACAAGCAAAACCTGCTCCAGAACCTGTTTGACATCAATTCATCAGGCGGAACACCACTGCGGCAACGGCTTGAGGATGTTGGCAACTACTACGAAGGCAACAACCCAGGCTGGGGTCCCTCTCCGATACTATCGGCAGCCGATGGTGGTGAATGTCAACAGAACTTTACCATCGTGATGACTGACGGTTTGTGGAACGGCGGTAACCCGGCCATCCATGAAGCTGACAGCGACGGCAACACGGCATGGGATGGAGGCCTCTATGCCGATGCCAACAACGACGCAAATTCTTCGCATACACTGGCCGATGTCGCCATGCATTATTATGAACGCGATCTGGATACCACGCTTGGTAACAATGTACGAACCATAACCGGCGTCGATGATAATGACACCCAGCATATGGTGACTTATTCCGTTGCCTTTGGCGTCACAGGTAACCTTGATCCAACAATAAACCCGGGAGAT
>UOFN01000005.1_pt1 | contig 12076 bp, 12 predicted proteins | sample 1990111 | NCBI WGS metagenome assembly UOFN01 (sample SAMEA4728526, study PRJEB27164) | hydrothermal vent metagenome | biome: marine basaltic hydrothermal vent biome; feature: marine hydrothermal vent; material: mineral | place: Pacific Ocean | collected 2011-06-14/2011-07-23 | depth 1741 m | reverse complement strand
CAAAGTTCATAAAGTTGAGATTACCGCGTATCTGACTCAGTAGCGCTTCAGGAAAACACTCCAGTGTGCGAACGTCTTCCGGGTCTTCCAGCTTGGCGTCATCAATGGAGGCGTTCGGCTCACCGAGGATACGTGTGTCACATGGCAGGGGGTGAATTACACCGTTATCCTCTTATCTATTCGATGTGAATAGTACGCCTTCATTCACGTTGTTAAAGACCGCCACCTTCCCGATACTTCTGGCTGATTCATTCCACTCACAGAGGCAGTCATGATGGTTTTCAGAGATTTTTCAGCAAGTTCAATTTTTCTCGCAGCGACAGGGTTATTCATCTCAACCGGTGCTTCCGCTGCGCCATTTACGTTGGACTTTGAAGGGGTGGCAGATACTACCCAGATACTGGACTTCTACAATGGGGGTACAGATGCGGCTGGGAATTCTGGTATAAATTACGGCGTCAGTTTCGGGCCGAATGCACTCGGTCTCATTGATCGCGATGCAGGCGGAAATGGGAATTTCGCCAACGAACCGACACCCGATACGTCCATGTTTTTTCTTACTGGCTCGGCAATTCTGAATTATGCACCTGGGTTCGATACCGGATTTTCTTTTTTCTACACCTCAGCATTTGATGCAACCGTGACAGTATGGGACAGTCTTGATGCAACCGGCGCGCTATTGGGAACACTCGATTTATTCACAAACAGTGTGGCAAATAATTGCAGTGGCGACCCACAAGGTGGTCCGGGCGACCCCTTAGGACAGTTCTGCAACTGGGATATCGCCAGCCTGGGATTCTCTGATATTGCTAAGTCCATCGACTTTTCAGGCACGGTCAATCAAGTGGGTTTTGATAACATCACCTTCGGGTCGGTCAATCCTGCTGTCGTCCCGGTTCCCGCTGCTGTCTGGCTGTTCGGTTCAGGATTGTTGGGTTTGGCTGGAATTTCCCGGCGGAAACACGTCTAAACCTGATCTGATTGTTGCCTGCACACTGACCACCGGGAATATACTGGCTATATTACACCTATGTATATCCCCCGCTCCGGTAAATCCACGCTGGTGCGGCATGCGTTTCCCGAGCACAGTTACGTATCGCTTGAGGATCTCGATCAGCGGGAATTTACTGAAAGTGATCCGCGGGGGTTTCTGTCCCGCTTGGCCGGGGGCGCGATTCTGGACGAAGTGCAACGCTGCCAATAAAGCCCGCACAAATCTCGATAGCACACTCTTTGACGGTGCCTTTCCGCCAATCTTTGACCGCGATCTTGAGCCACATCCGTGGTATGGAGACTATGTGCGCACCTATCTGGAACGTGATGTGCGTCAACTGATCAAGGTGCAGGATCTGGGCATTTTTCAGCGCTTCCTGAGGTTATGCGCGGGGGAGTTTGCCGGACAGTCACGGTTAATTTATGGCGGAGAGAATCAACAAACTCGCTCTGGCGTAAATATCATGCCGTGGAATAAAATCGAATCCGGGCTGCCGGTTTAACCCCTTTTCAGCTTTCCTGCGTTTACCCCTGTACCAACCCAACAACGCGGAGAGATACCATGTTCAAACCCAATCTGATTCTGGCCAGCACGCTGACCACCCTGCTGGTCGCCGGCTGTGCCGAAACCGGTAATGTCCAGACATCTGAAAAGGATGCCACTTCACCGTTAGCCGAAATTCCAGGGCGCTCTGTCGCTAAAAGTGCTGCCGCAACACAAAATGTCATGGCCGATCTCATCAGCCTCCAGAATGCTATGCCTATGCACCGCATGCTTAATGCCTCCGAACCGGTGAACCGTGAAAACTATCACCACTTCGACAGCAACCCGGTCAAGCGCGTTTCCGAGTCACCCGTTTCCACGTTTAGCGTTGATGTCGACACCGGCAGTTACAGTAACGTGCGCCGCATGCTGAACGCCGGGCAACTTCCGGTTCAGGATGCAGTACGCATAGAGGAACTGGTCAATTACTTCGACTATAGTTACCCCGCGCCGGATACGCTCGATACGCCATTCCAGGTCACCACCGAAATCGGGCCGAACCCCTGGAATGAAAACACACACCTTCTGCACATCGGGATCAAGGGTTATCAGGTCGAGAAGGCGGATATCCCTGCGGCCAACCTGGTGTTCCTGGTTGATGTTTCCGGTTCCATGCAATCACCCAACAAGCTCGAGTTGTTGAAGAAAGGCATGAAGTTGTTAGTGAAACAACTTCGTCCGCAGGATCGCGTATCGATTGTCGTGTATGCCGGGGCATCTGGTCTGGTGCTTGAACCGACACCCGGCGACCAGACGTTTAAAATTACGCAGGCGCTGAATAAACTGACGGCGGGAGGTTCAACCAACGGCGGCGCAGGGATTCGGCTGGCTTACGAAGTGGCCCAGTCGGCTTTCATCAAGGATGGCGTGAACCGTATCCTGTTGGCGACGGATGGCGACTTCAACGTCGGCACCACCAACTTTGAGCAGTTGATTGATCTGGTGGAAACACGTCGCGATTCGGGCATTGGCCTTTCAACGTTCGGGTTTGGTAGTGGCAACTACAACGACCACCTTGCCGAGCAGTTGGCCAACAAGGGCAATGGCATGCACACCTACATCGACACGCTGAATGAAGCCAACAAGGTGCTGGTTAATCAGTTGTCTTCTACACTGCTGACGATTGCTAAAGATGTCAAAATACAAGTAGAGTTTAACCCTGCCGTGGTCTCTGAGTATCGCCTTGTCGGCTATGAGAACCGCAAGCTGAATCGTGAAGACTTTAATAACGACAAAATCGATGCGGGCGAGATCGGTGCCGGACATACGGTGACGGCCCTGTACGAAATCACGCTGGCAGGTTCCGGTAAAGGCCGCATTGATCCATTGCGCTATGGCAACAAGCAGAGCAAGAAGAAAAACCGTGGCAATGAACTGGCACTGTTACGCCTGCGTTACAAACAGCCTGGTGGCACACATAGTAAATTGATTGAAACCCCTTTGCTCACAAAATCCATCAAGAAACAGCTGGAACACACCACCGATCGTTACCGCTTTGCCGCAGCCGTGGCTGGCTTCGCCCAGCAATTACGTGGCGGTGAGTATCTTGAAGACTTTGCGTACGATGCCGTCCTGAAGCTGGCACGCAACTCACGTGGCAGTGATCAGAACGGTTATCGCGGTGAGTTCATCCAGCTGGTTCAGCTGGCCAAGTCGGTCGATAACGCAACGCCTTAGCATACGGGGTATGCTTGGCAGCATGATGTCCGATGAGGAGCTGATGATGCAGTATCAAGCAGGTAATGCTGCGGCTTTCGATACCCTGTATGAAAAATACCGGGGTGATGTCTATCGCTTCCTGCTCCGCCAGTTCGACACCGCAACCGCCGAAGAACTGTACCAGGACGTGTGGATAAAGCTGATACAGGCGCGAGCCAGATACCAGCCCACGGCACGCTTCCGCACCTGGTTGTACACCATTACGCATAACCACGTTAACGATCACTATCGCAAGCACCGTGTCACGATAGTTGCAGAAGATGCTGACGCTATAGAAACCCGCGCACCGGAGCGTATTGCGCAGGATCAACAGATTCTCGCCGTACTGCACGAAGGGATACGACAATTACCCGATGTACAACGCGAAGTTTTTTTGCTGAAAGAAGAGTCCGGTCTTTCACTGGAAGAGATCGCCCAGGTGATGGGGGCCACAAAGGAATCCACCAAAAGCCGATTGCGCTACGCTGCGGGGAAACTGCGCGATCATCTGAAGGGGCTATGGCCATGAGCGAAGACCGCGAACTCTCTGCCCTTTACCAGTCTGCGGAGAAACCGCAGCCATCAACTGCGCTTGACGAGACAATCCGGTCAGCCGCACAGCGTGAAGCGAAACCCGAACGCTCGCACGCACCGCAGTGGTTCGGCGGCATTGCAGCCAGTCTTTTCGCTGCCTTGCTGGTTACTCAATTGATCCCGATTCAGGAGCAAGAAGACGCGTTTCTGGGTAAACAAGCAAACTCGCCGGCCGCACCAACGGATAACGTGGGTTTGATTGAAAGCCAGGAAGCAGAAATACCCCAGGCAGCAGCAATAACGGAAACAGCAGCAACAGCACGAGCGCAAAAAGAGACTAAAACTGTAGCAAAGACAAAACGTGTTACACCGCAAAAGTCCGAATCTGAACTGGCACGTTCAATTAAACCTGCCATGCGCTCACGGAGCACAACTCTGGAAAAGGACGAGGCAGACGCAGGCTCGTTAGCGGATGATGTTCAAATGCCGGGAATGATGCAGTTTATGAACATACCCACACTACATCCTGAGTTACAAACCATTACTGATTTGCTCGATGCCGGTAAAATACTGGAAGCCAGAGAGAAACTTGAGTTATTCAAGAAGCGTCACCCTGAAGAAAGAATTCCGGATGGTATTCTTAAGAAGTTTTCAGCTCAAAGTCGTTAAAGCAGTTTTAATTCCCTTACGAACTCGCTCTATCTGCTCAACCAATTGTTCGGTCGCGGCTTGGTCATCTGCCATGTTTTCCCAGTTTTCCGACCATACCTTTTTCAGTTCAAGTGACTGGATTTCGACAGGTTTGCTGATCAGCGAACTTAAATCCGCGATCAAACCCACCATAACCCAGCCCTTTCTCGGGCTTCCCAGGACGACATCCTTATCATAGTGAGCGGCATATATAACTTGCTCCAGCTCAGCCAGTTTGGTTAAGACCTCGAACGAAGCTGTTCTTACATTATTGTTATCTTCCGAAAGCTCCAGACGCCATGTGTTATAACCGAAACCGGCAACAGCGAACACCACACCCAGTATCGCGGTGACATAATAGGCTTTCAGTTTATTTTCAAGGTTTATATTCATGCTCACTCATGGCTGAATCTCTTTATTTCTTGCGAACCAGGGTAAGTCCATCAGCCATCTTAAGCATACTGATATCGACCCGTTCATCATCCTTGATCTTACGGTTCAAGGCCCTCACCGATTGAATACTCTCATCAGAAAAGATATTTTTCTGTGATTCTTTCAGGTTGTTTTTATCAACTACCGCCCCGAAGAGCAAGACATTGTCGATAGCGATTAATCCACCCGGTCTTAGCAGGCGCAGTGATAGTTCATAATAGCTGTCGTAATTATCTTTATCCGCATCGATAAAAACAAAATCAAAGGATTCACCTTGTCCATCATTGATGAGCGCATTCAGGGTATCGACAGCCGGTGCAAGCCTGAGATCGATTTTGTGGTCGACTGAGGCTTCGGCCCAATACCGTGTAGCAACCTCCGTCCAGTGTTCATCGACATCACACGCCACCGTATAACTGTCATCAGGCATCGCCTGTGCAACGCAAAGTGCGCTGTATCCGGTGTACACGCCAATTTCTATGCTGCGTTTTGCGCCAATAAGCTTCACCAGCATTGACATGAACTGCCCCTGCTCAGGGGGAATCTGCATAATCGAAGCAGCGTCTTTCTCGGTTTCTTCTCTCAGCTTTGCCAGGAGATCGGATTCTCTTAATGAATGCGTAAGAACATACGCATGAATATCATCGTCGAAATCGAGATGGCCTTTTTCCATCTAGCGTATCGAGCCGCGCTGGTGGAATTCGATAACATTCATATCCTGATCGCGGATAAAGAACATGATGCCGCCATCAGGCAAGGTGATCGGTCCTTCCGTGATTTTGATGTCCATCTCTTCTATCTGTGACTGAACCGCTGCAATGTCGGTGACATCCAGCGCCATGTGCGTATACCCCGGGTGTCGCTCGGGTATATCCATCAATACATTCTCTGTCACACCGGAATCTGCATTGAGGATAAAGTTTATATTCACGCCGGAGGGATGCTCCATGATAGCCACAGGCTCCGGGCCAACCGGCCCCACGATAAAGACAAAACCAAGTCGCTCATAGAATGCCCGGGCTTGCTCAAGGCTCGTGACTCTGATCCCAACGTGATTAATGCCTGTTATCTGCTTCATGACTCAGCCTTAAAACCAAAAGCCTTGTCATGAACGTAAACCAGCTTGCAGTCTTCCAGATACTTGGCGTCATGGATTCTGCTCGCCTTGATGTACCCTGTATCACCTTTTCCTAGAACGATTTTCTCGCCATCAGGAGCAAGACCATCAGATGATTTAGTAAAGAACTGAATCGACATCTTGCCTTCAATGACAACGGTCATATCGTCGCCGGGATGTGAGTGCGGCGGTTCTTCCGAGCCTGCCTCCCAACGTTCCAGCATAACTTCGGCACCGTCAGCATTGGCCGGGTAAGTTGTTCTTACGGTAAAGCCGGGTGCGTCAGGAACAGACACATGATTCTGCCAAATGGCAGAAGTTTCGCTTGTTACTACGTTTTGATCGCTGCTCACATTAATCCCTCAGAATCTCGTCAAGTGTGTCTACAATATTACCCCATCTTTCCTCGTGATAATCAGTCTTCCTCAAGGAATTCTCTAAACCCACCGCCAACGCCCAACTCATTCTTTTCGGCCCATTCGATGATGACATCCATGAGTTCATCGCATCTGGACTCTGGAATGGGTTGGGAAGGATCGGAGGCACATAGACCGAAATCGAAATGCCATTCTTCAAGTTTTTTTTCATTCACCGTTTATTATCCTCTCCGTTTCTTGCTGGCGATGCACCTTTGCCAGCAGCAGATAAACAGCTGGTACCACGAACAGGGTAAACAAGGTCCCTATACCCAGGCCGGTGGCAATCGTCAGGCCAATATGAAAACGACTGACTGCGCCCGGGCCACTGGCGAGCAGTAGCGGGAACATGGCGACGATCATGGATACTGTGGTCATCAGGATCGGTCGCAGGCGAATGGCGGCTGCGCGTTCCACCGCTTGTCGCTTGCCGAGACCTTCAGTGATCTGCAACTGGTTGGCAAATTCGACAATCAGAATACCGTTTTTTGCGATTAAACCGATTAAAGTAATCAGACCTACCTGGGTATAGATGTTTATGGTCGCGAACCCCAGCGTGATAAACGCCAGAGCGCCAGCGATTGACATGGGTACCGATACCAGAACAATCAGCGGATCACGCCAGCTTTCGAACTGCGCCGCGAGCACCAGGTAGATCACCAGGATAGACAGGAAGAATGTCAGTACCAGCGCGCTTCCCTGCTGGGAAAACTGGCGGGACTGCCCGGCATAATCCCAGCCAAAGCCGCGTGGGAACAGTTCGCTCGAGGTTTCTTCCAGATAGGCGAGTGCATCACCGAGTGGTACGCCCGGTGCCATGACGCCCATCAGAGTTAGTGAATTGAGTTGCTGAAACTGGGTGCGTTGACTGGGCTCGACGCTTTCTTTCAGCTGAATGAAAGCATCCAGCGGTACCAGCGGTGCAGCGCCCAGGTCGCGCGATGCATTGGTTTCCGTCAGGCCGGTCGACAGGTTGACCAGTTCGCCGGAACCGGGCCGGACGTAATAGTTCTTGAGCATATCCGGCTGCAGGCGGAACTCACGCGCTACCTGCGGGATGACCTTGTAGCTGCGGCCTTCCAGACTAAAGCGGTTGACGTCATTGCCACCCAGCAGTGTTGCCAGGTTACGTCCGATGTCGGCCATACTGATGCCCAGGTCACCGGCGCGATCGCGGTCGATCACTAACGTGGTACGTGGGCGCGAGTACTGCACTTCCTTCATCAGGAACATGAAGCGGCCGCTGCCCATGGCGCGACCGACCAACTGGTTAGCCAGTGCGTCCAGTTCCTTGTAGCCTGCATCACTGGTCATAACAAACTGAACGGGCAGGCCGCCACCGGAACCCGGCAAGCTGGGCCGCGGGAATATCGCGGTCTGGAAGCCGGCGATCTGTGCCAGCTTTTGCTGTATTTCCGGTTGTACCTGCATTTGCGAGCGCGGCCGCTGCGACGGCGGCTGCATTTTAAACCCGCCGAAGGTGGTGGTCGGTTCACCGCGGCCCAGCAGGAAAAAACTTTCGTGATATTCAGGCACGCTTTCGAACGCACTGACAATCTGCCGTGTATAGGCCTCGTTGTATTCCAGCGTGGTGGTTTGTGGTGCGGTGGCCTGGAAAAACAGGATGCTCTGGTCTTCCACCGGCGCCAACTCATGCTTGCTGCTAACGAACATGAAAAAAATTGAAATCAGTACCACGACCGCGAATAGCAGGGTCGCGGGCAGGGATTCCAACGTGCCGTGCAGCAGCCGCTGGTAAGCCGCCGCCAGCCGTTCAAACCGGTGTTCAACCCATTGTTCAAAGCGTCCCTGCTGGCCGTGCGGCTTGAGTACTTTGGAAGACAACATGGGGGACAGCGTCAACGCCACTACGCCTGAAATCAGCACCGCGCCAGCCAGCGCAAAGGCAAACTCGGTAAACAGGGTGCCCACCAGACCACCCATAAAGCCGATCGGTGCATAGACAGCAATCAGCGTAGTGGTCATGGCGATGACGGGAAGCGCCAGCTCGCGTGCGCCGATCAACGCCGCGTCGAAACGCGACTTACCCATTTCGATATGCCGGTGCACGTTTTCGACAATGATAATCGCGTCATCCACCACCAGACCGATGCCGAGCACCAGGGCAAGCAGTGTCAACAGATTGATAGAGAAGCCCATTAGCAGCATCAGAAACGCACCACCCACCAGTGACAGTGGTACGGCGACAGCCGGCACAATGGCAGCGCGCATCGACCCCAGTGACAGGTAGACCACAACCAGCACAATGGCAACGGCTTCGATAAGTGTTTTGAAAACCTCGTCGATGGAATCTTCAATAAACACACTCGCGTCGTAGGGAATGTGCACCAGCAGGCCTTCTGGCAACTGCTTGCGGATTTCCGGTATCAGCGCACGTACGCGTGTGGCAACATCCAGCGGGTTGGCGCCAGGCGCCTGTTTAACGCCGACAAAAATGGCGGGTTTGCCCTTGTACCAGCTGGTGGAGTCGTAGTCTTCGGCCCCCAGTTCGGGCCTGGAAATGTCGTCCAGCCGTACCAGCGCGCCATCGGCGGAACGCACCACCAGTTTGCGGAAATCCTCGACACTGGAAAGGTCGGTGGTTGCGGTCAGGTTAATCGCCGTGTAGACACCTTTGGACTGACCGACGCCAGCCAGATAATTATTGGCGCGCAGGACGTCACGCACGTCGTTGGCGGTCACGTTCAGCGCCGCCATACGTTTCGGATCCAGCCAGATGCGCATGGCAAAGGTCTTGTTGCCGATCAACTCGGCCTTGGCCACGCCAGGGACTGCTTGCAACTGCGGCTGCGTGACGCGCAACAGATAATCGGTAATCTGTGACGGCTTCATGCTGTCGCTGTAAAACGCCAGGTACATGAGCGCGGTCGCCTCCCCGGTGGTAGAGTCGATCACCGGGTTATCGGCTTCGTCAGGCAGTACGTTGCGCTGACTGGCGACCTTGGCCTGAATTTCCGCGACCGCCGCGTTGGGATCGCGATTGAGTTCCATATGAACTTCAATGGTCGATCTGCCCTGGGTGGAGCGTGCAAACAGGTAGTCGATACCGTCTGCCTCGGCGACCGCCTGTTGCAACGGCGTCGTGATAAAACCCTTGACCAGTTCGCTGCTGGCCCCCGGGTAGCTGGTGGTTACGGTGACTACCGTATTCTTTGTTTCGGGATATTGGCGCACTTCCAGTGAAAAAACGGCCCGCAGGCCCACCAGCAAAATCATCAGACTGATGACGCTGGCCAGTACCGGTCGTTTAACGAACAGATCAGTAAACTTCATCCGCCATTGGCCTTGCCGTCGAGCTGCACACTGTTGTCGACGCTTACCGGCTGGCCATTACGCAGCTTGTTCTGTCCGGCCGTCACGACCACTTCACCCGCCTTAAGGCCTTCGATAATTTCAACGCGGCCGGCACGCACCTTACCCGTTTTCACCGGACGATTTTGTGCGATCAACCCCTCGTCTTTCTGTTGCACGACAAACACTGACTCGCCATAGGGGTTATAGGTCACTGCGGTACGTGGCAACGTGAAGATATTGTCGCGCATCGGTAAAACGGTGCTGACCTCGGCAAACATTCCGGGGCGCAGTAGTTGATCCGGATTATCCAGTGTTGCCCGCAGGCGCAGTGTTCGGGTGGCGGTATCGATACCCGGATTGATTGCACTGACGACACCCTTGAAGCGGCGGTCAGGCCAGGCCTGCACCTGGACCTCCACCGTTTGCCCGACACGTACATCTGCCAGGTAACGTTCGGGCAGAGCGTAGTCAACGTAGACGGGGTCCAGTGTCTGCAGCGGCACAATAGCGGCACCCGGTGACAGGTACTGGCCGAGGTTGATGTCGGCAATACCCAACTGTCCGCTGAACGGCGCGCTAATGGTTTTTTTGTGAATCAGTGCCCGCTTGCTGGCCACTGCGGCTTCAGCACTGTCGAGATTGGCGCGCGACGTATCGTAATTGGAACGTGATACAGATTTATCCTTGAGCAGCTTGCCGGCACGTTCGAACTGCAACTTGGACAAAGTGCGCTGGGCGATCAGGCCATTCAGGTCGGCTACGTCGACACTATCGTCGAGGCGCAGCAGGACATCACCGGCTTTTACCACCTGGCCGGATTTGGCAAGAATCTCCCGCACTTGCCCGGCGACCTCGGTAGTCACAAAAATGCCCTGGGTCGCTGTTACGCTGCCAACCGCGTGCAGATAAGGCTGCCAGCTTTCCATTTTAACTTCGGCTGTTGCAATAACAGCCGGCGGGGGTGGCCGGGACATCATAGCGGCCATCTGCGCGCCGCTGTAATATTTCCAGCCGAAAATCCCGCCGAAAATCACAATCAAGAGCAGAATCACCAGAATCAGACGTTTGGTCACAGCACAACTTCCCTGGGTTTTTCACACATAAATTTGTTATCCCTCAATTTACCAACCCTCACTGCACCCGCGTCCAGATGCGATCAGCATCTTCTGACATCCATATCATACTGACTCTTCCGATAACATCTTTTGTGGGTACGAACCCCCAATAGCGGTTGTCATTAACGCGGGTGTCATTGATCCGCTGGGAATACTATACGAAGCATAACCAAACAGCCTTGCCCTAAGGTCAAATGATGCTGTTCTGTACGGGTTCACAACATACATAACTATTGGCAAGAAAACCAATATAGAAAAAAGCACTATTGACCTTTTCAATACTTCCTCCCTTCACTTTATATTTTATTTATTTTATTTTGTAACTTAATCGCTGTTTTATTATTTGGCTCAATATTAAGCACATGCTCCACATCCTTTAAGGCCGCTGCCCTATCAGACAACTGTTGATGATAAAGCTTCGCACGCCTAAGCAGTAAAATGACATTATCAGGTGCAATCTCTAACCCTGCAGAATAATCCTGCAATGCAAGATCATATTTATGTAGTTTTTTATAAGCGTCACCTCGTCTTTGATACGCCCTTTTGTAATGTGAATTAACCTGTAAAGTTGAAGTGAAATCGCTAATTGCATGATCATATATCTCTAATTTATAATATGCGTAGCCGCGATTATCCCACATCCAGGCTGTTTTCTGATCCTTTAATAATGCATTCGATAAGTCGGCAATCGCTTCTCTGTAATTATTTTCCCGAATATGAAAAAAACCGCGCGTACCCAATATCTGCGGGTCACCAGGGCTTAACATCAAAGCTGTATCAAGATCAGACAATGCGCTGCGCTTATCGCCTAATTTGCGCATCGTTCGTGCGCGTATTAAATAAGCACTCGCGTTATTCGGGCATCGATCGATCAGAGCATTTAACTCATTCAGTGCTTGCTGATAACGCTTATAATTAAACATCATAAATGCCTCATCCTTATGGATGCTGCACTGGTAACCATAAGACATAGCTTTGTCATACAATTTTGCGATGAGATCATAATTATTACGTACTTCACCAGCAAGCTGCGCATAGTTATACGCTAACACCAGCTTTAACCGTTCATTGTTTTGTGAGGCACGCTCAATCTCATCGACATAGTTTTTTCGTATATCGTAAGGAATACCCCACCTTGGCAATAAGAACCAAAGAAACTTTCGTCTTATTTCAACACTGCCGGGGTTTGCCAAAACTCCTTTTTCATAGATGGCTTTGCCCT
>UOFN01000125.1_pt1 | contig 12259 bp, 10 predicted proteins | sample 1990111 | NCBI WGS metagenome assembly UOFN01 (sample SAMEA4728526, study PRJEB27164) | hydrothermal vent metagenome | biome: marine basaltic hydrothermal vent biome; feature: marine hydrothermal vent; material: mineral | place: Pacific Ocean | collected 2011-06-14/2011-07-23 | depth 1741 m | reverse complement strand
CTGATCGGAGATGTCGGTTTCACTGCGGCGCAAGAACACGCGGAATGGATTACACCAGTTCCGGGCGGAGTCGGTCCAATGACGGTTGCCACACTGATACAGAACACGGTATTTGCCGCAGAAACCCTGCACGACTAAGCCAGATATTCACTCAGGCAAGATCAAGGCGCGGTTGCCGCAACCCGAACAATTCATCCACCGGACGCGGCGCAGCAATATAGTGCCCCTGACCGAAATCCACGCCTAATGCTATCAATCGATCACGTACTTCCACTGTTTCCACGAATTCGGCAATCGTGTGGACACCAACCGCGTGCCCGATATCATTGATTGCCTGAACCATAGCCGCATCCAGATTACTGCTGACTATATTTCGGACGATACTGCCATCGATCTTGATGTAGTCAATTTCCAGCCCCTTTAGGTAACCGAATGCACTCAGGCCACTGCCGAAATCGTCAAGCGCGAAACGGCAACCTTGCGTACGCAATCGCCGTATCGCATCACCAATCGTTCGCAGATTGGAAATAGCTGACGATTCGGTAATTTCGAAACAAATCCCTCCGCCCGGAATGTTTGCCGAAATCAGCCGGCGCTCAAGCGAATCTACAAAACCCGGATCAGCCAGCGACGCACCACTCAGGTTAATCAGAATGCCGCCTTGCCCTGGCAATTCATTGCATTCAGACAATAATTTCATGACCGCATCCACGACCCAGCTATCGATACGCGCCATCAGGTGATAACGCTCGGCCGCAGGAAGAAATGCCATCGGCAATACTTCGTTACCTTCCCTGTCCTTCATACGCAATAGAAACTCATAGTGCGCAGGCTGCCCGGTTTGTTCTCCGGATAATGCGACAATAGGCTGGTATACAAGGTAAAAGCGCTGCTCATCGAAAGCGCTGTGAATTTCCGAAACCCAGTTCATTTCACCATGACGTTCTTTGAGTTCGGCATCACTGTGTTCAAACAAATGCACGCGGTTGCGTCCTTCGTCCTTGGCTGCATAGCAGGCAATATCAGCCGCGCTCATGAGTTCGGAAACCGAATGGTTCTGTGTCGTGATGGCGACCACGCCAATACTGGCGCCAATTTCGAAGCTTCGTTCACCGAACAGGAAACGGAACCCTTGCACGGCGCTACGGATATTCTCGGCAATTCTGGCAGCCTGATCTGCGCTACAGTGGGTCAGCAACACACCGAACTCGTCACCGCCAAGGCGCGCCAGCACATCCGCCTCACGCACCTGGCGCTGTAACAGTGCAGACAGCTGCCGCAGGAGTTCGTCGCCTGCGCTGTGGCCGCACACATCATTAACCACTTTGAACTGATCGAGATCGATGTAGCACATTGCATGTTGCAGATCGCTTCCCTGCACTGTCTCCAGCAGGTTCTCCAGCTGCGCCTCAAATTCACGCCGATTAAACAAGCCTGTCAAGGGATCATGGCGCGCCTGGAAAGACAACTGTCTGGCCAGTTTGCGTGCTTGCCCAACATCATGAAACACCATGACAACACCGGTCAACTCATGCTGTCTGCTGCGAATAGGTGCCGCTGAGTCAGCAATAGCAATCTGCTCTCCATCATGCCGCAACAATAATTTGTGGTTGCCCTCGGCAATGCGCTCGCCGCTATCCAGACAGAGGTCGACAGGGTTAGCCAGTAGCGCACCGCTGTCTTCGTCGATAAGTCGCATGATCTTTCCCAGCGGAGTGCCACGGATCTCCGTGAGCGGGCACCCGAGCAACTCCTCCGCAATGGGGTTCATGTACTCGATGCGTCCGGTGCGATTGGTGGTGATTACCGCATCTCCGATTGAGTGCAACGTCACCTCTACCTGATCCTTCTCCCGTTGCAGCGCCTGCTCCGACTCCACAGCACGTGTCATCGCCTGATGCAACGCCTGTTTCTGCTTGCTTGAGTAATCCAGCGCCTCGTTAATAAATCGGCCCAGATAACCAAATTCGTCGTTGCGGGTTTCATCAAAGCGAATCTGCTCGTCACCCGCCGAAAAGACTTGTGCAGTATTCATCATTTTCCTGAAGGGTTTGCTCAGCACCAAATCCAGTATCCGCTGCAGAATCAATCCGAAGAACAGGAATAAACCACCCAGCCCGAGTAACAGCTGCTTGCGATTTTCCGTGACCTGCAACTCGACCGACGGCAGGTAAAGCGTAATGCTGGCTTGCGCCTTCGGAAGCCCGGTGCCCCCCGGCAACCAGACTGGCCGGGTATATAACATTGCCGTCCTGGATGTTTTCCCGAACCACAGATCGTTTTCAGCCAGCTGGACACGCATGCCCTGAATGAGTTCCGAACGCTCTTTCAGTCGCTCGGCAAGCTCGCCTAGCGGCTGGATACCACTGACTGGATGTCCAAGGAATTCCTGATACAGACTGGACATGAAGCGGTCTACTACCGCCTGTTGACGCTGCAAGATCTGATCCTCACGCCCATTGAGCATGAGTAACACGGTCATTAATCCGATAACCACCATGCCCCAAAAGACAATGCCGGTCACACGGACCGGCAAGGTACGGAAATCTCCTGTGTTCTTTCCCTTCATATTTCGCCTGTGATAACCGCAAAAAATGTGCGGCTGTCTCCTTCCCTGAAATCGGCCAAACGAGCCTGACCTTTATATACATCGTCCCAAACACCAACGACGCGATGCCTCCTAGGCGCGACGCCAGCGAGTACTGCCTCCGGCATCCTCAAGCTCTATGCCCATCTCCACCAACTGATCCCGAAGTCGGTCCGCCTCTGCCCACTCGCGTTTCTCACGAGCGAGCTGACGCTGAGCGACGAGGTCATCTATCAACCCATCGTCAGGCGCCTCACTGTTAGCAGCATCACCGCGCAAATAAACCTCGGGGTCTGACTGCAGCAAGGCCAGCCGCCCCGCCAACAGGCGCAACGTGACTACCAGTGCGCCTGACTCGCCATCACCGCCATCACGACTTCGATTGATGGCGCGCGCCAGCTCGAATAACACTGCCAGGGCTTCCGGCGTGTTGAAATCGTCATTCATGGCCATTTCAAAACGCTCGACATACCCGGCTATTGGCTCGGCCTGTGCGCCTGCATCGGTGTCACGAAGCGCTGTGTACAACCGTTGCAAAGCGCCACGCGCCTTGTCGAGATTGTCGTCGCTGTAGTTCAACGGGCTACGGTAATGGCTGGCGAGAATAAAATAGCGAATTTCTTCCGGCTGGTAGGCTTTCAGAATTTCGCGCACCGTGAAGAAATTCCCCAACGATTTGGACATTTTCTCCTCGTCCACCTGCACAAATCCATTATGCACCCAGTAATTCACAAAATGTTCGCCGGTTGCTGCCTCGGACTGGGCGATTTCGTTCTCATGGTGCGGAAACTGCAGATCCATACCACCGCCATGAATATCGAAGTGTGAACCCAGACATTCGGTCGACATGGCCGAGCATTCAATATGCCATCCGGGCCTGCCCTCACCCCACGGTGAAGACCAGCTCGGTTCGCCCGGCTTGGCGGATTTCCACAACACAAAATCCAGTGAATCACGCTTGTCTTCATCAACATCCACGCGTGCGCCGGCGCGAAGGTCTTCCAGCTTCTTGCCGGAAAGCTGCCCATAGTCTTTAAATCCACTCACAGAGAAATAAATATCACCATTTTCTCCCTGATAGGCTGCGCTCTTCTCCAGCAAGGTGCCTATCATGGTCAGGATGTCATGCATCGACTCGGTCGCACGCGGCTCAAAATCCGGTCGTAAAACACCCAGTGCATCAGCATCTTCGTGCATAGCAGCTATAAAGCGCTCGGTCAGCGTCTCTATTGACTCGCCATTTTCCCGCGCACGCTGAATGATTTTGTCATCAATGTCTGTAATGTTCCGCACATAGGTGACTTCGTAACCCAGGCTGCGAAGGTGGCGAACAATGATATCGAACACCACCAGCACGCGGGCATGGCCGAGATGACAGAGGTCGTACACGGTCATACCACACACATACATGCGCACTTTGCCCGGGTCGATCGGGACAAATTCCTGCTTCTGTCTGGTCTGTGTATTGAATATTTTCAGCATTCGTTAGTGCTCCGTTGCCCGAACCCCGGGCGCGGCCGGCGGGCATGTTAACAAAAATTGGTCAGTCGCGTGGAAACCGCTATGATACGCGCTCCAAAAAGGAGTCTCTGTCATGACACGCTTTGTTAAAATTTTCCTTGCAACGCTGTTTCTGTGTACTTCCATCCAGGCGGTCAGCGGCGAAAATTCCGCCAGCGCAGGCGGTACAGTTACAGTCACTATGCAAACCAGTGCAGGTGCAATCGTGCTCGAACTGGATCGAAAACTGGCCCCCATCACCGTGGAAAATTTTGTAAAATACGCGAACGACGGTTTTTATGACGGCACGATCTTCCATCGTGTCATCCCCGGCTTCATGGTTCAGGGTGGTGGCTTCCAGCCAGGCATGGTCAAGAAACCCACTCGCACTCCTATAAAGAATGAATCGAAGAACGGCCTGCGCAATACCGCAGGCACTATCGCCATGGCCCGCCTTCCCGGCGTGGATTCTGCTACGGCACAGTTTTTTATCAACACCAATAACAACACCGGGCTGAACTACCCGTCACAAGGTGGGTACACCGTGTTCGGAAAAGTCGTCAAGGGTATGTCAGTGGTCAGAGCGATTGAGAAAGCGCGCAGAGGAACCCGGGGAAGAAAGCCCCGCGTATTCACCGATGTGCCGGTCGAGGACATCATTATCGAGAAAGTAACCATCCAACAGGCACAACCGACTGCAACACCGGCAGCACCCTAAAGAATTTTTATCAGGAGACATCAACATGAAAGTCCAGATGCAAACCAGCAAAGGCACTATCGTACTCGAACTCAACGAAGAAAAAGCACCAGCGACCGTCGCCAACTTTGCTGAATATGCAAAATCCGGTTTTTTTGACGGCACGATTTTTCATCGTGTTATAAAAGGCTTTATGGTTCAGGGTGGTGGTTTTGAACCCGGGATGTCACAAAAGACTACCCGCGACTCGATCAAGAACGAGGCGGATAACGGACTGACGAATGACCTCGGCACGATTGCCATGGCGCGCACCTCAGATCCCGAATCCGCTACCGCGCAGTTTTTTATTAATGCCAAGGACAATGGATTTTTGAACTACACCGCATCCAATTCACAGGGCTGGGGCTACTGTGTATTTGGAAAAGTCACTGAGGGACTTGATGTGTTGCAGGATATCGAACAAGTTGCCACCAGCGACAGTGGTGGCCAACCTGACGTGCCTGTTGAAGATGTAATCATTGAGAAAGTCACCGTCGAAGACTGACACGACTGCCTCCCCGCAACGGGGAGGCCATCATCCATTGGCCACCCTGTTCATATCCGACCTGCATCTTGACCCGTCGCGCCCGGCGATTTGCGAATACTTTGTGGGTTTTCTGAAACAGCACGGCGGGAACGCCGAAGCACTCTATATTCTTGGTGATTTATTCGATGCGTGGATCGGTGACGATGATCCGGAGCCGCTCTGGCAACAAATTATTCAGGCACTATTCAATTGTGTCAGCGCCGGCACACCGATCTACCTCATTCACGGTAACCGGGACTTCCTGATCGGTGAACGCTTTCAGCAGAGAAGCCAGTGCCAGCTGATAGACGACCCGACGATCATCACGTTGTACGGTCAACGCATACTACTCATGCACGGCGACCTGTTATGCAGTGATGATACTGAATACCAGTTACTGCGCAAACAAGTACGCGATCCCCGTTGGCAGGAAGAGGTGCTGAAAAATTCCGTCGAAACAAGGCTGACGATGGCGCGACAGGCCCGTGAGCAAAGCGCAATGTCCATACTGGGGAAAAGCGACGACATCATGGATGTCAATCAACACACTGTTGAACACTATATGCAAACCAGCAATGCCGACCTGTTGATTCACGGACATACACACCGACCAGGCACTCACAGCCTGACGATATCAGGTGCAACTGCCAAGCGCGTTGTGCTGGGAGACTGGTATCAACACGGAAACTTGTTAATACTCGATAAAGACCGGCTGGATTTTCTGGAACTGCCCTGCCCGGCACAGCCACTGGGCTGATGAACCTGCCTAAACCCTTTCGAGCGCTGTCTGAGCAGCGTCCGCTTGATGCTCCGGAACATAACCGATCGTGAAATAAAAACTCGCGCCCTTGCCTGACTTTGCCTCAGCCCACACGCAGCCATGATGTCGCTGTAAAACACGTTGCACAGTTGCAAGACCCACGCCGGTGCCTTCAAATTCCTCCGCTCGATGCAAACGCTGGAAGATACCGAACAGCTTATGGGCATACTTCATATCAAAACCAACCCCATTGTCACGGACAAAAAAGGTCTGCCTGCCGGACTTCTCGGTCATTCCGAATTCAATCCTGGCTCTGGTTTCACCACTGCTGTACTTCCAGGCATTCCCGATCAGATTATCCAGTACCACGCCCAGTAACGCCTTGTCGCCACTTGCATGCAGGCCGGTTTCAATCCTGACATCCACTTCACGTTCCGGTTCGATTTCGCGCAGGCGATTAACGACTGCGGCAGCGATACTGCTTAGATCCACGTTGCTGCGCGCCATGCTGGATCGTGTCACGCGTGACAAGTTCAGGATGTCATCAATCAGTTCACCCATACGCTGGCTGGCTGCCCTGACCCGATTCAGGTGAGACATAGCCGTGTCATCCAGCTGCGACCCATGATCCTCCAGCAGGGCCTGGGAAAACCCGTCGATAGCCCGTAGCGGCGCACGTAAATCGTGAGAGACGGAGTAGGCAAAAGATTCCAGTTCCTTGTTGGCCAGCTCCAGTTCCCGGGTCCGCTCAGAGACCAGAACTTCCAGATGCGCACGATGATCTCGTAATTCATTTTCAATGGCGCGTTGCCTCACCAGATCATGACAGGCCACCATCGTGCTCTGCGGAACGCCTTCTTTATCCCGAATTACCTTGACGGTAAATTCAGTCGGTCGTCCAAAAGGATTGTGGGCATGATCACTCTCCATCACAATCAGGGAATCTTCCATATTCAGCCGTGCCTGGCAAACCGGACAGTCAGGCGCACTACCATCTGCATGCATAAACGTTGCCGCATCACTGCCAATGATATCCTCGGACGTTGTTCCGGTGACCTGGTAGAACGCCCGGTTGGCACGCAGGAACCGGCCATCCAGATCAACCAGCGAGACAGCATCGCTGAAATGATCCAGCGCCTGGGTCCACTCAGAAACAGATTTCGTCAACGCCTGACCTGACAGCATGCGCTCGATTTCCGCCCCGGCACGCGCTGCGAAAATTTCCAGCACAGGTTTTAACTCTTCTATGTTGTCCATGGGCTTGGAGTCAAGCACGACAATCAATCCCATCGGTTCACCATTCGATGAAAATATCGGGCTGCCCATATAACTGTCAGCCCCCATGTCCACCAGCATGGTATCTTCGGGAAACTCATCCGCTACGCCGGTACGATGCATGCAGGTCGATTTGCCAACAACGTGTTCGCAGGGTGTGCCAGGCAGAGAATAACGGAAATTATCTACAATGGATCCGTGTGCATAGACTACGTAAGAGTCTACGTAGGTAAGATCGCCAGGATCCAACAGCCCGATAAAGGCATAGGCACTGTCAAACATCTCTGCAAGCCTGGCCACTAGAGTCTGAAAGAATTGATCGCCAATTTCCGCAGCGACACCGGCAGCGATATGTCGCACGGCGGAATCGGTTATTTTCTGGGCGCTGATGTCGGTGACGGTACCCACATAACCCACGGGCTCACCCTGTTCGTCCGGCTCAACCGTTGCGTCAACCTGTATCCAGACGATCTTGCCATTGGGGCGTCGAAAACGGCAGGTGGTGCGAAAAGCATGCAGCCCTGCAGCCGCCTGGCAGCATTCCGAAAATATCCTGTCACGATCATCCGGATGCAGCGCATCGACCCACCCGCTGCCCATGGCCTGTTCAGATGAGAGGCCCGCAGTATCACACCAGCGCTGGTTGACAAAAATACAGCTACCTTCCAGGTCAGTTCGGAAAATCCCCACTGGAACAATCCGTGCCAGCGCTTCGTAGCCGGCCTGACTATTCGAGGCAGATTCAGTTTTTTCCTGTTGCTCTGAAGTCATTCGGTCACATCTCTACCCTGACAACGATCCTTGCGGTGTTTGTTGCAAATTCCATACTATTCCGATGGATTCTATCCCTGAGTGTAGTCTTAGTACACTATGGCAACAAACACTCGCAAGACCCGGGCTCTTTTCATAAAAATTTATTCAGGGTGAAGGTGGCTTAAAATGCTCATACCCCTCAGGCAATATAAATAACGCATCATCAACCTGTACATCGCGCTGATAACGAAGCAACTCCCGGCGGGAACCATCCGGTGCCCAGGTCACGACAGGCAAACCCACCGCAACATCAAAGTCTGCGGCAAACTGGTAGCGCGCCAGAAAACAGGGCGTCACATATTGTTCCGGCGTGTTTGATGTCAAACGATGTTGCTGAACAGCAAGCACGTCAGAGAAAGCCTCAAATGCTTTACTGACATCATCCATCAGGCCCGCCACCACCACACTGGAATAACAAACTTCCCCGCCAGCACGGAGTTCCAGCGTTGTTGAACCCTTGCCTTCCAGGCTGGGGGCCTGGCTATCGTGGCGACGCCGCACTTCGATTTCAAGATCTGCTGGACGCTTGCCGACTTTTCCCGCGCCATCGATGTTGAGAACAGTCTGACTTTCTTCAACCACGTTATAGATCTGTTTCTCACCACGATCGAGCAATACAAAATCAACACTGTCATCGCCCTGATCGGAACGCAGATAGTTTTTTGTGATGATGTATCGCACTTCCCAGGGTTCGTTGCCAGCTTCCTGCTCCGTATACCAGAGCACCGTAGCACGTGTTTCAGCCATTGCTTGCCAGGTGAAACTTACAAGCCCTGCCAGCATGAGTATCGATCGAACTACCTGTTTCATTATTTTACCTGCCTGTCCTTTTTTGCCATCGCCTCAAGGCGACGCAACTCAGTGTCACTAAAACCGGCAAGACGGCGCGCTTCGTAATGAAACGGCGGTCGTACCTGCCCCTGCATATACTTGTCAAGCAACGCGATAAATGTCGACTCGGGGTCAAGTTTACGTTGCTCGCATAAATATCGAAACCAGTGGGTGCCAATTTCCACGTGACTGATTTCGTCACGCAGTATAATTTCCAGCAGCGCGATGCTGGCATTATCACCAACCTTGCGTAATCGCTCAATCATGCCCGGCGTCACATCCAGTCCTCGCGCTTCAAGCACGCGTGGCACCAGCGCCATGCGCACCATCGGGTCGTGCGCGGTTCGGGCAGCAGCAGCCCACAAGCCGTCGTGCGCATCCAGCTCACCATAGGTTGAGTCCAGCTCGGCCAGCCGCACTGCGAGCAGCTGGAAATGGTAGGCCTCTTCTGCGGCAACCCGTGTCCAGTCGAAATAGTAACGCGGTGGCATGCCGCGAAAACGATACACCGCGTCCCAGGCCAGATTAATAGCATTGAATTCGATATGTGCAATCGCATGCATTAACGCAACACGTCCTTCCTGACTGGCCAGACTACGCCGCGGCAACTCGCGTGGTGCTACCAGTTTCGGTCTGGGGGGACGTCCTGCGTCGGAAAATGGTAAAGGCGCTGCCTCGGGTTCAAGGTGTAACTCACCTGCAAGTAACGCGCTAAACGCCTGCGTAGTAAGCGCGACTTTTTGTACCGGATCACAGCACTCCAGACAGGCTTTGGCCCGGTCAAACAGACAGTTGTTCATGCTATCTTCATCGCAATTACAATATCGCGCACGTTGGTGCCGGTCGGCCCGGTTGAAATCAGGTCGCCACTGCCCTCATGGAACGTACCCGCGTCCGCAGCACGCAAAGACGCACCGGCATCCAGACCCGCCAGTTCTCCGCGCGCCACGCTGCCACCATCCACCAGCGCGCCGGCATCATCGCTCGACCCATCGCTACCATCGGTGGCTAAAGCAAGCAAATAACAATCGCGTCTGCCCTCAAGTGTCATGGCAGCTGCCAACGCCAATTGCTGGTTGCGGCCACCTCGTCCGGGGTTTTCTGGCAACTCCACTGTGGTTTCTCCAGCCCACAGGTGCAGGCCGGGTGAGGCTTCCCGCAGAATTTCGGCCAACTGTCTGCCAGTTTCTGCGGTATCCCCGTCCAATTCTGTGTCGTGAACCTGGATGGACAGGCCACGTTCGCCAACGGCCTTAACCAGAGCAGCGCAAGCTGTTTGCAGATTTGCCAATACGCGATGCTCCGGAATGCTTTCCGGCGATACTGCGTTAGGCTGGGCAGGGCTAAGAAACTCTTTTATCGTAGCGGGAAGAGCAGGGAAATCGGTTTCGTTGGTATGATCCGGGTATAGCAAACCGGAACCGATCACTGCAGGATCATCACCGCGCACATCGGAAATCATCCACACCTGTGTAGCCCTCCCGCCCAGGTATTCCAGTAACTGACCACCCTTGATGCGCGACAAACGTTTACGAACGGCATTCATCCGGTGTATGTCCAGACCGCTTCCGAGCAACCAGCGATTAGCATGTTGCAATACGTCCAGCGTCACACCAGGCACCGGGACCTCGACCAGACTTGAAGCTCCACCGGACAACAGCACCAACAACGGGTTCGTGGACCCCGGCAGCCAGCCCAGCAGGGTCTCACCCGCCACCAGACTCGCTTGCGTGGGTATCGGGTGCCCGGCTGTCAGTACTTCTATTCGCTCAACGTCACGCCATGATGACAGAATGTGGTCCTGGCGAGTGATCAGCAGGCCACGCTGCAGTCGTGAACCAAATGCATCCTTCGCGCCTGCCAGCATGGCGGGTGCTGCCTTGCCAATCGCCAGCACATCCAGCACGGGCCAGTCTGGCCCCCGGCTTGCAGCGGCACTGACCAGCCGATCTCCACGTACCGATGCGATTGATTCCTGAGCAAGCTCCAGCAACAGTGTTCTGCAATTAGTTTTCATTAATTATAAGGTTACAGAGGTTTTATGCGGCATGGTATAAACTTCAGACCTGATCAATTTTTGACACTCCAGCCGGCAGCGCGCATGCTCAAAAGCACTTCTATCGAGAGACAATCACATGACACAACAACATGTCCTCGAAATCTACGAGCCTTATGACTACTCAGGTCAAAACCCGGTTACTGCGGAAGGTATTGCGGTGATACCCGGCCCCACACGCGAGAGTTATTACCTGTTGCAGATTTCCAGTCCGTTTGAGTTCGAGCACGAAACAGTCGAACAGTTCGTGATCTTGCCGCACTACACCGGCGACAAAATTGATCGCGCCGTCTCCAGCACCTGCACTGTAAACATTGCTCGCGTGCCCTCCGGCATTGATCTCTCCAATAAAACCATTCTGGCCTTTGAAGACTTTCTCCGCTGGGGAGTCGGCAAGATCAGCCTGAGTAATGGGCACTAAAACTTCAGATCATCGATAAGATCATCCAGCGTTTCCAGCCCTACGGCGACACGAACCAGACCATCTGAAATCCCGACCTCGGCACGCTGCTCCGGGGTCAGACGTCCGTGGGTCGTGGTAGCCGGGTGCGTGATAGTGGTCTTGGTATCGCCAAGGTTAGCCGTGATGGAACAAATCCGTGTACTGTCGATCACCTTCCACGCCGCCGCCTGACCGCCTTTCACTTCAAAAGAAACGATACCGCCATAACCCGACTGCTGGGCGCCGGCCAGCGCATGTTGCGGATGCGAGCTTAGCCCGGGGTAGAACACCTGCGCTACCGACGGCTGTTCCTGCAACCACTCCGCCAATATCTGAGCCGATGCACAGTGCGCCTTCATGCGCAGTGACAGGGTTTCCAGTCCTTTCAAAAACACCCAGGCGTTGAACGGACTCATGGTCGGCCCGCAAGTGCGCAGAAAGCCGTAGACACTCTCGCCCACAACTTCTTCAGAACCCACTACCGCACCACCGACACAGCGACCTTGTCCATCGAGATATTTGGTGGCGGAATGAATCACAATATCCGCACCAAGTTCCAGTGGTCGCTGCAACACCGGTGTACAAAAACAATTATCCACGGCCAGCAAACAGTCATTGGCATGCGCAAGGTCGGCCAGTGCGCGAATATCCGCAATCGCGGTTAGCGGATTGGAAGGTGTTTCCAGAAAAAACAATCGTGTTTCCGGCCGAATTGCCTGGGCCCAGTCTTCCA
>UOFN01000081.1_pt1 | contig 12743 bp, 11 predicted proteins | sample 1990111 | NCBI WGS metagenome assembly UOFN01 (sample SAMEA4728526, study PRJEB27164) | hydrothermal vent metagenome | biome: marine basaltic hydrothermal vent biome; feature: marine hydrothermal vent; material: mineral | place: Pacific Ocean | collected 2011-06-14/2011-07-23 | depth 1741 m | reverse complement strand
TGCTCGCTGCGACTCGTGAGGCGGATGCCGAGCGATGATGTCCGTCGGCAATAAAGATTGCCTCCATTGCCTCAAACCCCTCGGTCAATTTGTCGATTGTCGCCTGGTCATCGACCACCCAAAAGGCATGCCCGATGCCATCGTCGGCAACCAGATCATATTCCGGGGGATTGACGGTCACCGAGGCGATCAGCGCATCGATATCATCCTGTGAACGATAGGCCAGCAGCACCGGGCCAGTCTGCGCATTCAAGGCTTCGATCTGACGTACGCGATCATCTTCCTTGGCCGGGCGGGTGAATTCGTGCTTGCGAATGCGATTGATATCGTAATCCGCCACCGAAGCGGCAGCGACCAATCCAGTCTGCACATGCTCCCCCATGGTCAGTCGGTATACGTAATACACCGGCTTATCCTCGCGTTTGAGTACACCGTCAGCCACCAGTTTATTCAGGTTTTCAGCGGCCTTGGCATACACCGCCGGGTCATAAGGGTCGGTACCTTCGGGCAAGTCGATCTCCGCCTTGGAGATATGCAGGAAGCTCAGTGGTCGGCCACTGGCGCGTTCGCGAGCTTCCTCACTATTAAGCACATCGTATGGCGGCGCAACCACATCGTTGGCGCGTTCTGGCACCGGCCGCAGACCGGCGAAGGGAAGAATAAGGGGCATAACTCCGTTTCCTGACTGAAAATGAACGGGCGCTATTCTACCTGTCCACCGTCCCCGGCGCACTGACTATACTTAAGACAGGTTTCGACACATTGCAGGAGGACAGCATCATGGAACAACTGCTACGAAACATCGAACGGGACGATTCCGGGCTATTGCGCGATCCGCGCGACTGGACCCCGGAACTGGCGCAGGAACTCGCCCTTGAAGATGGGATTGACAAGCTTTCCGAGGTGCACTGGACCTTTATCAACTCGCTGCGCAGCTACTACGCAGAATTCCACGTACCACCGCCTAGCGTGCGAATTTGCCACAGCATGCACCTTGAGCGGGATTGCGTTCAGGACCTGTTTCCGAACTGCCTGGAAGCCTGGCGCATCGCCGGCCTGCCCGATCCAGGTGAAGAAGCGAAGTCCTACCTGTCGGCCGAATAGCGGCTCAGTCAGCAAACGCCTGATCAACACGCTGTAAACCGCGAGGGAGTTTCTTCCCCTTGCGACCGCGGTCACCTCGATATAGCTCCAGCTCGGAGGTTTTTAATTTCAAATGGCGCTTGCCGGCGTGCAGTACCAGTGAACCATCCTGTGGCACGCTCACCACGGCAACCATACGTTCTTCGCCTGCGGCAAGTTTCTTCGTATTGACGCCCTGAATCTTGATGCCCTTGCCGCGATTCAGACGAGGAACTTCAGCCGTGGGAATCACCAGCATGTGTCCCTGTAAATCAATCGCTGCCAGCTGGTCGGCCTCGACATCCGTTACCGGTGCCGGTAACAACACCCGGGAATTTTTCGGCACCGACAGCACGGTTTTCCCGGCCTTGGTGCGCGAGTACAAATCGCCGAGTCGAGCGACAAAGCCATACCCGGCATCACTCGCGAGCAGGTACAGGCTTTCCGCATCGCCGGTCATCACACCGACAAAGCGTGCGCCATCCGGCGGATTAAAACGCCCGGTCAGTGGTTCACCCTGACCGCGCGCAGAAGGCAGACTATGTGCCGCCAGCGTGTAGGCACGGCCGGTGGAATCCATGAACACCACCGGCTGGTTACTTCGGCCCTGCACCGCAGCAAGGAAACCATCGCCCGCTTTGTAGCTCAGCGATTCCGCATCAACATCATGACCTTTTGCCGAGCGCACCCAGCCCTTCTCTGATAACACAATGGTCACCGGATCGCTGGGGATCAGTGCTGTTTCATCCATCGCCTGCGCAGCCGGCCGCGACACCAGGGCGGAACGCCGGTCATCACCAAATTTTTCGCCATCCGCAACGATCTCTTTTTTCACCAGCGTGCGCAGCCGTTGTTTCGACGACAGGATTTTTTGCAGCCCGTCGCGTTCCTTCGCCAGCTTTTCCTGCTCACCAAGGATTTTCATTTCTTCCAGCTTGGCCAGATGCCGCAGTTTTAAATCGAGTATGGCATCCGCCTGCCGCTCGCTGAGCTTGAAACGTTTCATCAACACCGGGCGTGGCTCGTCTTCGCTACGCACAATAGCGATCACTTCGTCGATATTGAGATAGGCGACCATCAAACCGTCGAGGATGTGCAAGCGGCCCAGTATCTTGTCGAGCTGGTACTGCAAGCGCCGGGTCACCGTGCCGATGCGGAACTCAAGCCACTCTTTCAACAGCGTGCGTAAATCCTTGACCGCCGGACGTCCATCCAGCCCGATGATATTCATGTTGACGCGGTAACTGCGTTCCAGATCCGTGGTGGCGAACAGGTGCAACATGATGGTGTCAATATCAACACGGTTGGAACGTGGAACGATCACCAGCCGGGTCGGGTTCTCGTGATCCGATTCGTCGCGAAGGTCGGCAACCACAGGTAATTTCTTCGCCGTCATCTGCGCTGCAATCTGTTCCAGCACCCGTGCGCCGGACACCTGCCAGGGCAGTTCTGTCACGATAATGTCGCTGCCTTCAGGTTCGTAGCGCGCACGGATACGCACACTGCCGCTACCAGTATGGTAGGCGCGTAGCAGGTCTTCACGCGGTGTAACAATGTCGCCGCCAGTTGGATAATCCGGCCCTTTGATGTGTTTACATAAATCTTCCACCGTCGCTTTGGGATTCTCCAGCAGGTGAATCGCCGCCGCAGCGACTTCGCGCAGATTATGCGGAGGGATATCCGTCGCCATACCGACGGCAATACCGGCAGCACCATTAAGCAATACAACAGGAAGGCGCGCAGGCAACAGAATCGGTTCCTGCAAGGTACCGTCAAAGTTCGCGGTCCAGTCAACCGTTCCTTCGCCCAATTCCGCCAGCAGCACTTCTGAAAACGCCGACAAACGTGCCTCGGTATAACGCATGGCCGCAAACGATTTGGGGTCGTCCTGCGCACCCCAGTTACCCTGCCCGTCGACCAACGGATAACGGAACGCGAACGGCTGCGCCATGTGTACCATGGCTTCGTAACAAGCTGCGTCACCGTGCGGGTGGAACTTGCCCAGCACGTCGCCCACGGTACGTGCTGATTTTTTGAATTTGGCGCGCGCCGACAAACCGAGTTCCGACATGGCGTAGACAATACGCCGCTGCACCGGCTTCAGGCCGTCACCGATATGCGGCAGGGCGCGGTCGAGAATGACGTACATGGAATAGTCCAGGTACGCCTTTTCAGTAAAGGTATGCAGCGGCAGCGTTTCCGTGCCTTCGATGAGGGTATCTGTGGACATGCCGGTTCCGTGATCTGTAGGGAGACCCGGCTATTGTACCGGTGATGTCCGGCTAGGACACCCCGCCCAGTGAGGCGCATTGATTGGTGATATCGATAATTTCGCCACAGCCCACGACAGAATGCGCCAGATCCGAAAGTTTGATCGCACGATGCTTGGACTGCTCCCGCACCGAGGCCACCAGCTTGTCCAGTGTTTTCTCGTCCAGCGTGTGAACATAAGTGGTTATAATCTTCAGGCGTCGCCAGTCGGGCTTTTCCGTCAATTGCTGCAAATAGGTGTTGCGGCTTTCATCGCTGCTGAAATCCAGTTCAGTCGCAGCATGAATAAACGTTTCGCCGGTTTCTTCATCCAGCTCCCGGTACAGATACAGCTCCAGCTCGAACGGTGCAGGGGGTTCTTGCGAAGCTTTCTGTTGGCGCATCAAGATCTGTACAGCATCGTACAGGGCTGTTACAACGCGGCGGTCGTTAATGCAACGAAAATCGAGACCGCTCTCTGTGGTAAAAAAGTCCAGTAACTGACTACCACCTTCGGGAACCCCGGCAAATTGCAGGTGCGCGCCACCTTCCGCATTGCGCCCGAGGAAAAAGGGAATAGTCGGCGTGTTCGCCGCCAGCATCGACTCATACAATCTTGACGTGGTGGCGCTCCAGATATCGCCGGTATCCACGCCCAGCTTGTGTTCGTTCTTGGTAATCAGTTCGACAAAGAACTCTTTGAGCCCTTCCTTGGCACTGCCCAGTACGCGCTCCAGCATCAGCACGGTTCCCTCGTCATTGTTCAACGAATGTACCACCAGATAAGGAATATCCATCAGGTTTGCACCCGACTTTTTTTGCTGCAATGACACCAGCCCCACCTTAACGGGAGCACCGGGTTTAACACTGATCGTATCGGCCAACTGAATACGGATACCCCGCGTGGAAATATCCCTGGACATCCCCTTGAAACTTCGCTCGCCGACTTTGACATCGACCCGCGTCTCGGCAAGATAACGGTCTTCGCGTCGCCGCTCGACGTAGCCAAAGCGAATCAGGTCAGCCTTGAGCTGCTCGCGCGGAATATCCAGTAACTGTTCCACCGACCCATCAGAAATTTTTCGACGCTCGACACCAACCCAGGCCGCAAGTCCGTCGATAGCGTCATCCTGCACGGGCGCCTGAGTATACTTGTGCGTCATATCCACGGCATAGGCAACAAAAGTCAGGCGCGCCAACTGTTCGCGCAATATTGTCATCTGCGCTTCGGATTTGTACTGCAAGCGTTGTGACACCTCATCGATTTTCTTTTCACACGCCTGAAGCATGGGCATGCTGCCCGCCTGCACTTTGACAATACTGTATTCGGGCTGACTGGAGGCATAGCGAACAAAGCGAAGGAAGTCGAACTCTGATTCAAATTCAAAATCAGCCGCAGAATGAAGACGCATGAAATCGTCACTTTCTCCCTTGTGGCGATAAATCGCCATCACGTACTCACCACGTTCAGACAAACGGGCCAGCCGGTGCGGGAGACACAGAGGGCTGAAATCATAGTTGTCTACTGAGGTGCAGAAAAATCGCGCCAGATGCGTATTCCCCTCGCCCATCGCAACCGCTTGCACGCGCAGCTCGCCACTCTCGTCCGTTTCCACAAACACCGGCAACTGGGTAAGACTCTGCGCATGACAGCGTTCGTAGTACCAGCTCAGCGTCGACTGATACTCATCCTCCACATCCAACTTGTATCGGCGCTGGTTTTCTTCGATAAATTTCGTTACAAAATCTGAGAAGCCAGACGGTTCCTCAAGCTTTTTACGCCGCAAAAATAATGCGCTTTCCGTTTCACGGGCCTGGATTCGGACAATCTTGTAAGCGATGTTATCGACTTGTACTCTGCCGGCTTTTTCATGCAAACCTTTAAACGACACGTGAACATTCTGACCTTCCCGGAACGTCGTCAACCCCTTGATGCGCACCTGAATACCACACACGGACAGATCACGGGTTATGCAAGCAGTTTTAATGTTGCCGCGCTGCAATGTCACCTTGCAGGCGTATTGCAAGCGCGGGTGATCACGCTTGCGATAATATCCGAGCGGTAGCAGCTCGGGATTTTCTGCTACCGTCGATTGCACCTCTGTATCATCATCCCCATCAACTCCGGATCGCTCGCGCACGGCATCACGCGAGCGTTCCTGGCGCCGCTTCTCTATATCCTGCCTGCGTCTTTCCGCCTCTTCACGAGCATTGAGCTGCGCCTGAAGTGTATGCGCACCCCCGACAATCGCCTCAAAAGTACCGACCGTATAGACGCCGTTATTTTCGCGCAAGCCGCGTTCAAACATCTGGAAGGAAATATCATCGAGATAATGCACACGGTCATTAAACGCATAGCGCCGACATTCACCGGCCACTCTGCCGCGCATATCGATAGTCTGGAAGCAGGGACGGGTTAAACGTGTTTCTTCAATACGTTTGAGGAAGTGACCGGTATCCGAGCCTTCCACCACAATCTCGGTCACTAACTCCTTGCGATCCGATACCGCATCAGTACGCTTGAAATGCTTGACGATAATCTCGCCCATACCTCTCCCGCAAATCCGCGCCGAATGAGGGCCGGATAACTCTAGTCTAGTTGTTATTTAACGGACTATATATCGGCAAGGTTACCGTTTTTCTCAAGCCAGTTGCGGCGGTCGGAGGCCCGACCTTTGGCGAGGAGTAGATCCAGGGTACTGTGACTGTTATCACCCGCCTGGATCGTTAGCTGAACCAGCCGACGAGTGTCGGGGTCGATGGTGGTTTCGCGCAATTGCAGGGGGTTCATTTCCCCTAACCCCTTGAATCTCTGAACATTAATCTTCCCTTTGATACCCTCGGCGGCAATCCGGTCGAGCACACCTTGCTGCTCGGCATCATCCAGCGCGTAGAACACCTGCTTGCCGACATCGATGCGGTACAACGGAGGCATGGCAACAAAAACATGGCCGGCCTCCACCAGCGGCTGGAAATGGCGCAGGAACAAGGCGCACAGCAGTGTGGCAATATGCGCCCCGTCAGAATCTGCGTCGGCCAGAATACAGATCTTTCCGTAGCGCAGATTTTTCAAATCTGCAGAACCCGGTTCGGCACCAATCGCCAACGCAATATCATGCACCGTCTGTGAAGCCATCACCTCGGCAGAATCCACTTCCCAGGTGTTGAGTATCTTTCCGCGCAACGGCATGACAGCCTGAAATTCGCGATCACGCGCCTGCTTGGCCGACCCTCCGGCAGAATCCCCTTCGACCAGAAACAGCTCGGAGCGTGCCAAGTCATTATTACTGCAATCTGCCAGTTTGCCAGGTAAGGCCGGCCCGCTAGTGACTTTCTTGCGCACCACCTTCTTGCCGGCACGCTGTCGAGTCTGTGCATTCTGAATCGCCAGCTGGGCAATCTGTTCACCGGCTTCGGTATGCTGATTCAGCCACAGACTGAAAGCATCCTTGACCACACCGGACACAAACGACGCACACTCTCGCGATGAAAGGCGCTCCTTGGTCTGACCGGAGAACTGAGGTTCGCGAATTTTCACCGAAAGAATATACGCACACCGTTCCCACACATCGTCCGGTGCAAGCTTGATACCGCGTGGCAAAAGGTTACGAAATTCACAGAACTCACGAATTGCTTCAGTCAGCCCCATGCGCAGGCCATTGACATGCGTGCCACCCTGCGTCGTTGGAATAAGGTTCACATAACTCTCGGCGACCAGTTCGCCGCCCTCCGGCAACCACACCAGTGCCCACTCGGCGGCCTCGTCGTTACCTTCCAGGCTACCGGTAAAAGGTTCGGCAGGAATACACGGCGCAGCTTCCAGCGAATCAACGAGATAATCACGCAGACCGTCTTCATAATGCCAGACATCTTTCTCACCGCTTTTCTCGTCGTGGAGCGTGACTTCCAGACCGGGGCACAACACCGCCTTGGCGCGCAATATATGTTTCAGGCGAGGCAGGGAGATTTTTGGGGAATCAAAGAATTTTTTGTCCGGCCAGAAGCGCAGGGTCGTGCCGGTATTCTGTTTGCCGACCTTGCCAACTTCATCAAGACCGGAAACTTTCTCGCCACTCTTGAAGGCCAGGTTGTATTCCATACCACCGCGGCGCACCCACAACTCCAGGTTCTTCGACAGGGCGTTCACAACAGACACGCCAACACCGTGCAAGCCACCCGAAAAGCGATAGTTTTTATCCGAAAATTTTCCGCCGGCATGCAACCGCGTAAGAATAACCTCGGCACCGGACACCCCTTCTTCCGGATGTATGTCCACCGGCATGCCACGACCGTTATCCTTCACTTGCAGGGAGCCGTCCTTGAACAGTGTCACTTCGATCTTGCTGGCGAACCCGGCCGTTGCCTCGTCCACACTGTTGTCGATAACTTCCTGAGCCAGATGATTCGGTCGAGCGGTATCGGTATACATCCCCGGGCGCTTGCGCACCGGATCAAGGCCACTCAGCACCTCGATTGAGGCTGCATCGTACTGGCCGGTTTTATTCATCTTCGTTATAGGAAAAATTGTCGGGATTAGGTGAGCGCAAACGACGAAGCACCTTGTCCGGCTTGCCGGGAGACGGCTCGGGGCAAATAAAATGATCCAGCAGCACAATACGATATCGATCCGAACCGCTGCGGCTGAAGATATAGCGCCAGCGAGACGTCGTGGACAACGTAAAACCTTCAGGCCCGCCGTTTGCATAACGCCGGTACTCACTGGTCGAGCACCGCATGCCTTCGTAGAAGACATTGACTGCACCGGAACGTGACTTGAGAATCGAGGTATAGCGCACGACCCGATCCTTGCCAACACTGACAGATGCCGGATCAATAAAAAGCAGGAAAGGGAAGCCATTGATTGCCAGATCCACTTCAATCAAATCCCCGGAATCTGTATCAGGATATGGCGGCAGCTCAAACCCCTGCTCTTTCCAGGCTTTGCCTTCGACAAAATCCTCTTCGTAGTTATCATCAAACACGGGATCACTGGCCGCCACCGCCAACCGCAACACGGCAAACGTCAACACAAGAACCCCGGCACACAAACTGGTTTTAGTCATTCTCTTTACCCGGCAATAAGCTGCCGTAGTGTAACCAGTTCACAGGGAACAATGAAGCGACAAAGACGAACACTATTCTCGCACAGGCGCAAAGCACGCCAGGGTCTGCCCGGCGTGCTCTGTGCCTGCGCAAGACTCACTAACAGTAAAATTGTCGATCAGCTCTGAACTTCGATACGCCGATGCAATACCTTGACCTGCTTGGGAATCACAAGCTCAAGCACTCCATCCTTGTATTTTGCACTGACCGCTTCGGCATCAGCACCATCGGGCAGGCTGAAGCGTCGGTAAAAACTACCGCGCACCCGCTCTACACGCTTGTAGCCTTCACGCTCTTCCTCATTGCTGAATTCACGCGTACCACGAATTGATAACACACCGTCTTCCATACTGACGTCGATACCTTTTGCTTCAACGCCAGGGATATCGGCATGAATGACGTAGCGCTCTTCTTCTTCCTTGATATCCACGGCAGGCACCCAGTCACTGGTTGCAAGCGGGCTATCCTCTTCATAGTGGTGAGCCTGATCAAACAAGCGCCCCATATTACCTTGCAGTTGATTCAGAAGGGCCCAGGGCTCGTATCTAACAATAGTCATAACAGCATCTCCTGTTCAAAATTAACATCGCACGACACCGATATGGCATCTGCGGGTAACCTGAAAATGGGTCCGCCGGGGCTGGATTTCAAGCCCTGTTTGTAAATTAAAGTGAGTGTCAGCTAAAGTCCGCCACCAGCGAGGCGCGGATATTCTCCGGGAGAGGTTCAAGCTGCTTCGTATACGCGGCATGACTGATACCAGCACCTAATGCCGCGCCCTGCTTAGCAGCGGCCACCATTTCTGCGGTCAACTCGAAGCGCATAAAATGCACTGAAGAAGTTTTAACATCGTTCTCGCGTTCCATATCTTCATCGGCAATCGCGAACACCGGATCGAAGCCCTCAACACGCAGCCATACGTCGTCTTCGATCCCTTTCATTTCGGCTAGCCTGATGCGACGCTCGTCTTCATCCGTTACCTCAATCATGAACGTCGCCTTGAGGTTACTGCCATCCGGGATCAGCGGGTTGTAAGCATCCAGTTCTTCCTGAATCCCTTCATTTTCAAAGATACGTTCAACCCGCAACATCTCCTGAATCTGGTAATGCATGGTCAGACGGTCTTCAAAATACAACGCAGCAATATCGCCCAGCGGAACCCGCCGGTTTTTTTTGTGCGCCATCACCTGCTGGCGGAATTCCACGCGCAAGGTTGAGTATTCTTCCAGACTGTACAGGTCCGAACGGGAAAGTTTTTGCATATCAATAGCTCCTGCGCTTTCAGATTCCATACGCCATCCTCAATAATTTTAGCGGATGTTCCGGTGCCTGGTCACCAACCAGACCGTTCTCGATCTGATGACCGGCCATCGGGCAATCACTACAATAGTGATCCGGCTCCGCCTTCTGCACCCGGTTGACGACCGGTTTGGCGATCTTCATGGATATTTCGTGAAACTCTTTTTTCACCGCGTAAGTCCCGTCGTGTCCTGAACACCGTTCAATGGCATCGACTTTCGTATCCGGTATCAGTTGTAGCAGCTCACGGGCTTTCATGCCGATGTTCTGCACCCGCAGGTGACAGGCGACATGGTAGGAAATGCTGCCAAGACTGTTGCTGAAATCCGTCTTCAATAAATCATGTTTATGACGCAGCATTAAATACTCGAAAGGATCGTAAATCGCATCACGCACTTTCGCGACATCCTCGTCATCGGGGAACATCAAGGGCAATTCCTGCTTGAACATCAACACACAGGATGGCACCGGCGCAACAATATCCCAGCCCTGATCAACCAACGCGGCCAGTTGGGAAATATTAACGTCTTTCGCTTTCGCAACCGCCTGCAAATCACCCAGTTCAAGCTTGGGCATACCGCAGCAGCGCTCGGTATCCACCAGGCGAACGGGGATGTCGTTATGCTCAAACACCGCAATCAGATCCTTGCCCAGATCCGGTTCGTTATAATTTCCGTAACAGGTCGCAAACAACGCCACCTTGCCGTGTGTCGGGCCGGCTTCGGGGCCTGGCTTTGCATCCTTATTGCGTGCCACATCCACACTGCGACGCAAGGTTTTACTGTGATACTCAGGCAAGTGCGCATCGGGATGCACTTCCAGCATTTCTTCAATAACGCGACGGCCCGCCTTACTGTGGTTCACCACATTCACCACCGTGCTAACGATCGGTATCCCGGCCAATTTACCCACCGTATCGGTCGAACTCAGAATCTTGTCTCGAACAGACGTCTTGCCCTGCGCATGTTTCACCGCCTTGGCGCGCAGCATCAGGTGCGGGAAATCCACATTCCATTCGTGCGGCGGCACGTACGGACATTTGGTCATATAACACATATCGCACAGGTAGCAGTGGTCCACAACTTTCCAGAACACACGCTTGTCGACCCCGTCGACTTCCATCGTTGGAGACTCATCTACGGCATCAAACAAGGTCGGAAACGCATTGCACAAATTGAAACAACGACGACAACCGTGACAGATGTCGAACACCCGCTCCAGTTCCTGCGTCAGCTTTGCTTCGTCGTAAAAATCGGGGTTATTCCAGTCCAGCGGATGCCGGGTCGGTGCTTCCAGATTGCCTTCACGAAAAGACATCGTAAATCTCCGTGCCGGAACACCAGGAAGGCGTTCCGGCTAATACGCATTACGTTCAGTCGTCCAGTTGATCCAGAGCCTTCTGGAAACGGTTGGCATGTGAACGCTCGGCCTTGGCCAGTGTTTCAAACCAGTCGGCGATTTCGTCAAAACTTTCATCGCGTGCTGACTTGGCCATGCCCGGGTACATATCGGTGTACTCGTGCGTTTCACCGGCAATTGCCGCTTTCAGATTATCGCTGGTTGGTCCAATCGGCAGACCGGTAGCCGGATCACCAACAGCTTCGAGGTATTCCAGATGCCCGTGGGCGTGGCCGGTTTCGCCTTCGGCGGTTGAGCGGAACACGGCGGCGACATCGTTGTAACCTTCCACGTCGGCCTTGGCGGCGAAGTACAGGTAACGGCGGTTAGCCTGGGATTCGCCGGCAAATGCGTCTTTCAGATTGCCTTCAGTTTTACTTCCTTTCAGATCCATGTGAGTGACCTCCGGTTGATGATTATATCAGCTATTTCGTGAATTTAGACTTGGTCTAAACTGGGGAGGAATTTAGCCCTTCGGTTGGCTTGTGTCAAGGGATGGGGGTTAGCGTCGGCTTGTCGGGGTTGTTCGGCTCAACGGTTTGCCCGCTGCGCGGGTTCCCTGCGCTTCTCGCGACAAGTGAGAAGACCATTATCTACATCTACGCGCCGCAATATTTTTTGTATTTATCTATAAATATTATGGCGTGCATCCCATTGACGCATGTATATGGAGGCTAAAATCAGCTAAAACATCAATGATGTACAATTCTAGCCATGCCTCAAGACAAGAACAAACTCACGGAAGATCAAAAAAACCGTTTTTTCAATTGGCTCAACGAAAAACGCCCTTCCAGCTTGCTCTGCCCAGTATGCAATCAACACGATTGGGCGATTTCAGAAGATTTCGTCACTACGCCAATATATTCGGGTGGGTCAATGGTGATTGGTGGCCCAACATATCCAAATGTCATGCTGGTTTGTACAACATGTGGGCATGTTTTACTTTTCAATGCAGTAATAACTGGCATATTGGGAACGGAAGAAAAACAAGATTCTTCAGAGGCTGGAAATGGCTAAAGAAGAAAACGCCACAGGCTCAAATATCACTGACTTATCCGCCATCGGTGGTGGACTTATCAAGCCAGTATATTCACAACGCAATATGAAAGTTTACTCTATTCAAGAGAGTGAAATAAAACATATCTCTGGTTTGAATTTAACGGCAACTATAGCCTTTTCTGTCGGTTCTGCATTTTTTGGTTTTTCAGCGACAATTTGGTTAGAGGCGGCATTTAATGAGAAATTGACCGATAAGGCACAGGTATTGGTTGATTGGGGGCCGGCAGCAGGAATAGTCATTGGCGTTTTTGCTTTTATAGTTGGGGGGATTGCGCTTTTTACTCGCGGGTCAATTCTTCAAACAATTCGTGATGAATCAAAATAGTAATGTCTACTGGTAAATATCTAAGTCTCGAAGAAGCCCGTAAAGACGATAAGCTGGAGCGCTTTGCCAAAGAGCATCAATCCACTGGCGATAAGCAGCTATTTGATGGCTTGCTAAGTGCTATGACTGAAAAGCCAGAAATGGAAAAGAGAGATCATTCAAAGAGCGAGCCTAAAAAATAGGTGGC
>UOFN01000128.1_pt1 | contig 12779 bp, 17 predicted proteins | sample 1990111 | NCBI WGS metagenome assembly UOFN01 (sample SAMEA4728526, study PRJEB27164) | hydrothermal vent metagenome | biome: marine basaltic hydrothermal vent biome; feature: marine hydrothermal vent; material: mineral | place: Pacific Ocean | collected 2011-06-14/2011-07-23 | depth 1741 m | reverse complement strand
TCACGCCTTTCCACTTGCCGCCGATTGCTTCCAATGCAGCTTCCGTGGGGCATCCAATGTTGCACGTATAATCGTCGTGTCGCATGAGATCAGTTCCGTCAGTATACAAAAGGTGCGTATAGGCACAAAAAAGTGCGTACTTACGTGGTTACAGGGGATGGAATACTATCATGTCCGTGTGTTTAACCAGGAAGGACGTTATGTATGACGGGAAAGACGGCTAAAATTGTTCGTTTTCACAAAACCGGGGATGCCTCTGTACTCAAGCTGGAGGATCTTCCGGTTCAAGTACCGGTTGGCGATGAAATACGTATTGCTGTTGAGGCCATCGGGCTTAACCGGGCGGAAGTCATGTTTCGTGAGGGGCAGTATCTGGAATCACCGGAATTTCCTTCGAAGCTTGGCTACGAAGCCTCGGGTGTGATTGAGGCGGTCGGGCCGGATGTCAGTGACTTTACCGTGGGCGACAGGGTCAGCACAATCCCGGCATTTTCCATGGGCAAATACGGTGTCTACGGTGAACGTGTCATTGTGCCAGCCCGTGCTGCCGCCAAATACCCGGCCAGGCTGTCAGCGGTTGAAGGTGCTTCGATCTGGATGCAATACATCACCGCCTTTGGCGGCCTGATTGAAGTCGGTAAGCTGGCGCAGGGGATGACGGTCGTGATTACGGCGGCCAGCAGCAGTGTGGGTCTGGCTGCAATTCAGATAGCAAAAATGCTCGGCGCCATTGTCATCGCAACGACCCGCGGCAAGGACAAGCGACAGTTTTTACTGGACGCCGGCGCTGATCATGTCATTGTTTCAAAGGACGAGGATCTGGTTAAACGCGTCATGGATATCACCTCCGGGCAGGGCGCAAATGTTTTCTTTGATCCCGTCGGCGGTCCTTTGCTGGAAACGCTCGCTCTGGCGGCAGCGCCTCGGGCAATCATGATTGAATATGGCGCCCTGTCGACTTCACCGACACCTTTTCCGCTTTTTACTGCGTTGGCCAAAGGTCTGACCATCCGTGGCTATACTCTATTTGAACTGACTCAGGATAATAAATTACTGGAGCGAGCTAAAAGCTTTGTCTACGAAGGACTTGATTCCGGCGTCCTGAAACCGGTTATCGACCGTACGTTCGCGTTCAGCGATATTGCTGAGGCCCATCGATATATGGAGTCCAATCAGCAGAAGGGAAAGATTGTGGTAAGCGTGCCATAGCCTGACGATAGACTGCCTTGGTGCATGTCAGTATCTCCGGGCAGGTCGACTCAGGGAATGAGAGGAGTAGCGGAAGAAATGGGTGCCAGCCATGACTGAAGGGCGATTAATAGAGGGTACACACTTCCTCGAACTCAAAGCGAGGGCCGCGTGGATGCAAAGCGGCATGATCCCCGTAACCAATATTGATCAGGAAATTCGATTCATAGCGACCGTCGGGGAAGAATTCCCGGTCAACCTGATTGTTATCAAAGCCTGACATAGGTCCAACGTCGAGGCCCAGGCTGCGCGCTGCCAGTATCAGGTAGGCGCCCTGGAGACTGCTGTTGCGGAAAGCGGTCTGTTCGCTGAGTGTTGCATTGTCTGCATACATGGCTCGCGCCGTGTCGATGTAGGGAAACAGGGTTGGCATGTGTTCGTAAAACTGCGTGTCGCTGGCCACAATCACGGTCACCGGCGCAGCCATTGCCTTGTCAATATTGCCTTCGGCCAGCATTGGCTTCAGTCGGGTTTTCGCGGCCGGGGATTTCAGGAACGCCAGGCGCATGGGCAGACAGTTCATGCTGGTCGGTCCCCATTTGGCGAGGTCGTACAATTCATGCAGCTGTGCGTCACTGATCGACTTGTCCTGCCAGCCGGTATGCGAACGCGCCTGCAGGAAAAGGTGTTCCAGTGTGTTGTGATCCAGTCTGTCGTTGCTCATCTTTAACGTGCTCCCGTGTCGTTGATACCTGCGTATGCTCTGCCGCTGAGATCGGTCATTTCACGGCAGATCAAAGAGCAAGGCTTCTGTAGTTTCCTGTGCATCAAACCGGAGTGCTGCAACGTCAGACAGTCCGATGCCGTCACCGGCCTCCAGCGAATATTCGTTCACACCCAGGTTGCCGGATATCACATGAACATAGCTCGTCCGGCCCGCGGCCAACCCATGCTGTTCCGTTTGTCCACGGTCGAGCCGCAGCTGGTACAGGTAAGCATCCTGGTGAATGTGCAAGGTGCCTGCACGGCCATCGGGTGACACGATAGGTGTCAGTCCCTTGTCTGCCCCAAAGGATTTTTGCTGGTAGCCGGGGCTGACACCCAGCTCGGCCGGCTGAATCCAGATCTGTAAAAAAGATAGCGCCTGGGAATCCGAGGGATTGTATTCACTGTGGGTGACACCGGTACCGGCGCTCATGAGCTGGAACTCGCCGGCGGGTAGCGCCTCGATGTTACCCATACTGTCCTTGTGTTCGATGATGCCCTGTTTGACGTAACTGATGATTTCCATGTCCTGATGCGAGTGAGTGGCGAACCCGGTCCCGGGTTGCACCCGGTCATCATTGATGACGCGCAGCGCCGATACGCCCATATGATCGGTGTCGTGATAGTTGCCAAACGAAAACGTGTGGCGACTTTGCAGCCAGCCAAGATCGCTGGAACCGCGTTCGTTACTGCGTCGTAGATAAACCATGTCGGGAGTTTCCTTTTCGCGTGATTTGAACTGCAATGAAGTTTATTGGTTGATAAAGTGGAAATATACTGGCATATCGTGAAATAATAGTTTCCAAAATAGAAACAGTAGCACTGAATTGAGGGCGCTCCATGGATCGATTGACCAGCATGTCCGTGTTCGTGACGGTGGTGGATCAGGGCAACTTTTCAGCCGCAGCAGACCATCTGCAACTCTCCCGGGCCACCACCAGCAAACACATCGCGGCGCTGGAAAATTGCCTGGGCGGACGGCTACTCAACCGAACCACACGACGTATCAGTCTCACCGAGGCTGGACGGGCCTACTACGAACATTGCAAGCAGATTCTCGACGACGTGGTAGAAGCGGAATGCGTGGTGACCGGGTTTTCCTCCGAGCCTCGTGGCCTGTTGCGGATCAATGCGCCGATGTCGTTTGGCACGAAGCAGTTTGCCGATATCGTCACAACGTTCTGTCAGGCGTACCCGGCTATCGACGTTGAGCTCTCATTGAATGACCGCTTTGTCGATGTGGTAGAAGAAGGTTACGACCTGGTAATCCGGATCTCGCAGCTGAAAGAGTCCAGCCTGATCGCCCGAAAACTGGCACCCTGCCGCGTTGTCCTGTGCGCATCACCGGACTATCTTAAAACACACGGACGACCGGTGTCGCCGGATGATCTCAAGCGCCATACCTGCCTGCAGTATGCCTATGTCGAAGACGGAAAAAACTGGGTATTGAACGGGCCGGACGGTGAGCACCGCATCAGGATTCACTCGCAACTGACTGTTAACAACGGTGAGGTGTTGTGCGCGGCCGCCAGGCAAGGGCTCGGGATTGCATCGCTGCCGACCTTCATTGTCGGTGACGCCATCCGCTCCGGTGATCTCGACATCATCCTGCCGGATTACCAGCCGCCGGAGATCAATATCTATGCGGTGTATGCCTCAAGAAAGCATCTGTCGGCTAAAGTGCGTGCGTTTATTGATTATGCGGTTGTGCAGATCGGGGAACAACCGGTATGGGATCTGGGTCTTTGAGCGTGCGCTTGCACGGCCGGGTTCATGTCATGACCCTTGTCACCTAAAGGAGAAGCCAACCATGACCGAGAACGCCTTTACACCACGAACCTTTGATTTTCTCAGCGCTCTGGCGGCCAATAACAACCGCGACTGGTTTAACGAAAACAAACCTGTTTACGAGTGTGATGTTCGTCAGCCCGCGCTGGCTTTCATTGAACAAATGGCACCGAGGTTGGCCGGGATTTCGCCGCATTTTCTGGCTATTGCGAAGAAAAGCGGTGGATCATTGATGCGGGTGTATCGCGATACGCGGTTTTCCCGGGACAAAACCCCTTATAAAACCAATATCGGCATCCAGTTTCGGCATGAGCAGGGCCGTGATGTCCATGCTCCCGGCTACTATGTCCATATTGATCCACAGTCGGTGTTTGTCGGGGCGGGGATGTGGCGTCCCGACAGCCATGCACTGGGGAAAATTCGCGATTATCTGGTTGAAGCTGGCCAGGGCTGGGTAGCGGCGCGTGACGATGCGCAGTTTCAGACGTACTACAACCTGTCCGGGGAAAGTTTGAAACGCGCGCCGCGTGGCTACAGTCCCGACCACCCGTTAATCGAAGACCTCAAGCGCAAGGACTTTATCGCGATCAACGAACTGAGTTATGAAGAGGTGCTTGATTCAGGTTTTATCGACACAGTCTGTCAGCGATTTTATGCTGCGGATTCGTATATGCGATTTCTGTGCAAGGCTATCGACGTCACGATGTAATGAATCGTATTGGCCACATCGTCTCCTGTCAAAATCGCCTCTAAAAATCACAGATTATGATAAAATGCGTGGCCTAGAATAATCGACGGGAAATCGCTGTGCACCATGGGGCATGGCAATTAATAGAGGCACCCATAAGGGTACAAAATTAAAACATTACAACGATTTTTCCGTTCGCAGTTCCATTATCCAAAAGGCGGTGCGCTTCCTGAATGTCTTCTGCATTAAATATCTTTGCAGTGATGTTGGGCATGCTGCCATTTTCAACCTGTTCAGCAACCCAATTTAATGGGCTTTCGTTTAATGGAAGTGCTTCAGAGCCAAGTAAACCACTGCTGAAAAAGCTGAGCTTGACCGTGTTGGGTAAATCGCTCATAAGATTGAATGACTCCAGCACGGGTGCGCCGCCCAATAAACCAATGACCACAACTTGACCCCACTGGCGAGTGGATTTGAGCGTATCTTTTAGTGTTGCAGCACCGACTACCTCCAATGCATTATTAACACCTTCAGGGATAATGGCTGTTACCTTTTCATGAATATTGCCATCGTCGATGACCACATGACCTGCACCTATAGATTTAAGTTTATCAACACTGGCCGGATTACGCGTAGTCGCAATAACTGTCAGCCCTCGTGCTTTAGCGTATGCCACGGCAGCCATTCCGACACTGGACGTAGCACCGCGTACGAGTAGACTCTCGCCGTGGGCAATTTGAAGATTTTTATCAAGTGCGCCCCATACCGTTAAATACGCTTCGGGCAATGCAGCAAGTTGTTCATTACTTATTTCACTATCAATTGCAACAACATTGCTTGCGTTAACGGTAATGTATTCAGCATAACCACCGTGGCGGGTAAACATCATTCCTCCCATAGCGGTTGCGACTTTTTGGCCGATGCGAAATTCACCACTTGGGTCGTCAATAATTTCGCCGACGGCTTCAATACCCAGCGCTTGATCCGGCACGAAAGTACCGTAATTTCCACTGCGGTAGTAGCTTTCTGCCTTATTAAGACCAAATGCTTTTATGCGAATTTTTACCTCGCCTTCTTGTGTTACGGGTTGGTCAACATCAACAAGCTCAAGCACTTCCGGACCACCGGGTTGTTTTGCGATAATTGCTTTCATGGTAAGTCTCCTGTTGCCAATAACGTTATTGGCGTGGTTGGTTGGTAGAAAAAAGGTACTGGTGAATTTTCCAGTTGTTATCTTCATTTTTAAAAATGAAAATCTCGTTGTTACCCTCGTTAACAACAACATTATCCGCCAGAATTTTTGTCTTTCCCGCAGAACTGGTTCGAGCCCAGGCGGTGTCGCCTAACACTTCAATTTCGTGGATAGTGAATTTTATGTCGAGCTTGATGGTGTTAAATACATTTGCATAGGCTTGCCTAACAGCATCTCTACCAATTTGCGCTGGAGCGTGTTGGGGCATAAAGATTGGCTTTTTTCCGTACACGCCGAGAACGCCGTTCAGGTCATTGCCATTAAGCGCAGTTTCATAGCGGGAAATAAGATTTTCGATTTGCTGCTTACTGCTATCGGCACGTGCCAATCCTGTTGACAACAGGCAACAGGTTAAAAGTGTCAAGAGTAATTTCATGGTGTGTTCTCATCATTGGTTAATGGTGTCCTTATTTTAATTAAAGACAAAAATAATAATTAGAGGGCATTTTATTGAATGACTTTCTCATAAATGGAATAATAGGCGATAATATGACAAATAAATTGCTTGTTAGGAGGGGATGATGGATTTGAACTCAACACGCATGTTCGCCAATGTAGTGACGAAAGGCAGCTTTTCGGCTGCCGCATCTTTTATGGCAGTACCCGTGGCGACGGTCAGTCGGCGAGTGGCTGATCTCGAATCAGCATTGGGTGTGCGTTTACTTGAGCGCACAACACGAAAGCTGCGTTTAACAGAAGCGGGGGCAATATTATATGAATTTGCCTCACGAGGATTAGAGGAAATGGAAGCAGGGCTGTTAGCGTTGTCCGAACAACAGCAAAACCTGCAAGGTCGTCTGCGTTTGTCTTTGCCGCCCAGTTTTGAACCCATGTGGAAACTGTTAGGCAGCTTTCAAGAGCTATACACTAATATAGAGATAGATCTTTTTGTGACGGAAAGGCGATTAGACTTTATCGAAGATGGAATAGATGTCGCGGTAAGAATTGGGGATTTAGCCAGTCTGTCAGCGATAGCACGATTGCTCTTGAGCTATCGCCACCGTGTTGTGGCATCACCAGAATTTTTAGCCGGAAATTTGTTCAAAACGCCACTGGACGTTGCCACTTGCAAATGTGCCGCATGGGCTAAAAAAGAGCAAGACATAGTATGGTTTTTAGGTAACGAAAAGGTATCCATCAAACCGTTTATTCGGGCAAATGATTATGCATACATGCGTTACCTGGCGCTTAATCATAAATGCATTACAGAATTGCCACCGTTTTATTGCCAGGAACATATTGAAAAAGGGGCGTTAGTAGAGGTGTTGCCCGAATATCCCATGCCCGATCAACAAGTGAGCCTTGTCTACCCAAGCCGTAAACATGTCTCTCGAATCACGAGAGTATTTATTGACTATTGCGTTAAAAACTTTAAAGTTGCAGTATTGCTCAGTTCTTAAGCGAGTTGTTTATTATGCGTGCCGTCGCAATAGAGCTGGTTTTTACTTCTGCCGCAGGCGCACCAATAGTAACTTTCTCCTTCCTCGACGTTAACCGCGTAGGGTGTATTTTGTGGGCTTGTAATTTCAGACATGGTTTTCTCCTTTCATGTTTTCTCGATCATGTGGGGACAGGAAATTAATGTCCGGCCCCTTTGGTACGATACCGGTTGGGTTGATGGAGTGGTGGCTGGCAAAGTAGTGATACTTGATGTGATCCATGTTGACGGTTTCTGCCACACCCGGTATCTGGTAAAGCTCACGGGTGTACGACCAGAGATTCGGGTAATCCATTAAACGTTTCTTGTTGGTTTTAAAGTGGCTGTAGTACACCGCGTCAAATCTTACCAGCGTGGTAAACAGGCGCCAGTCCGCTTCGGTAATTTGACTGCCAACGAGGTAGCGCTGTTTAGACAGTCTCACCTCAAGTTCATCCAGGGTGTTGAACAGACGATTAAAGGCGCTTTCATAGGCAGCTTGTGTGGTTGCAAATCCGGCGCGGTATACGCCATTGTTAATGTTGTCGTATACAACATCATTGGTCTCATCAATTTCTTTTTGTAATGACGTGGGATAATAATCCACATCAGAATTTCCGTAGTGATCAAAAGCTGAATTCAGCATCCGGATAATTTCGGAAGATTCATTGTTCACAATCGTTTGGCGTGTTTTGTCCCACAACAGGGGGACGGTTACCAGTCCCTTGAAATCAGGATCAACCTGTAAGTAATTCTCATATAAATACCGCGAGCCGTTTACGTGGTCTATGGTGGCGCCGGGGTATTCTCCAAACACCCAGCTTTCTTCAGGCATGAAGGGATGAACGACAGACACCGAGATTGCATCCTCAAGCCCTTTAAGCGTACGAAAAATCATAGTGCGATGTGCCCAGGGGCAGGCATGCGAAACATAAAGGTGATAACGACCGGGTTCAGCAGAGAAGCCACCTTCTCCGCTCGGACCTGCGCTGCCATCGCGGGTTATCCAGTTTCTGAAACCCGATTCAGAACGAATAAATTCACCTTTTATAACGTTTAATTCTGTCTTCATAATTGTGCCTGCTGTGATTCGTTGCTACTGCCGAATCCCCTCAATGGAAAGAGTCAGCTCAACTTCTCTGGATTTCGGGCCAAGGTTGTATTTAATCCCGTAGTCGGCGAGTGCAAACGAGGTGGTGCCGATAAAGCCGCGACGGTATCCGCCCCAGGGATCGGGTCCGTTACCGATATGTTCCACGTCAATGCTGATAGGGCGCGTTACGCCGTGCAGGGTGAAGTTGCCAGTCAGTACTGCCGTGCCATTGTCTTTTTCCTTGAAACCGGTACTGACGAAACGGGCCTGGGGAAATTCTTTCACGTCGAGGAATTTATCACTACGCAGGTGCTTGTCGCGTTCGGCATGGTTGGAATCCAGACTGCTGGTGTCGATGGTAACCTCGACGTTGGCGGCGGACGGGTTAGCCTCATCATAGGAAAACTTGCCCGAGAAATCGTTGAAACGGCCGTGCAACCAGCTATAGCCCAGATGCTGGATGCGGAACTGGATAAAGGCATGAGCGTCCTTGACGTCCAGTATATAGTCGGCGGCTGGCGCCAGGGCAGGGCTGGACAAGACAAGTGCCAGCAGGCCGTTACGGAGGATGTTGGTCTTCATGATGTTTTCCTTTGCAGTGTGAAAAGTTAATTCAGTTGCCGGTGCCGAGCATGCGCTTCAGCGTGGCGTCGCGGTCGAGGAAGTGATGTTTCAGTGCGGCGAGTGCATGGATAAGCGTCAGCCCGATAACGGTGAAGGCTAGCCACTCATGGATTTCACCCGCCAGGTCTTCCTGGTTCTCAAACCCGTTGATGGTTGCAGGCAGGCTGAAGAGGTCAAAGACTTTCAGCGCCCGGCCATCGGCGGTGGAAATGAGGTAGCCGCTTAGCATGATGGCGAACAGCAGTACATAGAGCGTGACGTGTACCGTGCCGGCGGCCTTTTGTTCGAAGGCCGTGCCGACGGCTGCTGGCCGCGGGTTGGTATGACGCCATACCACGCGTGCGACCATCACCATGAACAGCAGCACGCCGGTGCCTTTATGCAGGGCAGGGGCCTCGCGGTACCAGGGGTCATAGTAGTCGAGGCCACCCATCCACCATCCCAGAGTGAACAGGCCGATGACAGTGATGGCCACCAGCCAGTGCAGGCCGATAGTGATCCGTCCGTAGTGATTTTCGCCGTTGCGCCACATGACCTTTCTCCCCGACGCTGGGTTACGCCAGGCTGGCGGTAGCCCTGTCAACGACAGGGTAGACAGGCAGGGCGTCGATGCGCAGTACTGTCAGCGGCGGTTCGAGGTTCCTGTTCGAGGAAGGTGTCTGGTTCATGGCTCTGCTCCTTTGTCTGTGGGGATGCCTCGTGGCAGTGGAAAAGAGCTTGACAGTTGATCTGAGAAGAATAAACCGCTATTTTACGAATTAATTGTTCTTTAAAAGGCAACAATGATATGGCGCGTCTGGAAGATATGGAAACCTTTATGGATCGATAAGGCGCGTTATATCCCATTGAAAGTCGAATACTATGGCCGTAAGGATGCGCTATTAAAAACACAGTACTTTCACGAGTACAGAAAATATCTTGGCCAGTACTGGCGTTCACATCAGCAAGTTATGGAAAATCATCAAAGTGGAAAGGTAACGTCGCTTAAACTGGAAGAATATAAATTTCAGACAGGCTTGCGTGTCAGGGACTTTGACAGGAATGCGTTGAAGCGTGTGCGCTGACCTACCACTTCAACAATCGAATGGTAGGCGTATTTCTGGTGGATACACCGATGCCAGTGTAACCCTATATCCGACGTAAAATTGCACGATGCCAACGTGCAAGGGATTGCTTAATGCAGCTTCCCCTCAATCAAATCCTTCTGCTTCTCCAATGCCTCGACAAGAAAATCGCGGAAGATGCGTACGCGGGCGGTAGTTCGCAGATCGACATGGGAAAGGATCCATAACGCAGGCCCGGGTTCGACATATCGCGCCTGGACGCGGTGCAGCTTGCGATCAGTATCGCCGAGTACACAAGCCAGGCGTGCAACGCCAATCCCTTCGCGCGCCATCGCCAGCATGACGGGAATCGAGGTTGTGCGGTAGATCCGCCGCGCGTTTGGGAAGCTCTTCTCGATCCATGGCGGACGCGTGTGACCATCACCTACCCAGGTGATACAAGGCAGATCTTCAGCATCCGGATCAACTGTTGCCTGTTCCATGAGCGCCTGCGTTCCATAGACAGCGAACCCTATCCGGGCAATGCGCTTGCCCACCAGGTTCGGCGGCGGTTGATCGGTGCCACGCAGCGCAACGTCAGCTTCCCGGGCGGCAAGATCGAGTTCGTCCGCTGTGGCGACCATTTCCAGGTCGACCTCGGGATAACGCTGTATAAATTTGCGGATAGCAGGCATTACCAGCCGATCCACGCAATGGTCTGCGGCCGTGACACGCAGCAACCCCCTCAATTCATGACTATCGGCCAGAATTTGACGCTCGATATTGTTGGCATCTTCGGCCATGGATTCGGCAAAAGCGACAATACGTTCACCCACGGGCGTAATCACCCAGCCATTCTTTGCGCGCTCAAACAGGTTTTTGCCCAGTCGATCCTCCAGTGCAGAGATACGCCGGTAAACCGTGGTGTGGTTGATGCCCAGACGAATAGCGGCCTGTATAGCTGAACCGCAGCGCACCACTTCCAAAAAATGTCGGATATCGTCCCAGTCTAATGTGTGCATATTTGCTAAATACCTATGCAATATTACTCATGTACTTGCGTTATCGCACACTATATCGTAGTCAACAGTATTTTTCAAACAGGGCTGATGGGGTGCATATGCCAAAGAAAACCGTACTTGTCACCGGCGCTACCGGTTTCCTGGGAAGCCATGTGCTCGAAGCGCTCATGCCAGACAAGGACATTCATCTCATTGCAGCCTGCCGGAGCCCGTCGAAACTCTTACCTGATTTCCATGATGAGGTGCGGCAAGGGGATTTGACTGATAGCAGCTATATCAGGGAGCTCACGCAGGGTGTAGACGTCATCTGTCACGCGGCGGCCTGGACCAGCCTGTGGGCACACAGGAAAGAAGAACAACGTTTATATCGTGAGCCCACCATTGCATTGATCGACGCCGCTATCAAATCGGGAGTCCAGCGTTTCATTTTCGATAGCAGTGTGGTCGTGTCAGGTCCCTGCCGCGATGGGACACCCATCAGTGATCATAAACCCGCGCAGCACCCGGGACTCTGGCCGCATATGGATATCGTGGTCGACATTGAGAATTACATGCGCAAGCAGTCCGGGCGAGGAACAGCAATGGTGTCACTACGTTGCGGCCATTTTACCGGTGAACGCTTCAATCTGGGGTTCCTGTCGCTGCTGTTACCGAGGCTCAAAACACATCTGGTGCCCTGGGTGGCCGGTGGCAAAGCGCGTGTCCCGCTGGTAGATGGCCGAGATCTGGGTTCAGCCTACGCTTTGGCAGCGACGGTAGATGGACTGGACGGGTTTGAGTCCTTCAATATCTGTGGCCCCTCCTTTCCGCCCATGCGTGAAGTCATTGATTTCCTGCATGCCGAAACCGGCGTACCCCGCCCGCATTTCGGTGTACCGCTCAGTGGCGCATACGTATTCGGTTGGCTGATGGAGAAATTGAATCCAATTTTGCCCGGCGACCCCTTCCTCACCAGGGCCATCGTATTTCTGGGCGAAGATTGGTACGCGCCCAGCGATCTTGCTCAGGAACGCCTGGGTTACGAACCGAAGTTCGACTGGAAAACGTCCATTCGACGTCAGCTCAAGGAGATGGAAAGTCAGGGATATCCCCGAACGTCGCTTGTGGATGGAACACGCTGGTGGGCACGATAAGCGGTGCTCCACTTATTAACGGTCGGCCGGGACCCTGACGCAACCCGGCCGAACTTCAAAGTCGTCGATAGTGGAGCAAATGATATGAATTATTCACCCTGTAAACAAAGTGGATTCGCTATGCCTGCAATGTTTATCGCTGTTGCGATTGCGTTCATGGCAAGCCTGAATGTGAAAGGTGAGGACGGCACCACTGTGGCGGAAGCAATGGGCATGGACACTGGAAAGCAAACAGAGTTTTCCGCTATTGAGCGGCAGGAGAAAACAAGCCCTCTCTGGGTGGACGATTAAAAGAATCGGCTGATGTCGGTGATATGGGCACGCGGGTGTATACACCCGGATAAGGAACACACAAACCGAGAGAGAATGCTATGAAGAACTACCAAAAGCAGGATATCGGAAAGCTTAATGAACTTAACCAATATGTCTTTGCTCCAGAAGGGGTGCCGATCAAGATTGAAGGTAAACTGTTTCTGGGAGAGCGTCTGGGCCTGACTTCCATGGAGGTGTCTCTCAATAAAGACAATCCGGGCACAGGGATCAATTTTTATCACAGGCATCGAAGCAACGAGGAACTGTATATTTTCCTCAGCGGGAAAGGAGAGATGGTCATTGATGACGAGCGTTTCAGTGTCGAGGAAGGTACGACAGTGCGGGTGCAACCCAAGGCGAAACGCGCCTGGTGGAATACGGGCCAGGAGGATCTCGTATATATTGTGGTTCAGGCACCATCTGGCGGACTGAAAGCATCCGGTCTTGAAGATGG
>UOFN01000008.1_pt1 | contig 13087 bp, 7 predicted proteins | sample 1990111 | NCBI WGS metagenome assembly UOFN01 (sample SAMEA4728526, study PRJEB27164) | hydrothermal vent metagenome | biome: marine basaltic hydrothermal vent biome; feature: marine hydrothermal vent; material: mineral | place: Pacific Ocean | collected 2011-06-14/2011-07-23 | depth 1741 m | reverse complement strand
ACTGCCAAGGCACGTGCAATACAGATGCGCTGGCGTTGTCCGCCGGAGAACTGGTGCGGATAGCGGCTCAGGTTCTCGGGCCTCAAGCCAACCTGATCCAGCAGCTGTTCAACACGCTTACGGCGCTGCTCCGCATCACCGCCAATACCTTGTGCAATCATACCTTCCTCGATGATATCACCGACGTTCATGCGCGGATTCATGGACGAGAACGGGTCCTGGAAGATGATCTGGAACTCAGAGCGACGTTTGCGCAGTGCTTCTCCGCGCAACTCCATCAATTCCGTTCCCTGAAAACGTACTGATCCGCCCGTGGGGTTCAACAATTGCAGGATACCTTTGCCTGCCGTCGTCTTGCCGCAACCGGACTCACCGACCAGCGCCAACGTTTCACCACGAGGAATTGTCAGGCTGATACCATCGACGGCACGCACATGGCCAACGGTACGACGGAAGAAACCTTTTTGAATCGGAAAATGAACTTGCAGGTCGCTGACGACCAGTAACTCGCCGCCTTTATCAGCATCAACGCCTGTCGCATGTTTTACGGCCTTGTCCTGCACTCCGTCGCCTGCATCCGGCGCACTGAGGGTGGGATCGGCCAGATGGCAGCGTATGCCCTGCTTTTCATTCTGCGCAAACCAGTCGGGCGCGGTCTGTCGACAAACCTCCCAGGCGCGATCACAGCGCTCGGCAAACCGGCAGGTGTAGAACGGCTGATTGAGCGGGGGCACTGTGCCGGGTATTACCGTGAGTCGCTGATCGCGTTTGCTGCTGTCGGGCAATGCTTCAAACAGTCTCTGGCTATAGGGGTGCTGCGGCGCAGCGTAGAACGCATCGCGCGGTGCCTGCTCGATGATCTGACCGGCGTACATCACTGCGACTTTGTCTGCCATGCCAGCCACTACGCCAAGATCGTGAGTAATCAGCAATACAGCCATGCCGCGTTCGCGCTGCAGTTTTTTAATCAGCTCCAGCACCTGTGCCTGGATGGTGACATCCAGTGCGGTGGTAGGTTCGTCGGCGATCAGAAGATCCGGATCACCGGCCAGTGCCATCGCAATCATCACGCGCTGCTTCATGCCGCCGGACAACTGGTGCGGGTACTCACCAAAGCGCCGTGTTGCATCAGGGATACCGACAGCATCGAGCAACCGAATGACTTCCTGCACGGCGGCATCACCGTTCAACCCTTTATGCAAGGCCAGGCTTTCGGCGATCTGCGCACCAATCGTCATAACCGGGTTCAGTGAAGTCTGTGGTTCCTGGAAGATCATGGCGATGCGGCAGCCGCGCACACTGCGCATGCCGGACTCGGGCAGCGCCAGCAATTCCTTACCGTCGAGCTTTACCGAGCCGCTGGTAATCTCACCACCCGGTTGTGGCAGCAACCGCAACAGAGATAGCGCGGTCATTGATTTACCGCAGCCGGATTCTCCGAGCAGGGCAAACGTTTCACCACGTGCAATGCTGAAACTGATGCCGTCCACCGGGCGCACCGCGTGTTCGCCGCTACCGATACGGACTTTCAGGTCTTTGACTTCAAGTAATGTGTGGGTCATGGATTATCGTCGCATTCTCGGGTCAAAAGCGTCACGTACCGCGTCGGAAAACAGGTTGGCCGCCAGCACCAGCATAAACATGAAACTGAAGGCGGCCAGTAACGACCACCACACCATGGGTTCGCGTGCCATCTCCAGCCGCGCACTGTTGATCATGTTGCCCCAGCTCATGGTGGTTGGGTCAACACCGACGCCGACGTAAGACAGCACAGCCTCGGCCAGCACCAGCCCACTGAAGTCTATGACCACGGCAATGAGCACGAGGTGCATCAGATTCGGCAACAGATGACGCACCATGATTGTCAGGCGCGACACACCAAAGGCATTGGCCGCTTGCACATAGTCCAATTCGCGCAATTTCAGGGTCTCACCGCGCAGCAGCCGGCATAAACCGGTCCAACTGGTGATGCCAAGGATAAGGCAAAGAAACAGCAATCGCAGGTCGGCACGCTCGGCCATGGTCTCAAATAACTCAGGGTGAGTATCAATGTAAACCTGCATCATCAGCACGGATGCTGCAATCAGCAGCACGCCGGGGATGGAGTTCAGTGTGGTGTACAAATACTGGATAACATCATCCACCCAGCCACGGAAATAGCCTGCCATCATGCCGAGGAACACGGCAAACGGCAGCATCACCAGCGTGGTCAGCGTGCCAATCACCAAACCGGTACGGATACTCTTGATGGTCTGGTAAAGCACATCCTTGCCAACTTTGTCTGTCCCGAACACATGCCAGACACTGGCAAGATTAACAATGAGCGCGGCAAGCAGCACGAACAGGAACACAGTAAACAACGCGATACGCCAGGGCACTACGGTATCGCCGCGCAGAATACGCAGTAAGGCTTGTTTCGTGGAACAGTTCCATCGTTTGCCCAGCAACAGCGACAACAACAACACCAGAGCCAGCATAAACACCACGGCCTGACCAACTGAAGTCAGTGAGCGTTCTGCAATGTCAGCAGCCCGGTCACGTTGCGGGTCATCAAGGTGCGCACCTCCGTATTTCAGGCGCGGAAAAATTCTCTGCTGCACACCATTTTCATCCACCACGGTTTCGCGTGTAAACAAGGTCGCTGCAAAGGGCGCGGAATAAGTTTTTTCTACTTGCGTCCCGACGCCTCCCAGCAAAGCATCCAGAACGCTGACGGTTTCACCCGCGTATTGCACTTCGATCTGTCCTTCCTGCATCGGCAAGGCTTTGCGATAGTGCATCGAATCCAGCAAACCGGTCAGCGTATAGAATGCCAGTACTACAAGTGATGCCACGGCAATGCGGCCCCGCACTACTTCCCTCCAGGGGGCGCGCAGGTGTTCATAACGTCGCGCATACCAGGCAAAAGCAAGAACTATTGCCACCAGCAGAAACACCAGCACATCTGTCCAGAGGAAGACCGGCATTATCATGACAGGCGTATCCTGGGATCGACCAGTGTGTAGGACAGGTCAGTCAGCAACAGTCCCAGGATGTACAGCACTGAACCAAGGAACACCATCGCACGTACCACAGCGAAGTCCTGTTTCTGAATCGCTTCTATCGTATAACTGCCTAGCCCGGGAATACCGAAGAAGGATTCCATAATCAGACTGCCCATAAAGAGTGTGGGCAGCACCACAACCACGCCGGTAAGAATCGGCACCATGGCATTTTTCAGAACATGAGAAAATAACAGTTTCAATTCCGGCAGACCTTTGGCACGCGCAGTGCGAACATAATCGCGACCAATCTCTTCCAGAAAGATGGTGCGATACCAACGCCCGCTGGAACCCAGACCGGAGAACACACCAATCAATACCGGCAACAACACGAAGCGCCACGCATGCAAGCCAGGCTCGTAACCTGACACCGGTACAAGATGCAGTATTTTACTGAACATAAACTGCCCGGCAATGATGTAGAACAGTCCGGAGATCGACATCAACACGACACTCAGGATCACGCCCGAAAGATCCAGATACGTCCCACGGAAAAACGCCAGCAACATGGCAAAACTGATGTACACCAGTAAACCAAGCAATAAGGTCGGTATGGCAATAGCAAGGCTGGGCCACATGCGCTGGCTGATGTCAGCACCGATGTCACGGCCTGCATCCGATGAACCGAATTCAAACACAAACAACTTGACGGATTTTTCAAAGAAAATGGTATCGGTCAGCCGCGCGCTACCTTCTGCTTCACTGTTGAACAACAGCGGCTGGTCATAACCGTGTTCGACTTTCCATTTCTCCACGGCTTCAGGGGTAACGCGCTTCGCGCCAAGGTTCATGCGCGCCACATCATCAGGACTGTTGACGACGAAGAACAAAACAAACGTAATCAGATTGACGCCAATAAGAATCGGAATAGCGTACAGCATGCGGCGGACAATATAGGCCAGCATCAGCGTTGTTCCGCCAGCGTGCGCCGGTTTTCGTGGCGCTTGTAGCCGATCACGGCCGGGAAAATCATCATGGCCAGTATTAAAGCGATCAACCCCAGCGGCCAGACCACGGGCTGGTTCCACTCATGTCGTTTCTGTTCGCGCAATGCTGGGTCGATGCGCTTGTATTTCAGTGTATTGTTAGCCATCAGGTTGGGCTTGGCGTTGAAGTACCAGTCGTGATACAGCACGAACTGCTTGGGATGGAACCCGAAAGCCCAGGGTGCATCGTGGCGTAGAATATCTATCATGCGATCGATCGTTTCCTGACGTTCGGCACCGTTAGGCATATCCTTCATTTGCTCGAACAAGCGGTCGTATTCCGGGTTGCTATAGTTAGCTGCATTCTCGCCGTTCTTCTGGTACTTCGCATTTTTCCCGTACAGCAAAAACAGAAAGTTCTCAGGGTCGGGGTAATCGGCATTCCAGCCCCACTGGAAAATCTGTGCCGTACCTTTAAGCATTTTGTCCTGAAAACGGTTGTAGTCGGTATTGCGGATTTGTAATTGAATATCCAGCTTGGCGAACTGCTTGCGAATCCAGTTCTGGCGCGCCGAGTCATCCGGCCCGCCACCGGTCGCATCCAGATATAACACCAGTGGCTTTCCGGTCGCCAGATCGCGTCCATCGGGATAACCGGCCTTTGCCAACAAACGTTGCGCCTCCTCGACGGATTTGCGCTGCGGACCTCGTGGTGTCCAGTTATAGACATAGGGATTCATGCCAGCTTCGCCATCCTGATAGCCGAAAATACCCGGTGGTATCGGACCCTGAGCCGGTATGCCACGGCCATTAGCAAAAATTGAAATGAACTCCTCGTAATCCATTGCAATAGTAATAGCGCGACGCAACAGCCGTGCGCGTTCACTGTTACCGCCAACTACCGGGTCATGCATATTAAAACCCATGTAGTAATTCGAGGTTGCGACCGCAGTATTAAGGTTGATGCCTTTTGCTTTAAGCTCAGGGGTCAACGAAATGTCTCCGCCACCACCGACTTGTATCGCCTGATCAAAGCTGTCGGAACTGACACCCGAGGCGTCGTAGTATCCTTGCAGAAACTTGTTCCAGGTTGGAATAGCTTCTTTTTCCAGGCTGTAAATAACCTTGTCAATGAATGGCAACGCACGACCCGCATCGGCCAGGAACCCGGCTTCAACATCATCGGGTTCACCGCTATCTGGATAAATCTCACCACGGAAATTCGGATTGCGCTCCAGTATCATCTGTCGATTCGGATTATTCACCGTAAGCATGTACGGCCCGGTGCCGACCGGGTACCAGTCGAGACTGATATTGCGTTCCTTCATGCCTGGCTGGCTGTAAAACACATCCGCTTCCCAGGGTACCGGGGCAAAAAATGGCATGGCCAGCCAGTAGCGAAACTGGGGATATTTACCTCGCACTATAATCCGGTAGCGATACCGATCCAGTGCTTTTGCACCTTCAAGCGGAAAGTCATTGAGTTTCAGTACAGCGGCGTGGCCGTCAACCTTTCCCTGCTCTTCTGAAGCCTTTCGTAAAGTAGCGGCGAATTCCTTCAGCCCAACAATATAATCTGCCATCAACCCGAAGATCGGCGAATGCAGGTTTGGGTGAGCGAGCCGTTTTATCTCGTAGACATAGTCAGCCGCTACCAGCTCGCGGCTACCGGTCTTGGGGAAATCTGCAAGCACGTCAATATCGTCAAGGTCAGATTCTCTCAGCGCATGGTAAACAAACGCACCCTTCCCATCTTTCGCCAAAGCCGGGTGTGGCTGATATTGAATGCCCGGTTTAATCTCGATGTCGTACACGCTGAATGCAATGCGCTGTTCCGGCGCATCATCGGCAAGGCGCTGCCCGTCACTATCCAGGAAATAGGGCTTCGGCAGTTGCGTGACGGTCAATGGTTCGAGCTGGTATGGACGTTTTAGAAAATGATATTGCAGCGGCGGCTCGTAAATCTGGCCGGTGAACACTACTTCGTTTGAACTATAAGACTGCGCAGGATCAAGGTGTTTTGGCCGTGCGCTGAACGAAGAATAGAGGATGTTCTTCCCTGCCTGCTCCGGCAGATAGGGGCTATTCCACGGCTGGTCACCGCAGGCGACGAGGAAGATGCTGACGAGGAAATATCCCAGCCCCCCGAGAATCCTGCCCGATGTGTTTAACCGCGTTTTTGGCGCATGCATGAGCCCGCATTATAGGGTGCAGCGGCGGGCTTTCACAGGACTTCCCGTCGCCGCTGTTTTCCGGTACCTTAGCGCCACTAAACTTTCACGCAGAGGTCAGAAGCAGCCATGGGATTTCTAACAGGTAAACGCGCGCTCATCGTCGGACTTGCCAGTAACCGATCGATTGCCTGGGGCATCGCCAAGGCCATGCAACGCGAAGGTGCAGAACTCGCTTTCACCTACCAGAATGAAAAACTGCGCGACCGGGTGGAAAAGATGGCCGGTGAATTCGGCACGGAAATTATCGTACCCTGCGACGTATCCGATGACGAGCAGATCGATGCCGTTTTCGATCACCTCGACAACTACTGGGACTACCTCGACATCATTATCCACTCCGTGGCCTTTGCACCGCGCGCCGAGCTGGAAGGCGACTATCTCGAATCTGTCAGCCGTGAGGGGTTCCGCGTTGCTCACGAAATCAGCTCCTACAGCTTCTCTGCACTGGCCAAAGCTGGCTGCCGGATGATGGAAGGACGCGATGGCGCATTGTTGACACTGAGCTATTACGGCGCAGAAAAAGCCATGCCCAATTACAACGTGATGGGTCTGGCCAAGGCCAGCCTTGAAGCCAATGTCCGCTATATGGCGCAGAGCCTTGGCCCGGATGGCATTCGTGTTAATGGCATCTCTGCCGGTCCGATCAAGACACTGGCTGCGGCGGGTATCAGCAATTTCCGTAAAATGCTGAAGCTGATGGAGCGCACCTCACCGCTGCGCAAGAACGTCTCTATTGAAGAAGTCGGGAATGTGGCGGCTTTTTTGTGTTCGGATCTGGCTTCAGGCGTTACCGGTGAGATTACTTACGTTGATGCCGGGTATAACACGACGGGTATGGCGCCGATTGAGGATTGATTCAACCCTGCAAAACTCCGTCTTCTCCTTCAGTCCGGGCGATAATCACCGCCCCGCAAGAGTCACTAAACACATTCACCGAAGTCCGGAACATATCCAGAATACGATCCACCGCCAGAATCAGCCCGATTGCCTCGGCCGGTAAACCGATCGTCGCTAAAATAATCGTTATCGCTACCAGGCTGGCTGCCGGAATCCCCGCCACGCCAATCGATGTCAACAACGCCACCAGCACCACCGTGAACTGCGTCACCAGGTCCAGCTGCAGGCCATAGGCCTGCGCAATGAACATGGCTGCAACGCATTCATACAACGCTGTACCATCCATGTTTACCGTAGCGCCCAGCGGCAACACAAAACTCGCAGTCCGATTGGATACACCGGCGTTGTCGCGCACACACTCTATGGTCAGCGGCAAGGTCGCAGACGAGGACGCCGTAGAAAATGCCGTCAACATCGCCGGCATCATCGCCTGAAATTGCCTTATCGGGTTGACTCGCCCGACAAAGTACAGCAGTAAAGGCAAAGTGATGAACACATGGAAAGCCAGTGCCAGCACTACGCTGAGCGTAAAACTGCCAAGTGTGAAGGCGAGCTCATTTAATTGATCCGGGCTGATTCCCGCTACGGTTTTCGCCACCAGGCCGAACACACCCAGTGGTGCAAATTTCATAATCAGGCCAGTCATCGCCATCATGACATCCGCAATGCCTGACCAGAACAGTGAAATCACATCACCAGCTTTACGATCGATCCTCGTCAGAAAAAACCCGAACAACAAACTGAAAAAGATAAGCCCCAGCATTTGCCCATTGGCAGCTGCGGCAACCACATTGGGTGGCACCATGCTGAGGAAAACACCGGTCAGGTCGGCGGCGGAACGGCCTTGCACTTTCTCGGCAGCTTCAGTGGCTGCGGCTTCGCTCAAACCCAGCACTTCGCGCGCGGGCTGTCCGTCGATGATGCCGGGTGAAATCATATTGACGAACAACAAGCCGACGACAATCGCCAGCAGACTTGTGGTCAGGTAAAACAGTAAGGTCTTGCCGCCCAGTCGTCCCAGTCCTTTGGTATTACCCAGACCTGAAACGCCGGTGATAATGCTTGAAACGATCAACGGAACGATGATCATTTTCAACGCATTCATAAACAATGCGCCGATGAATACATAAACGGGGTAGAGCGTTATGCCAAGAATGGCACCGTCCATTCCGCTCAGACGTCCGGCTATCACCGCCAGCACCAGGGCAATCAGTATTTGCCAGTGAAGCTGAAGGCGCAACATGCGCAACGCCTACTCGCTGCTCTTTGGAATCACAATATCGGCTCGTGCGCGTAAATCTCTGAGCAGGGTATCCAGAATCATTGAGCGGTACACATCCTCGTAACTACGCGCCATCTGGGTGCGTTGTTCCGGCTTGAGCTCAGTCGGGTCACCATCGGTAACCGATGTTAAGTGGATCAACGCAAAGTCACCATTGGTCAGCGCGAAGCTGGCGTCCACTGGCTTGTCATTCTCGGGACGAGCCAGCGTGAAAGCCCGGCGCATCACTTCAGGGTTAAAGCCTCCCGAGGCACGTGTCACCGCTTCGGCTTTACGGTATCCGTAGTAGTCCTGACTATTCAGCTCTTCCAGTGTTGCGCCACCGCTTGCCAGACGTGCCGACAGGCTCTCTCCCCGCGTGCGTGCCGCGTGCGCCGCCAACTCCCGTTTTAAACGCATTACAACCTGCTCATGCACTTCGTCCAGAGGTGCCTGATGCTCGGATTGTCGTTCCGCAATTCGCACAACTATGACGTCGTTGGGTGCAACTTCAACAGGTTCGCTATTGTTGCCGCCCTCCAGCACATCATCAGAAAATGCTGCCGCAAGTATCTTGGGATACTGCCCGATACCAGGCCCGCCGTTTGAATCGAGCCAGTCACTTGTCTGAATTTCCAGGCCCAACGCCTCGGCAGAGCTGTCGAGAGAATCCAGATCTGTATAGCTGAGATCGGTCAGCTGCTCAAGCAACTCGTAGAACAGCTCATTGACCTTTTCCTGCTGCATTTCACGAATCAGATCATCACGCACTTCAGCCAGTGGTGGAATATCACTGTCTCTGATGTCAACCAGTTTGATGATATGAAAACCGAACTGGGTCCGAATCGGTTCGGAAGTTTCACCCTTGTCCATGGCAAACGCAGTCTTGTCGAATTCCGGCACCATATCGCCAACACCAAAAAACCCCAGGTCGCCGCCCTGCTGTGCCGAGCCGGGGTCTCCTGAATTCTCTCTGGCGAGATCAGCAAATTCCTCACCCGCTTCCAGGCGGGCAGCAAGCCCGTCTATCTTCGCCCGTGCTATTGCCAGCGTATCATCGTCTGCATCTGCCGCCACAGTTATGAGAATATGGCTGGCACGACGCTGCTCCTTCGTTTTCAACGAGGACTGGCGTTCTTCATAGAATGCTTCGAGATCGGCTTCGTCCACTTCAAGCGATGCACCGACTGTGTCACCAGTAAGCCGCAAGAAAGACAGTTTGACGCTTTCCGGTACCATAAAGGCATCAGCATTTGTCTTGTAATATTCCTGGATTCGTTCTTCGCTAACATCAACCGTTTCCTCGAACGGCTTCGCCGAAACGATCAGGTAGGCAAAATCACGCTGCTGATTTTGCAAGCTGTAGGCACGATCGAGTTCGCTGGGCGTCACGTAAGCCGTCGCAGCAAGCCCGAGCAGCAACTGCTCGGACAGCAGTTGATTACGGGTAGCTTGTTCAAACCCGGAAACCATCTGCCCGCGACTGCGCATCAGGTTGCGGTATTTTTCCTCGGAAAATACTCCGTCTTTCTGAAATGAGGGAATAGCATGTATCTGTGCAGCCAGCAGTGAGTCGCTGATGGCAAGATCGTTCTCCGCTGCAGCCTGAAAAACCAGCTGGCGATTGATCAATCCATCCAGCGCCTGTTGGCGGACCAGTTTGTCATCGAGCAGCGCGGGATTGTATGCGTCACCCATCATTTCCTGGATACGGGCACGTTGTTGGTAGTACGCCTGCTGTAGCTCTCTGGGCGTGATTTCCACATCGTTAACCCTGGCGGCGTAGATCTGGCTTTCGTCCTGTAAGTAGGATCCCAGCCCGAACAGAGCGAAGGTCACGATTATCAGTCCGATTATGACCCAGCCCAGCCAGCCCATGACCGTATTGCGAAATGCTTGCAACATATGAGTTATCCCGCTATCTGTATCTTGTTCGATTTGTTAGTTAAAGCGCATTATAGCGCCCTGAAAAGAAAAACGGGCGTCCAGATGGACGCCCGTTCTGCTTAAGGTGGCGGAGCGGACGGGACTCGAACCCGCGACCCCCGGCGTGACAGGCCGGTATTCTAACCAGCTGAACTACCGCTCCATAACCTTGGTGGGTGCTGAGGGGATCGAACCCCCGACATTCGCCTTGTAAGGGCGACGCTCTCCCAGCTGAGCTAAGCACCCTCGAGGAAAGCGCGCTAGTTTACGGCATCCTTGAAAGCTTTACCAGCCTTGAACGCAGGCGAATTCGACGCCTTGATCTGAATGGTTTCACCAGTTTGGGGGTTGCGTCCTGCACGTGCTGCACGAGCACGAACTTCAAAAGTACCGAAGCCGACGAGCGTGACAGAGTCACCCTTGCGCAATGTTTCGGTAATAGTGTCAATTACAGCATCGACAGACCGTGTAGCGTCTGCTTTGGACAGGTCAGTGGCGCTTGCTACGGCGTCAATCAGTTCGGCTTTATTCATCGAGTTTGGCCCTCAACATCAAATTTTTGAAATTATACTTCGATTCTCGTACCGGGACTCGATCCTGACAACTTAAACCCTGTTGAATAAAGGCCAATTCCGGAGTCCCCGCACGCACGCCCGGTTTTATACCAAGTGTATTGTGGACGCGTCAAATAAAAAGCCCGCTATCTGCGCAAAAATTAAGCAATTACGCAGACAGCGGGCTGTAGATAAGGTGTCAGTGAGTGCGAAGTGCCTTGCCTTTTCCACCTGACTTGGTCTTTTCCTTGATCTTGCTACCTGACTTCTCTTCGCCTTTTCCTGAGAGCGGAGCAGGTGGATGCTGAAGCGCCAGTTCCAGCACCTCGTCGATCCATTTGACCGGCCGAATATCCAGCTTGTCCTTGACGTTCTTGGGAATTTCCGCAAGATCCTTGCGATTTTCCTCCGGAATCAGCACCGTGGAAATGCCTCCTCGATGGGCGGCAAGCAGCTTTTCCTTGAGTCCGCCGATGGGCAAAACTTCACCACGTAGCGTAATTTCACCCGTCATGGCCACATTCGCACGAACCGGAATTCGCGTTAATGAGGACACCAACGCCGTACACATGCCAACACCGGCGCTCGGGCCGTCTTTTGGCGTGGCACCTTCCGGTACGTGCACGTGAATATCGTATTTCTGGTAGAAGTCTTCCTCGATGCCCAATGCCTCGGCACGGCTTCGCACCACGGTGGTGGCCGCCTGGATCGACTCCTGCATCACTTCACCCAGTTGTCCGGTATGAATAAGCCGGCCCTTGCCGGGAACAATGGTCGATTCGATAGTCAATAATTCACCACCAACTTCAGTCCATGCCAGACCGGTCACCTGACCGACTTGATCATTTTCTTCCGCCAGTCCGTAGCGGAACCGGCGTACACCGAGATATTTTTCCAGATTACGTGGCGACACGCTAATCTTGCCCTTACCCTCTTTCGTGAGCAGTAATTCCTTGACCACTTTGCGACAAATCTTGGCAAGCTCGCGCTCGAGATTTCGCACACCCGCTTCGCGAGTATAGAAACGTACAATATCGTAGATTGCCTTTTCACTGACACTCAATTCGGTATCCTTAAGACCGGCATTTTTGATTTGCTTGGGAAGCAGATAACGGGTTGCAATATTGACTTTCTCATCCTCGGTATAGCCCGGGATACGAATCACTTCCATGCGATCCAGCAGTGGACCAGGAATATTCAGAGAGTTGGATGTCGCAACAAACATCACATCCGAAAGATCAAACTCCACTTCCAGATAGTGATCACCGAAAGTCGAATTCTGTTCCGGGTCCAGCACTTCCAGAAGCGCAGAAGAGGGATCTCCACGGAAGTCCATCGACATTTTATCGATTTCGTCCAGTAAAAACAGGGGGTTCCTCACACCGACCTTGGAAAGATTCTGGATAATCTTGCCCGGCAATGAGCCAATGTAGGTACGGCGATGGCCGCGAATTTCCGCTTCGTCACGCACACCGCCCAGCGACATGCGAGTAAACTTGCGATTGGTCGCACGCGCGATAGACCGACCCAGAGATGTCTTTCCGACACCGGGAGGACCGACCAGACAAAGAATAGGACCCTTCAGTTTACGTACACGCTGTTGGACAGCAAGGTACTCAAGAATACGTTCCTTGACCTTGTCGAGGCCGTAGTGGTCTTCATCCAGCACGGTTTCAGCCCGTGTCAGATCGTGACGAATCTTGGTGCGCTTTTTCCACGGCGCACTGACCAACCAGTCGATGTAGTTACGGACTACTGTCGCTTCGGCAGACATCGGCGACATCATTTTGAGTTTGTTCAACTCGGACGTTGCCTTCTCTTTCGCCTCCTTGCTCATGCCCGCCTTTTCGATTTTTTCCTGATAGTCATCCGTTTCATTCGGCACATCGTCCATGTCACCCAGTTCCTTCTGGATGGCTTTCATCTGTTCGTTCAGGTAGTACTCGCGCTGACTCTTTTCCATTTGCTGTTTGACGCGACCACGAATGCGCTTCTCGATCTGCAAGACGTCAATCTCGCCCTCAATCATGCCCATCAGGTGTTCGAGCCGTTGACGTACATCTTCAATTTCCAGAATGCGCTGCTTTTCATCCAGCTTGAGCGCCATGTGGGCGGCGATGGTATCTGCCAGGCGTCCGGGCTCATCGATACCGGACAGGGACGTCAGGATCTCCGGTGGCACCTTCTTGTTCAGTTTTACGTACTGGTCGAACAGTGTCAGCAAGGATCGCATCAACACGTCAACTTC
>UOFN01000142.1_pt1 | contig 13591 bp, 13 predicted proteins | sample 1990111 | NCBI WGS metagenome assembly UOFN01 (sample SAMEA4728526, study PRJEB27164) | hydrothermal vent metagenome | biome: marine basaltic hydrothermal vent biome; feature: marine hydrothermal vent; material: mineral | place: Pacific Ocean | collected 2011-06-14/2011-07-23 | depth 1741 m | reverse complement strand
TGATCAACCTGCAGGCTGGTTACATTCTCACCAACTGCCGAAACGGTGCCGACTATCTCATGACCTGGAACAAGGGGGAACTGTGAGAAGCCCCATTCGTTGTCAATCATGCTCAAATCGCTGTGACATATGCCACAGTGTTTTACATCAATTTCTACCTCATCCTTGTTGAGCGGGCCTGGATCGTACTCGAACGGTTCGAGTTTCCCACCAGCCTTGAGTGCTGCGTATGCTTTTATCATGTTGTCACCTGATTGATCGAGTTTGGATGCCCGTTAGCGGATTAATGTAAGCACATACGGGCCACGGTGGAACATCCGATCCTCTCGAAAACTTGCCTATTACTATTATTAAAATCATATTTATGCATGGCTATGATATTTGTATGTTCAAATATGAAAATTATGAGAACAGAGCAGAGCTTCATGTCACTTATGGTGGACTATCTGGAACGACTTGACGTGCCCGAGGGGTTTTCCGAATCGCCGCTAAAGGGTGTACGTTTTTTCAAATCCCTTCAGCCCATCCCCCGCACCCCGCTGATTTATGACCCGGGTATCATTATCATTGTCCAGGGAAGCAAGGTCGGTTACCTGAACGGCAAGGTCTTTCACTATGATGCAAACAATTATCTGGTGCTCTCCGTTTCCATTCCGTTTGAGTGTGAAACCTTCGCCAGCCCGGATTGCCCGTTGTTAGGCATCTATATCGATGTTGAATTGTCTCAACTACACGACCTGATTTCCCAAATGGGGAGTGGCATCGAGTTTAAGAAAGAGAAGAGCACGTTGCTGCCGCAAGGCATAGGGCCTGCGACACTGGATGAAGATATGGCGGACGCTACGGTTCGATTGCTGAAATGCTTCCAGTCGGAGACGGAGGCCCGGGTACTGGGTCCCGGGCTGGTACGTGAAATACTTTACCGTGCCCTTTGTGGAACCCAGGCACCTGTGCTTTGGGCCCTGGTTATGCATAACGGTAATTTCACCCGTGTTACCCGTGCATTGAAAACGATCCATAGTGACTACCCAACAAAACTCACTATCAAACAGCTGGCTCAGCAGGTGGATATGAGTGTTTCCGCATTTCACCGGGTATTCAAAGAGGTTACCTCCGACTCACCGATGCAGTACCTGAAGAAAATCAGATTAAACAAGGCGCGGGAATTTTTACTGCAGGAGGAGATCAAGACCTATATTGCAGCTGACAGGGTTGGCTATGAGAGTAGTTCCCAGTTCAGTCGCGAATTCAAGCGCTATTTCGGGCAGAGTCCCGCAGATATGATTCGAGAACAACGTACCTGACCATGGAAAATGACTCCTGACATCAGGCTGTCAGGAGGGGTGGGGTATAGTCGGTTTTCCTTTTTTCACGGAGCAGGAACAAAACGATGACCGATCCAATTAAACAACATGGCGCTTTCAGCTGGAACGAGCTGATGACCACGGACGTAAATGCGGCGAAAACCTTTTATGGAGAACTGTTTGGCTGGGTACTGGAAGATATGAAGACCTGTGATATGGGTTACACGATGGCCAGGGCAGGCGACAAAGAGGTTGCCGGAATCATGGCAATGCCACCTGAAGCAGGGGGTATGCCGCCGACGTGGGGCGCCTATGTCACGGTAGACGATGTGGACGCGAGTGCGAAACAGGCTGAAGCACTGGGTGGCAAAGTCATGCTGGCGCCACGTGATATCCCGGATGTCGGACGGTTTTGTGTCATTAGTGATCCACAGGGCGCTGTTTTGGCTTTGATTACCTATGTTGGTAAATAGGGCAATAGCCGCCAATGCGACGCGCTGACCGATTATTCCAGATCGTACAGTTTCTCCGCTCCCGGCGCGTTACTACTGCGCGTTGGTTGTCGGATGTGCTCGAAGTTTCTGAGCGGACGGTCTATCGGGATATACGGGATCTGATGGCGTCGGGTGTGCCAATAGAAGGGGAAGCCGGTATCGGTTACGTTATTCGGCGCGGGTATGATTTGCCCCCCTTGATGTTTACCCGGGACGAAATTGCCGCTCTGACGCTGGGTGCGCGCATTGTCAACAGTTGGGCAGACTCTGGGTTGGCGATGGCCGCTCAATCCGTGTTGAGCAAAGTCGAAACAGTGCTGCCCGATTTCCTGAAAGGGGAGTTAGACCAAACTCGGTTATTTTCTCCACTGGTACAAATACCGGCACAGGTGGCCGCTTTTATGGGAGAACTGCGTAGCGCAGTGGATTGCCGCAACAAGGTTGTAATCGCTTACACACGGGCCGATGGTACAGATTCAAAACGCATTATCTGGCCACAATTCAAAGATTTTCAGCGCCCGGCCATCGGCGATGGAAATGAGGTAGCCGCTTAGCATGATGGCGAACAGCAGTACATAGAGCGTGACGTGTACCGTGCCGGCGGCCTTTTGTTCATGGCCACCAGCCAGTGCAGACCGATGGTGATTCGTCCGTAGTAGTTTTCGCCGTTACGCCACATGATTTTTCCCCAGCGCTGGTTTACGTCAGGCTGGCGGCCGCCATGTCAACGACAGGGCGGACAGGTAGGGCGGTGATCTGCGCATAAGCCTCGGAAAGAGCCTCTTCGCCACGGCTGTTGTGCTGGTCGGCCGCGATGATAGTGACATCGGTAATGCCGATGAAGCCAAGCACATGACGTATATAACCGGTTGCGAAATCCAACTCGCTGCCGGCAGGCACACCGCCGGAGACAAACACGACATAGGCCCGTTTGCCTTTGAGCAGGCCTTCGACACCGTCGTCCGTATATTGGAAAGTCAGGCGTGCACGCGCCACCATGTCGACCCAGGCCTTCAGTGTTGCCGGGATAGCAAAGTTATACAGCGGCACGCCCATCACCAGGATGTCGGCGGCTTGCAGTTCCGCCACCAGTGCATCGGAAGCGGCCAGGGTGGCGCGGTGCTCGGGGGTGCGCGACTCCGCTGGTGTGAAGTTGGCAGCAACCCAGGCCTCGTCCACGAAGTCCGGCGGCGAGGCGGCCAGATCACGATACAGGGTGGAGATTTTACCGTACTGTTCGCGGAGACTTTGCATTAACGAATCGGACAAGGTGCGGCTCACCGAGCCTTCATAGCGGGCGCTGGCATCGACGCGCAGTACTGTCGGCGGCTGTTCGGTATTCCGGTTCGCGGAGGATGCCTGGTTCATGGTTCTGCTCCTTTGTCTGTGGGGATGCCTCGTGGCAGTGGAAAAGAGCTTGGCAGTTGATGTGAGAAGAATAAACCGCTATTTTACGAATTAATTGTTCTGAAAAAGGCAACAATCACATGGCGCGTCTGGAAGACATGGAAACCTTCGTCCGGGTCGTCGAGGTGGGCAGCATCAGCGGGGCGGCCGAGCGCCTGGGCGTGGCCAAGTCGGTGGTCAGCCGCCGTATCGCCCATCTTGAGGAACGCCTTGGCGCGCAACTGTTCCGACGTACCACCCGGCGTCTTAACCTCACCGATACCGCAAACAGTTTCTATGATCGCTGCCTGCGCATTCTCGCCGACGTGCAGGAGGCCGAAGACGCCGTGTCTTATGAGCATGCGACCCTGCGTGGGCGCTTGCGTGTGGCCGTGCCGTTATCATTCGGTTTGATGCACCTCGGGCCGGCCATCGAAGACTTTACTCGGGCGCACCCGGACGTGGAGTTCGATCTGGACTTCAATGATCGCCAGGTGGATCTGTTAACGGAAGGATTTGATGTGGCCGTGCGTATCGCACGCCTCGCGGACTCCAGTTTTATTGCACGCCGCCTGGCGCCCATCAAGGTTGTGGTGTGTGCCAGCCCCGGCTACCTTGAACGCCATGGCATGCCGGGTACACCGGCGGAACTCGGCGATCATGCATGTATCACCTATACGCATGAACCCGACCCTTCCCTGTGGACCTATGAAGGGCCTAACGGAAAGCGCGTGAGTGTGCGCGTCAAGTCGCGGCTGCTGGCTAACAATGGCGACTTCATGTGTGAAGCGGCCATTGCCGGGCAGGGCATTGCCTCGCTGCCAACGTTCCTTGTATACAAGGCGATAGCGCAGGGGCGTCTGGTCCGGGTTCTGCCGGATTACATCTGGCCCAGTATCGATGCCTATGCCGTTTACCCGCAGACGCGCCACCTGTCTCACCGGGTGCGCGCGTTTGTAGACTTTCTGGCGGAACGGTTTGCAGGCGTGCCGTACTGGGATGCCGATTTGCCATAAAGTCCTGTACACCCCGTAAAAAACACGCCTTTCACGTTAGGGTAGTAAAATCAGGCGACCCATTACCTCCGAATTCTCCAATAGTTGATGGGCTCGGGCCGCTTCATGCAAAGGAATTTTTTCATGTATATGAGGCTTGATCTTTCCATCGTGTCCTAGGCGAATTCGTAATTCACGCAGCAACTGGCGTTTGAAAAAGTCCGCTGCAGTCGGATATCCAAGAATAGTGACTCAGTTCTGCGGGTAGTGGTTGATGTCCGCTACCAATTTCATCAGGCGCGTTGTAGAGCAGGGCTGGGTAAGGCACGGAACATGAAAGGTTTAAAAATATGCATAGTTGCGCTATAGTGCAACTATGCATAATGTAACAATTACCCCGGAAACACTCTTTCAGGCCCTGTCCGACAACACGCGCCTGCGCATCATTCGCCTGCTGGTTATGACGGACGAGGAAGTCTGCCTGTGTGAGCTGGTGGATGCCTTGCTTGAGCCGCAATACAACCTTTCCCGCCATCTTAAAGTCCTGCGCCAGGCCGGGTTACTGACATCCTGGAAGGAAGGGCGCTGGGTATACCATCGACTGACAGAGAACCCTGACTACCTGCAACAACTCTATACGCTGGTGCGTTCGTTGCCTGATACAGACGATGTCTACCGCACCGACCTCGGGAATTTCACCGATCGTATGGCGCTGCGCGAAAATGGCCGATGCAGGGTAGGCATTCTCTCCAATGACCTGAAGACAGGTTCTGAATAATGGCTTGCCCTGGCTGTGAAGCGGTGGCCAGGGGTAAGCCAATGCCGCCGCCCTGGCGAAATCTTCAGGTTGTCACATCGGCATTATCGGGTGTCTTGCTGGCGATTGGTTTCTTCGGTGCCATGCTCGGTCTGTCATCTATGCTGGCAACCGGCTTGTACCTGCTGGCAGTCGTCGTCGGTGGTTGGTATTTCGTCCGCGAGGGTATTGAAACCCTGCTCAAGGAACGGCAGCTCGGCATTGAAATCCTCATGGCTGTGGCGGCCGTTACGGCTGGCATACTCGGGCAGTGGGCCGAAGCGGCCATGCTGGTTTTCCTGTATTCCATTTCAGAAGCTGCGGAAGGTTATACCGAGGAGCGTACCCGTAACGCGATTCGGGCATTGATGGACCTGGCCCCCAAAACGGCCCTGGCCATCCGCGACAATAAAGAGGTCGTGATTCCTGCAGAAGAACTCCGCGCCGGGGATATGTTTATTGTTCATCCCGGTGAGGCCGTGGCAACCGATGGAGAGATTATTGAAGGCCACTCCAGCCTGAATCAGGCACCGGTTACCGGAGAATCGGTGCCGGTGGAAAAACAGATTGGCGACAGTGTGTTTGCCGCCACACTAAACGGTGAAGGTGCGTTAACTGTCCGTGTGACTAAAACCACTGTGGATAATACGCTCGCGCGGATTATTCAACTGGTGGAAGAAGCTCAATCCAGTAAAGGAAAGAGTCAGCGATTTATCGAGCGTTTTGGTCGTCGTTACAGCCCGGCTGTTCTGGTCGTTGGAGTTCTTCTGGCCGTATTGCCACCCCTGTTCCTTGACCAGCCATGGCAGGAGTGGTTGACGCGTGCCACGGTGTTTATTGTTGCCGCAGCCCCCTGTGCGTTGGTGATCTCCATTCCCATCACCCTGGTTGCAGCAATTGGTACCGCAGGCCGCAATGGCATCTTGATCAAAGGTGGTGTGCATCTGGAAAACCTGGCCAGGGTGCGTGTCATGGCGCTGGACAAAACCGGCACATTGACCCGGGGCTTGCCCCGGGTGAGTCATGTTGAACCTTCAGGCAGCCTGGATGACAACCAACTGATTGCCATGGCCGCTGCACTGGAAGCACGTTCACAGCATCCGCTGGCCAGTGCCATTATCCATTACGCGGCTGATCACAATATTGAGGTGCTCCCCGCAGAAGATTTTCAGTCACTAACCGGCGCTGGCGCCAAAGGTCAGGTCAACAATGAACTGATTTATATCGGCAAGCCGGATTTATTCGCCGGTATGGATATTGATATCAATCCGCTTCAGTCCCGGATTGCAACATTACAACAGGCGGGCAATACCGTCATCCTGGTTGGCACAGCGCAACACATACTGGGATTGATTGCTGTCATCGATCCGTTGAGGCCCGAGGTGGTCGACGCTATTCGCGAGTTGCGGCAAGCCGGCATAGAAAAAATCATTATGCTGACGGGCGATAACCGGCTGGCGGCTAATGCCATTGCGACCACGGCCGGCATCGATGAAGTCTTTGCCGAGCTCAGTCCCGAGGATAAAAAGCTCAAGATTGAGGCGCTGGATCAGCAATATGGTCATGTGGCCATGGTCGGCGATGGTGTCAACGATGCACCGGCACTGGCGGCGGCGCATGTCGGTATTGCCATGGGCGCGGCGGGAACGGATGTTGCCCTGGAAACAGCCGATGTTGCGCTCATGGCCGATGACTTGTCGCGCCTGCCTTATCTTATTCGTTTCAGTCGTCGTAACTGGACCATTATCCGGCAAAACCTGATGTTGTCGGTACTGGTTATCGGAAGCCTGGTTGTCGGTGCCGTGGCGGGGGTGTTTTCTTTACCCGTCGCAGTCCTCGCACATGAGGTCAGCGAGTTTGTGGTGATTGCCAGCGGGCTTCGGATGTTGCGTTCGTAGCATTCTGTTCAGAAATATGACCTGGGCAATTAAAAAATTATTTATCGGGAGAAAATCATCATGATGCCGTTTTTGAAACAGGGTTTTATTCTGTTTTTGCTGTTTTCTATCCATCCTGTTTTCGCAGAAGAAGAAAACGAAGCAGAGGCGCAAGGCATTCCTGAAATGACAGCGGATCAGCGCCAGGCAATGGGTATCGTCACCTCATCGGTGGAAAGACGTGGGCTGACGGAAGAGATCATCGCACCCGGTGAAGTTACCGTTAATGTTTATCGCAGTTCACAGGTCACCAGCCGAATCAGCTCGCAGATCATCGCGCGCCACGCCCGCATGGGCGATGCGGTAAAAACCGGGCAGAAATTACTGACGCTTTCAAGTGTCGAGATGGCCGAAGCGCAGAGTCAACTGTTGGTTGCAAGCCGGGAGTGGCAACGGGTGAAAAAACTCGGCCGCAAAGTGGTGTCCGAGCGTCGTTATATCGAGGCGCAGGTCAACCGCCAGCAGGCTTATGCCAAAGTGCTGGCCTATGGCATGACCGAATTCCAGATCAGGGCGCTGTTGAAGCAGGGTGACGCCTCAAAAGCGACAGGCACGTTTGATTTGTTGAGTTCACAAGATGGAACGGTTATCAGCGATGAGTTTGTGTTGGGGCAGGTGGTGGAGCCGGGCCAGGTGCTGATGGAAATAACAGATGAATCCCTGTTCTGGGTGGAAACACAACTCAGTCCGGATGATGTGGTAAATGTCAGTATCGGAACCCCCGCACGCATACGCCGTGGCGCCGATAAATGGCTAAAAGGCCATGTGGTGCAGATTCATCGTCGTATTAACGAGACTACGCGAACCCTGCCGGTGCGTATCGAAGTAAATAACACTCAGGGTCTGTTGCGTGCCGGTCTGTTTGTAAAAGTTGCGTTACAGACCGCAAAGGGTGAAGCAGTCATTGCGGTACCGAAGTCGGCGGTTACGCTGCTGCATGGAGAACGGGTGGTGTTCATGCGGGAAGGGACTGAGTTGTACCCGCAGCTGGTAGAAACCGGCGACACTCGCAGCGACTGGGTGGAAATACAAAATGGTCTGAAAGAAGGCGATGAGATCGTCACCCAGGGCATGTTCCTGCTGAAATCGCTCTTGCTTAAGTCACAGATTGGCGACGCCGACTAGGAGATAACGCATGTTAAATACACTGGTTGAAGCGTCTCTGCGCTATAAATTCCTGGTCATCGTCATCTTTTCGGTGGTGGCTTTTCTTGGTTGGCGCGCAGTGAGCAACATATCCATTGATGCCTTTCCCGATGTGACGCCGGTGCAGGTGAATATTTATACCGAAGCCGAAGGGCTGGCCGCCGAGGACATCGAGCAACTGCTCACTTTCCCGGTGGAATCCGGCATGGCGGGCTTGCCAGGCGTACAGGAAATACGTTCGGTCAGCCTGTTCGGCCTGTCCTATGTCTCGGTCTACTTTGAAGATGGAATGGATATCTATTTTGCACGGCGACTGGTCATGGAGCGCTTGCAGGAAATCGGCGACCGGATTCCGGAAGGTTATGGCACGCCTGAAATGGGGCCGAATACCTCGGGACTGGGCCAGGTGTTCTGGTATACGGTTGAACGTGCGGACGGAAAACTGAATTCAGCTATCACGGACATGGACTTGCGTACCGTACAGGACTGGAGTGTGCGCCTGATGCTGCGCACGGCGCCGGGGGTTGATGATGTGATGTCCTGGGGTGGCCAGGAATTGCAGTTCCAGGTGGTGATTGATCCACTCAAATTGATTGAATACGAGCTGACTTTCCGTGATGTCATTGAGTTGCTGGAAACCAATAACCGTCAGGTAGGCGGGCAGTACATTAACCAGGGTTCGGAGCAATACCTGGTGCGCGGTCTGGGTCTGGTGAAAGACGAGACCGATATCGGCAATATTGTAGTCAAGGTGGAAGATGGCACACCGGTCTATCTGCGCCAGGTCGCGACGATTTCACAACAACCGGCCCTGCGTTCGGGCGCCGTTACCCGGGATGGCAAAGAAGTTGTGCTGGGTATGGCGCTTGCCCGTATCGGCGAGAATGCCAAGAATGTCGTCGATGCGGTAAAGGAAAAAATGGAGGTGGTTAAATCCATTTTGCCCGAAGGGGTGGTGGTAAAACCGATTTACGACCGTACCGATCTGGTGGGGAAGGCGGTGCATACCGCAGTTAGCGCCTTAGTGGAAGGCTCGATTCTGGTGGCCATTGTACTGTTCCTGTTTCTGGGCGAATTACGTTCGGCGCTGGTCGTTATCGCTGCCTTGCCATTGGCGATGCTGATTGCTTTTATCATGATGGGCGAGATAGGGCTGAGTGCCAATCTGATGTCACTGGCGGGCCTGGCCATCGGCATTGGCATGATGGTGGACGGTGCCGTGGTGCTGACCGAGAATGCGTTCCGCATCATGGCTGAACGGCGGGAAAAAGGTGAGAAAGTGGATCGCACCGCTGCTGTTCTGGCAGCGGCGCGTGAAGTCGCCAATCCCGTCGCCTTTGCGATTTTAATTATCATTGTGGTGTTTTTGCCGCTGTTTAGCCTCAGTGGACTGGAGGGCAAACTGTTCAAGCCCATGGCTTTCACTATCAGCTTCGCCATGGCGGGTTCCCTGCTATTGACGCTCACGATCATCCCCGTGCTTGCAGCGATGATTCTCAAGCCCAAAGAAGAGCGGGATACCTGGCTGGTCGCCTGGATCAAGCGCGGCTATCTGCCCGCGCTGGCCTGGTCACTGGCCAATAAACGTAAGGTAGTAACATCTGCGATTATTTTACTGATGGCGAGCCTGGCGTTATTCCCCTTGCTGGGTAAGGAGTTTATGCCCCAGTTGCAGGAAGGCTCGATTATGTGGCGCATTGTCTCAATCCCTTCGACCTCATTGGAAACCTCCATTGAAATATCCAAAGATGTGGAAAAAACGCTGAATGAATTTCCGGAAGTGAACAGCACCATTGCCATGATCGGTCGTGCCGAAAAAGGTGAAACAGCAGATGTGAATTACATGGAGATTTATACCGACCTCAAGCCCCATGATGAATGGGTGGATGATCGGAGCTATGAGGATCTGGCCATAGAAATGCGTGAAAAGCTGGAGGAGGTCGTACCGACTTCGGTCATCAGCTTTACCCAGCCGATTCAGATGCGGGTGGAAGAACTGATCTCTGGTGTACGCGCTACGCTCGCGGTCAAGCTCTATGGCGAGGATCTGGCCGAGCTGGATAGACTGAGCCAGAAAATCAAGCAAACGATTTCGAAGGTGCCGGGTGTTGCCGACCTCTCACTGGAAGCCAATCTGGGGAAACCACAGATTCGTATCCAGGTTAATCGGGATGCATTGGCCCGATATGGAATGAATGCCGATGAAGTACTTACCGTGGTGCGCACCGGTATTGGTAATGAGCCGGTATCCAGTCTGATTCGAGGTATCAAGCGTTTTGATATCACGGTACGACTGGATGATGCCGCCAAGCTGTCCGCCGAGTCCATTCGTAATATCCCGCTGCGTACCAGTCAGGGTGCTATTGTACCGCTGAAACAGGTGGCGGATATCTCCGTGGCTGAAGGATATTCCTTCATTCGCCGTGAACAGCTGCAACGCTACGCGGTCATTCAGATGGACGTGCGTGGTCGCGATGTGGACAGTTTTGTCGGAGATGCCAACGCCTTGATCAAGGAACAGATTACTATGCCGCCAGGTTACTGGCTGGAGTGGGGTGGTGCGTTTGAAAACCAGCAGCGCGCACTTAAACGTTTGGCGCTTATTGTGCCGCTGACAATTTTCTTTATCTTCGTGCTGCTTTACACCGCCTTTAACTCGGTGAAATACGCCACATTGATTATTGCCAATGTGCCTTTTGCGACCATCGGCGGGCTGGTTTCCCTGTTTATCTCAGGGCAATACCTGTCGGTACCTTCGGCTATCGGTTTCATTGCGGTATTTGGCGTGGCTATGCTGAATGGCATTGTACTGATCAGTTTCCTGAATGAACTCCAGGAGAAAGGCCTGTCGGTGAATGAGGCGGTACGCAAGGGTGCTGAATTAAGACTCCGCCCGGTCATGATGACGGCCAGTGTTGCCATTCTTGGTCTCATCCCCATGCTGCTGTCTACGGGTGTCGGAGCCGAAACCCAGCGCCCCCTGGCCACCGTTGTCGTGGGGGGGTTAATTACCTCAACCCTGTTAACACTCATACTGCTGCCGGTGATTTATGAGTGGATGGAAACCCGGAACAAGCCCTGACCATTCTGCACCCAGCCGGATTTGGCAGGGTGCAATCTTTTATCAAGGAAGCCGACTATGAAAGAAATCAAAGCGTTTATTCATCGCAACCGCGTTGCTGATGTTCTTCATGTGCTGAAGAATAACGATTTCTGTACGGGGCGCTGCAATCTATCTATTAATGATGTGGCAGGTACCCTGCAGGCACTGGATAACAACGAGCAATCATATTCCATCGAACTGGGTGAAAATATTATTACCGAGATCAAGCTGGAGCTGATTTGCGAAGACGAACGTGCCACTGAAGCTATCACCTTGATTCGTGAAAATGCCCGCACAGGTCAACCGCTGGCCGGCTGGATTTACATGACGAATATCGTTGATGCCATACCTATAGAGGATTAGGTTGCGGCGGGAGTTATCATCGTTCTGGCAAAGAAATTCACAAGAGCGACACTCCCTGTTCCTGATACCGTGGGAAGGATAATCCTGCAACGAAAATAATCCGTCATAGTATCGTTGCCCTGACGTTACTGTTTCTGATGCCTATGGCCCAGGCATCGGGGCCATCATACGCGCTTCAGGTGGATGGTCTGGCCTGTCCTCAGAGGTGAAATATTCATGAGCATAAATGTTGCAAGTCATAGTGCGCAAGCACGAAGATGTAACTAATCATGAAGGGCGAAAGGAGGGCGTTCAATCACGCGGATCACATTTTCCGGGGAGAAGTAACGGGTGTAAGTCTCATCAAGATGGGGCTTACCGTGCTGATACCCTATCTTGTATCTACCAGTTCCAGCGTCGGAGCTATTTTAGAGTTGCAGGAGAACGCGGCTTCGGAGTAGTAGATGCGGGCCGCCTGGACAGGGCGGAGATGGCTATATTCCTTTTGCAGGGGCAGCACGATAAACGTGGCAAAAGGATCTAATATATATGCTTGACCATATATATGAAATGGCGTATATTAAGTCCATGCATACAAGCCCGGAAATCCTCTTTCAGATGCTGGCGGATACCACAAGACTGCGCGTTGCGGTGTTGTTGCAGCGTTACGGTGAGCTGTGTGTTTGTGAGCTGACCCATGCCTTGTCACTTTCTCAGCCCAAGATATCGCGCCATCTCGGGCAGATGCGCGAAGCGGGACTGGTGCAGACGCGCCGCGCCGGTCGCTGGATGTACTACCGCCTGCACCCGGATATACAACCGTGGATGCAGTCTGCACTGGATTCAACCCTCGATGGCGTAGCGGAGTTGTCACCTTATAAAGAAGATGCGCAGGTGCTTGCCGAAATGCCGAACCGGCCTGGCGCGAGTTGCTGTGCCTGACAGGAGATAGATTATGAGTCGTTTACATGTTCACATCGCAGTTGATGATCTCGATCAGAATATCCGTTTTTATTCCGCCATGTTTGGAACACAACCGAGTGTCATCAAGGAGGATTACGCCAAGTGGGACCTCGCCAATCCGGCTGTAAATTTTGCGATCTCGGCACGTGCTAAAACGCGTGGCCTCGATCACGTCGGCATACAGGCGGACAGCGCAGAAGAGCTCAAAGCGTTACAGTCACGCCTGGAGGCCGCCGGCATCGCGGGTAAGGAACAATCCGATGCGGCCTGTTGCTATGCGCGCTCGGATAAATACTGGAGCCTTGATCCGCAAGGCATCGCCTGGGAAGCCTTTCATACACTCGATAGCATTCCAACCTTCAACGAGTCTGATGGAGAGACACCCGCGCAAGGCTGTTGCGTACCGGAGATTGGCAAGAGTGGTGGTTGCTGTTCATGATGAATATCCTGTTTCTGTGCACGGGAAATTCCTGTCGCTCGCAAATGGCGGAAGGCTGGGCAAAGGCACTGGCAAATGACGGCGTAACGGTACAGTCTGCCGGCATCCAGGCACACGGCAAGAACCCGCGTGCGATTGCCGTGATGGCCGAGGCCGGTATCGATATTTCGGGGCAGGAATCGACCCGAGTCGATGATGACATGCTGCAGGCAGCCGGTCTGGTGGTAACGATCTGCGGTCACGCTGATGAACATTGCCCGGTACTGTCACCCGGTACGCGCAAGGAACACTGGCCACTGGAGGACCCGGCAAAGGCGACCGGTAGTGAAGAGGAAATCATGCAGGTCTTTCGCGCCAGTCGCGATGAGATCAAACAACGGATCACCGATTTGCTGCAGCGAGTTCAGCAGGCGGGAAACGCATGAGTGCGCAGGGCGAAACGGGGGTAAAGCGCGCCTCTGGCAGCGGGATGGGTTTTTTTGAGCGTTACCTGACCCTGTGGGTGGCACTGTGCATCGTGGCCGGCATTGCACTGGGACACTTCTTTAACGATGCCTTCCAGGTGGTCGGCCGACTGGAAGTGGCACAGGTTAACTTGCCTGTCGCGCTACTGGTCTGGCTGATGATCATCCCCATGCTGCTCAAGATCGACCTGCGTGCGCTGAAGGGGGTAAGGGCGCACTGGC
>UOFN01000088.1_pt1 | contig 13850 bp, 9 predicted proteins | sample 1990111 | NCBI WGS metagenome assembly UOFN01 (sample SAMEA4728526, study PRJEB27164) | hydrothermal vent metagenome | biome: marine basaltic hydrothermal vent biome; feature: marine hydrothermal vent; material: mineral | place: Pacific Ocean | collected 2011-06-14/2011-07-23 | depth 1741 m | reverse complement strand
GCTGGCCCCGGACAGGCAAGCGTGCGCAGCCTGCTCGACCGTAATACCGTCTACGAAGGCGATACCTTCACCTTGACGATTGAAGCCGACAGCCGGCAGTCAGGCGTGCAACCGGCGCTTGAACCGCTGGAGAAAGACTTTGAGGTACTTGGAACCAGCACCAGTACACAGATAAGTATCATTAACGGTCGGCGCAGTGACAACACCCGCTGGCAAATACAGCTTCAGCCACGGCGAAACGGCCGCCTGACCATTCCGGCACTGACTGTCGGCAATGAACAAACTGCGCCGCTTGAACTGAACGTTACCGAAGCTCCCCAACAGGTGACGACTCAAACCGGCCAGCATGTGTTCATCGAAGCCGAGGCCCAGGCAGCCGGTAAACAAACGTATGTGCAACAACAAATCCCCTACACCATTCGCCTGTTCTACGATGCGAACCTGCAGGAAGGTAAACTCAGTGCACCGGAACTGAAAGACGCTGTTATCGAGCAGCTTGGCGAGGACCAACGTTACACGACGGTACGCAATGGCCAGCAGTACAATGTCGTTGAGCGCCACTTTGTCATCTCACCGGAAAAAAGCGGTGCGTTGCGCATTCCGCCGGCCACATTCCACGGGCGTATTGCAGTCGCCAGCCAGGGTGGACGCTCCTCCCGGGGCGTGGACGGCCTGATGGAACGGTTCTTCAGCAACAGTCCTTTTTCCAACAATCGTGCCTTTGGTGGTGTGTTTGGATCGGCAAGCAAATCCGTAACGGTGCGTAGCCGCAGCATCGATATGGAAATCAAACCTCGCCCTGCGACGACTGCCGGCAACTGGTTGCCTGCCGAAGCGGTAACCCTGCATGACAGCTGGACGGATAATCCACCGGAATTCAGGGTCGGTGAGCCTGTCGCGCGCACGATCACCATCAAGACCCGGGGACTGGCCGGCTCGCAAATCCCGGAACTGGACATGGAGGCTCCAGCCAATACCCGTTTGTACCCGGAGGCGACAAAGCATGAAAGCCGCACCGACGGGACCACGATTTTTGGTGTCCGTACACAAACCCTGACCTACATAGCCGGTGCGCAGGGCATGCTGGACCTGCCTGCTGTGACGCTTGACTGGTGGGACACGCGCCAGAACAAGGCCGCCAGCACCACCTTGCCAGGCTGGCAATTCAAGGTCTTGCCCGGAGCTGCCAGCGCAGCACCCGAACCACAGGCAGCCGCCCCGGCCAGTAAAACCACCCCGGCGGCCGACACAACACCTCCTGAAACAGAGACCCGGACTCCCTGGGTTAACTGGCGCTGGCTGACTGCCGGCAGCAGTGTGCTATTCGTGTTAATTGCGCTGGTCACACTGATGGTCCGGCACCGCCAGCAGCGCATTGCACCCTCTACGGAGAAGCAGCCCCCGCAAACAGCGCAACAAGACATACCGAACCGGAAATCCGTCCTGCACACCCTGCAAAAAGCCTGTGCAAGCAACAACCGACACGCTGCCGCCAGAACCCTCCTGACGCTTGGCCAGACCTATTGGCCTGATGAACCACCGCGCAGCCTCAATGCACTGACGGCACGTATCAGTAAAGGACAGGCGCAACTCAGGGAACTGGATCGCAGCCTGTACGCTGCCGACGAGGCTAACTGGAACGGCACTGCACTATGGACCGAATTCAAACAGGGCTTTGAGGTAAAAAAGAAGGACAAAAACAAGGAGGAAGACGGACTCGGCCCACTTTATCCGCAGCACAATTGATCCTGACAGAAGACTCTGCACGAACTGTCACTTGGGTTGCAGACAGCGCCCCCGGCTAACACGCTAGACTCCAGCCGTGACACTGTCGTCACACTTAACCCTGACCAGGAGACGAAACCGTGCGCCAACAATCCATACAAGCTGACAGATTATTACGGGCATGCCTGGCTTTCCTGGTGCTTTCACTCAGTTTTCCTGCTGTTGCTGAAATCACGCCAAAACCCGGCAGCTACTGCCCTGGAAAGGATATCCTGCTGGTCGTCGCAGAGGAACTCTCCGCCAGTCTGAACCTGAGCATGCATTCCCGGACCGCCCTTATCAACAAGGATCAGATAACTGCAATCAATACACTGGATTCTGCAGGAACCACATTGAGGCTGGCTGCCAGCCGTGGCGCAGCGGCGCGTACGACCCTGCTGATCGATTCCATTATCGAAGCCGGGCCAGGTGAGAGTTATGCCCAGATGCTGTCATGGTTCCCTTTGTTACACACCTCCCTGCTCACACTGCCAGACGACGCTACGGCAAGTGCTGCCGAAAACCTGATCGGTCGCGCGGAAGACAGTATGCAGACAGAGAACGGCAAGAACCCTGTGAAACTGCTCAGGGAAGCACGCCACCTGCTCACCTGTGACGGTCTGGATATTCCGCTTCAGGCTGCTATCCAGGCACAGATCAAACTGATGAAGCAGCTTGTACCACGCACCCCGGCCAAAAACAGCGACTATGACGCACTGTTTGACTCGCTTCGTAATGCACTGACCTACACTCTGAATAATAGTCAAATGTAAAATACATCAGCCTGCTGGCTGCTACATATTTGCGACAGGGACAATGATGACCCGTTCTACAATCGAGGATACGCCCGTAAAACAAGGACTCGATTCCGGGGAAGCAGCCCGGCGATTGCGGCAATACGGACCAAATGCCCTCGAAGAAAAGAAAGTCTCCCTATTACTGAAATTACTGGGTTACTTCTGGGGGCCAATCCCCTGGATGATCGAAGTGGCCGCAGTTCTTTCCGCCCTGGTTCAGCACTGGGCCGATTTTGTCATCATCATAATCTTGCTGGTCTTCAACGCCGGCATTGCCTTCTGGCAGGAATACACTGCCGGAAACGCCCTAGAAGCATTAAGGAAACAACTGGCGCTGAAGGCGCGGGTATTGCGTGACGGTGCGTGGCAGGAGATTGATGCCAAACGGCTGGTTCCGGGTGACATCATCCACATCCGACTGGGTGACGTAATACCGGCCGATGTCAGACTGGTGGAGGGAGACTATCTCAGTGTGGATCAATCCGCCCTGACCGGGGAGTCACTGCCGGTCTCAAGGGGCATCGGTGATGAAGCCTATGCGGGTACGGTGGCCAAACAGGGCGAGGTAACCGCCCGGGTTACGGCCACTGGCCAGAGTACCCGTTTCGGCAAGACAGCCGGCCTGGTGGAACAGGCCAGCACCATCTCACACTTCCAGAAGGCGGTGCTGACCATTGGTGACTACCTCATCTATCTCAGCCTTGCCCTGGTCGCTTTGCTGGTGCTGGTACAGTTACATCGTCAGGCTCCCTGGCTGGACCTTGTTCAGTTTGCCCTGATCCTGACCGTGGCTTCCATTCCGGTCGCTATGCCCGCGGTGCTGTCCATGACAATGGCCGTCGGCGCCATGGCCCTGTCCCGGCTCAAGGCCATCGTCACGCGGCTGGAATCTATCGAGGAAATGGCCAGCATGGACGTACTGTGCTCGGACAAGACCGGAACCCTGACCCTGAATCACCTGACGCTGGGTGATATAGAAGTCTTCGCCGCCCCCGATGCCGATGCCGTGCTGCTGGCCGCCGCCCTGGCTTCCCGCGAGGAGAACCCGGACGCCATTGATGAAGCCGTATTGCAGGGTCTGAAAAACCGGGAGCGCCTTGACACATTTCAGATGATTAAATTCCTGCCCTTTGATCCTGTACACAAGCGTACTGAAGTCACTACCCGTGACATCTCCTCGGGCCAGACGCTAAAAGTTACCAAGGGCGCTCCCCAGGTCATCATGGAACTGGCTGGACTTGCGGGTGCCGAGCAACAACGTGCGCAGCAGGTAGTGGATGCTTTCGCCGGGCAGGGTTACCGTGCCCTGGGGGTGGCACAGAAAGCTGACGAGGATGACGGTTGGGTATTCCTCGGCATCCTGTCACTGTTTGATCCACCGCGGCAGGACTCGGCCGATATGATCACCCGCGCCATGGACTATGGCGTCAAGGTAAAGATGGTCACCGGCGACAACCTGGCCATTGCCGAGCAAATATCCGGCAAGCTGGGGCTGGGTACACACATTTTGCTGGCCAACGCCCTGCCAGTCCGGGGCAGTGGCGAAACACCCTCGGCCGCAAGTATCGAACAGGTAAACCAGATCGAGCAGGCCGACGGCTTTGCCGAAGTCTTTCCCGAGCACAAGTTTGCCATCATCAGGATCCTGCAGGCGCGAGATCACATCACCGGCATGACGGGCGACGGGGTAAATGATGCGCCTGCCCTGAAGCAGGCCGATGTGGGTATCGCCGTAAGCGGGGCCACCGATGCCGCCCGGGCCGCTGCAGATCTGGTGCTGATGGCGCCGGGAATGTCAGTCATTATCCGTGCAATCGAGGAAGCACGGCGCATCTTCGAACGGATGAACAGCTATGCGATTTACCGTATCTGCGAAACCATTCGTATCATGTTTTTCGTTGTACTGGCGATGGTGTTCTTCAACTTCTACCCTATCACTGCTGTCATGATCATCCTGCTGGCCTTCTTCAATGACCTTCCGATCATGACTATCGCCTATGACAACACGGAACTGGAACAACAGCCTGTGCGCTGGAATATGCACCAGGTTATCACGGTGGCTACCGTCATGGGGATCGTCGGCGTCATAGGCAGCTTTGGCATGTTGCTGATAGCCCTGGACTGGCTACAGCTGGACGTACCGCAAGTCCAGACCTATGTATTCCTGAAGATGGCAGTCGCCGGGCATCTGGTGTTGTTCGTCGCCCGCAACAAGGGACATTTCTGGAAGCGCCCCTGGCCGGCACCCGTCATGGTCTGGTCAGCACTTGTTACCAAGCTGGCAGCCACCCTGCTGGCCGCATATGGCTTCGGATTGATTACACCTATCAGTTGGCCGGAGATTGCTCTTGTCTGGGGCTACTCTCTGGGTTCGGCTATCGTCACCGATATTGTGAAGGTACAGGTCTATCGTCACATGGAGCGACGGACTTCCCGGCACCGCAGCTTCCTGGACAGGGTCAAGACATCCCTTGGCGACAGCTGACAACATAGAGACAGGGGCGGCCCTGCACAGCATATGCAGTCCCCATTCGCTATCATTTTCAGGAAATCGCTGTTACCAACAAGCCACCTAAAGCAAGCAATGAAAGCCCCACCAGTAGCATACTCATCAATTTTGCTGCCCATATCGGCATCGCATCAATATCGAGATGCGCCATACGCAAATGAATATGACTGTACCTCCAGGCAGCCTGCAGAAAGGCCAGCGCACCAGACAGGATCAGGAAACTTGCTATAGTCAGCAGCATCCATACTGGCACTACACCTTCCATAAACCTGGCCACGCCCAGACCGGAGACAAGCGATGCCAAACCTGTTCTGAGCCATGCCTGGTAAGTCCGCTCGTTAGCCAGAACCGTCCTGTCCAGCGCCAGTGTATTCCTGTCTGTTTCAGGCGACTCAGCTGTCATGGCAGGTATTCTCCCTTTTCCATTGATCCGGTCGTTGAAATAATCTGCTTGCCTACCGTTCTGTTATTTAAAAGGCGTAACAGCACCTCAAAAATAAATGCCAGCAGGAAAATACCAACTATATAGTAAATAATATGCGGCATTGACCTTGACGTGTAGGTGATGGCGAACCAGGCCGCCCCGAATGCACCTGTGATTGCCGCCAGAATCCACCAGCGATTGGCACCTGTTTCCCTGGATCTGAACAGGTGTCCTGTATGGGTAAAGCCCTGGATCAGAAGAACAGCAATAGCAGCTATCGTCGCGATCTGAGCCAGGTTAAAAAACAGAATCATCGGTATGATCAGCAATGCGGAAATAACAAGTCCTTCCGTATTGTGGAAGATATTGTAGTCGTAGACTTCAGGAAGATCACCGTCCCTGGCCAGGGTATAACTGATCTGCGTAACCGCGTAGAGCGTGGCATTGATAGCAGACGCCGTCGCCAGCAATGCCGCCGCCGCCATGATTTTAAATCCCCATACACCAAAAGCAGGTTTTGCCGCAGCAGCAAGGGCAAAATCCTTGTCTCTAATGATTTCATCGAGCGTAAGATTACCGAATACAGCGATTGAAACTGTAATATAAAGTACCGCAACCAGCCCTGTTGCCCAGAACATGGCGCGAAGCATCGTGTTCTCCGGATCCTGCATGTCCTCAACGCTATTCGTAATAACACTGAACCCCTGGTACGCAAAAAAAGTAAGCCCCAGAGCATAGAAAATATTGATAGTATCTGACGACTTGTCAACAACCAGGTTCGATGGCTGAATAAAAAACAGGGCCGCGACGGTAAATACAACCAGTGCAATCAGCTTTATGACGACGATAATGTTTTCTGCTTCGGCAACCACTGCGGCACCAACGAGATTAATACCAACAAAAAAGAACAGTATGCCGATACTGAAAAGGTTGCTGTACAGAGGCGTAACACCTTCACTCATGTACGTTGCGGCATAAGTACCAAAAGATTTCGCTACTGCAGCGAGCGCGACCAACTGGGCAAAATAAAACAGAATCCCCAATGTACCGGATACAACACCTTCACCGTAGCTCTGCACCAGGTATTCAATAATCCCGCCGCGACTCGGATAACAGATTGCAAGCTTACTCAGGGAATATCCACACAGCAGGGCAATAATTCCGCCCATCAGAAATGAAACCGTGACGAGATTACCCGCAATCATGCCGGCTTCACCGATGACGATAAAAATACCGGCGCCGACCATGGAACCAATACCCAGAAAAATCGCACTCAACAAACCAAATGCTTTGGCTTCAGATGCTCCCTTATTTTTCATAAATCAGACTTATTGAACCCGGGTTCGGAAGAATTTCAAGCATGAACTCACCTCGGTATGGCCGGTTAAACAGGATGCTGCAACCCTATCCTGACACTCCAACAACTTCTGTCACTCAGCTGACATCCGGGGAAGGCAGTCTGGTTTAGGCTGAACACAATTCCCGTGACCTGAGCGAGATTGATCGTGTCAAACAAATATATCCGCTGGTTCCAAGATATCAGCATTAACGACGTGCCGCTGGTAGGCGGCAAGAATGCCTCCCTCGGTGAGATGTACCAGCAACTGACCCCCCACGGGGTCAAGGTACCGAACGGGTTCGCCATCACGGCAGAGGCTTACCGGGATGCACTGACACAGGCGGGTAACTGGGATGCGCTGAAAGCCGCCCTGGACGGACTGGACCCGGATAATATGGATGACCTTGCACGTCGTGGAGCAAAAGCACGTGCGATTATCTATGGCACACCACTGGCGGATACCTTGAGGCAGGAAATTCTTGATGCCTATCATCAGCTCCAGGCTGAATACAGTGAGGAGATGAGCCTGGCGGTACGCTCTTCGGCCACTGCGGAAGACTTGCCCACCGCCAGCTTTGCCGGCCAGCAGGAAACGTACCTGAATATTAATGGCGACGAGCACCTGCTCGATGCCTGCCGCCACTGCTTTGCTTCGCTGTTCACTGACCGCGCCATCCATTACCGCATCGACAATGATTTTGACCATTTCAAAGTGGCGCTGTCTATCGGCATCATGAAAATGGTCCGCTCGGATATCGCCGCCAGTGGCGTGATGTTTTCGCTCGACACCGAAACCGGCTTCCGTGATGTGGTATTCATAACCGGCGCTTACGGACTTGGTGAAAATGTCGTTCAGGGCACAGTGGAACCGGACGAGTTCTATGTACACAAACCCACACTTAAACAGGGGTTCCGCGCCGTATTACGCCGCCACCTCGGCAGTAAAAAGATCAAGATGATCTACGCCACCGGGGGATCGCGTGAAATGACCCGCAATGTGCCGGTAGCGGAGACTGACCGCGGACGCTTCTGCATTGATGACGATGATGTGCTGACCCTCGCTGACTACGCCGTCAAGGTCGAACAGCATTACAGTGCACAGGCGGGCTATGACAAGCCCATGGATATGGAGTGGGCCAGGGATGGTATGGATGGCGAACTGTACATGGTGCAGGCACGACCGGAAACTGTTGAATCACAGAGACAGGGGAATGTGCTGCGGCAATTCCACCTGAAAGAGGAAAGCGAAATTCTGGCACATGGCTATGCGATCGGTACCCGGATTGCCAGTGGCCGTGTTCGTTATATCCGTGACGTTACCCACCTGCACGACTTCAACCCCGGCGAGGTGCTGGTAGCCGACACCACCACCCCCGACTGGGAACCTGTCATGAAGATCGCCGCAGCCATTGTCACCAACCGCGGCGGGCGCACCTGTCACGCCGCCATTATTGCCCGTGAACTTGGTATCCCGGCCGTGGTCGGCTGTGACAATGCGACTGAACAACTTGCCGATGGCGATGTGGTAACTGTCTCCTGTGCCGGCGGTGATGAAGGGCGTATTTACAAGGGCAAGCTTGACTACGAAGTCAGTGAGACCGATCTCTCCGATTTACCCCGGCCAAAGACAAAGATCATGGTCAACCTGGGCAACCCGGACCTGGCCTTTGCCACATCGTTTCTGCCCAATGATGGTGTAGGGCTGGCCCGACTGGAATTTATCATCAATGAATACATCAAGGCGCACCCGATGGCCTTGCTGCACCCGGAACGTATTGCTGACCGCGATACACGCGAGAAACTGGAAGCCCTTGTTGTCGGCTATACGGATGGTGCCGATTATTTCGTGCGCAAACTCTCCGAAGGCGTGGGTACCATCGCCGCTGCCTTCTGGCCCAGGCCAGTCGTGGTGCGCATGTCGGATTTCAAGACCAATGAATACGCCACCCTGCTCGGTGGCGCCGGTTTCGAACCGGAGGAAGACAACCCCATGATCGGCTTCCGTGGTGCCGCGCGCTATACCCATCCGGCTTATGCTGAAGGCTTCGGCCTGGAGTGCGCCGCCATGAAGCGGGTACGCGAGGACATGGGGCTGACCAACGTCAAACTGATGATCCCTTTCTGCCGTCGCGTGGAAGAAGGAGAACGCGTACTGAAAGCCATGGCCGAACACGGCCTGGTACGCGGCGAAAACGGGCTGGAAATTTATGTAATGTGTGAAATACCCAACAACGTCATACTCATCGACGAATTTGCAAAACTTTTTGACGGCTTCTCCATCGGCTCAAATGATCTCACCCAGTTAACACTGGGTGTAGACCGGGATTCACAAATTGTTTCCTTCGACTTTGACGAACGCGACCCGGGCGTCAAAAAGATGATAAAACTTGCTGTTGAAGGCGCGCGACGCAACCAGCGCCATTCAGGGCTATGTGGCCAGGCACCGTCAGATTACCCTGAAATGGCCGAATACCTTGTGGAAATCGGCATTGATTCCATGAGCCTCAACCCGGACACCGTACTCAGTACGACCCGACAGGTTCTTGAAGTAGAAGCGCGTCTTTCCCGAGCCAGCAAGGCATCATGACATGAGACCCTGCAACCTTTACGCTGGACGTTAACGCTGCTTACAATTCATAGCTTTGATGCAGATCCGGTATTTCAACCTGTGTATCTTTCAGCTTCCTGGAAAATACGCTCATACTTTCTTCTTCACCATGCACAAGAAAGGTCGTCTCCGGGTTTCCGGTATGCTGATGCCAGCCCAGTAACTCCGCCTGGTCAGCGTGCGCGGAAAACCCGCCAATCGTGTGGATAGTAGCGCGCACAGGTATATCCTCCCCAAAAATACGCACCCGCTCCTCACCATCAATGATGCGCCTGGCCAAGGTGCCGTGCGCGGCGTAACCAACAAATACGATGCTGTTCTTCCTGTTCCACAGGTTATGCTTCAGGTGGTGACGTACACGTCCACCGGTACACATACCGGAACCCGCCATGATCACTGCACCTCCGGCAATCTGGTTGATCGCCATGGATTCCGCTGTCTCCCGGGTGAAGCGAAGTCCGGGTAAATTGAAGGGGTCACCACCATCAGATGAAATTTTCAGTGTTTTGGAATCGTAGCACTCCGGGTGTCGTTCAAATATCCGGGTTGCTGAAATCGCCATGGGCGAGTCAAGAAACACATTGGTATAATGCTCAATGTGTTTCTTTTCGACACCCTCGCGCAGGTAATAGAGAATTTCCTGGGTACGCTCCAGTGCAAAAGTTGGAATGATGACATTCCCGCCACGCCCGACTGTCTCGTTGATCGCGGTATAGAGTTCGTCGATAGATGGCCGCAACTGTTTATGCAGGCGGTCACCATAAGTTGTTTCCATAACCACCGTATCAACCTGCGGAGGTGGCTCGGGGTTACGCAGTATGGCGCGTCCGCTGTAACCAAGGTCACCGGAAAACAACACACGACGTTTCCGCCCATCCTCTTCCAGCTCCAGTAAAATACTGGCCGAACCCAGAATATGCCCCGCGTCAAGAAATGTGGCGCGAATTCCTGTCGCCAGCGTCACCGGGTCATCGTAGCTGGCCTTTCGGCCAAAATATCCCAGGCTGTTCAGCGTATCCAGCGTGGTATACAGCGGTTCAATCTCTTTACCGTGATTATTGCCCCGACGCCGGATCCGGCGCATCTGGTAACGGGCTTCCTCTTCCTGCAGTCCGGCAGAGTCGAGCATGACCAGCCGCGCCAGTTCGACCGTTGCAGCGGTTGTAATGATTTCTCCACGGAATCCCTGTTTGGCTAACAGCGGGATACGCCCGCAATGGTCCAGATGCGCGTGCGTCAGCAATAGAAAATCGATATCAGCGGGATCAAACCCGAAGGGTGCTGAATTCTCTTCAACAATTTCATGGCCGCCCTGATACAGACCACAGTCGATCAGAACCTTCTTGCCTGCACACTCGACCAGGTGGCAGGAACCTGTCACGCCCTTGTCTGCACCGTGAAAAGACAGTTTCATATGATTTCCTCTGGATGACTTAATATTCAACAGGCATCAGGGTGACCGGATCAGCACCCGCCCAGCCAAGACGCATGGCGCAATGATCAGCCTGACCAGGATCGCAGTGCAGGATAACCACATAGTGACCCGCTTCAATTGCATTGTGGATCTTGTCGATATCAGATTGCGGCACACCGATGCGGTGCAGGGCACTGGCCAGTTGTGACAATGCCGCAGCGCCTGCCATGGCACCTCCCGACAAGGTCGCACCAGCAATCGCTCCACCCAAAGCCTCGACCACTGGCCCGGCAGCCAGCAGGGGGCCAATCCCCGGCAGCACAAACAGGCCGGTCGCACCCGCTAGCAGGCCCCACAACGCGCCCCAGATAACGCCCTGCTCACCCCATGCCTTAACCCGGTCTGCTGTATCCGTATAGGCCAGTCCCAGCATGTCGTCACCCATACCACCGGTTTTGCGCAATAGCGAGAGTCTGTCTGCGGGAAAATCTTCCTCGATCAGTTTTTCAATAACGCGGCTTGCTTTTTGCTCGCTATCAAACACACCGATAGCCAGTATCAGCCGCGCTTCCCGTGATGCATGCCCTGTACCTGTAAGCCCTGTCATAGTGAAAATACAGTATCGCGCCCTCCCTGACTGCGCTGTCACCCAGGTTACAGACGCTTGCAAGGGACAGGAACACAATCCTGCCATGAGCAAAAGGACGCCTGCATGCTGATTGGACTACTGGTCATCTGGCTGGTCACTGCTTTCGGGTTGTGGCTGGTTACCCTGTTGCTATCCGGCGTTCGGGCGCGCTCGGCCGGCGACCTGTTGATTGCTGCGCTGGTGCTTGGCGCTATCAACGCCTTTATCCGCCCCCTGTTATGGGTGCTGACCTTGCCCTTGACCGTATTCACCTTCGGGCTATTCGCATTGCTGATCAATGCCCTGATGATAAAAATAACCGCCGCCATGGTTTCCGGGTTTGAAGTTGATCGCTTCAGCGATGCCCTGCTTGCTGCCGTGGTAATGGCCCTGCTGGCGATTGCCGGGTTTATCTTTCTGCAATGGTTTATGTTCGACGCAGTGTTCTGGATGCAACCCGGCCCCGGACACATGCGCGTCGGAATCTGAAGCGTCATGCCCTCCGGACATACCCAATCCCTGTTAACCATTAACAGTGGTTCATCGAGCCTGAAGTTTGCAGTGTTTGCGATGAACGAGACGGACACGCCACAGGCCTTATACCGTGGTGCACTTACAGCCATTGGTGGCGCAAGCCGGCTTCTGATCCGCGATACCGGCAGCGATCTGCCTTATACACAGGACGTGGTAATCAAGGATCACCAGCACGCCTTGCAGATTCTGCTGGAATGGCTGTCGGAAAAGGCCGGATCACTGGAGTTGATCGGCGCAGGACATCGTGTGGTACATGGCGGTCGCCGCTTTCATACACCGGTTCGCGTCACAGACGAGGTGCTCGACTATTTACATACGCTTGCGCCGCTGGCGCCGAACCACCAGCCGCCCTGTCTGCTGGGGATCGCGACACTGCAACACCTTATGCCCCGGCTGCCACAGGTAGCCTGTTTCGATACGGCGTTTCACCACGACCGCCCCGAGGTGGAACAATATTTTCCCCTGCCGCCACGACCCGAACTGGAAGAGGTGCGCCGTTACGGCTTTCACGGTCTTTCGTATGAGTACATTGCAAACGTACTGCCGGAATATCTGGGTGAACGGGCTGACGGAAAAGTTATCGTTGCACACCTGGGTCACGGCGCCAGCCTGTGCGCCCTGCGCAAACGCCGCAGCGTTGCTACTACCATGACCTTCACTCCACTGGATGGTATTCCTATGGGTACGCGTTGTGGCTCTATTGACCCTGCGGTAGTGCTGTACCTGCATCAGCAAGGTATGTCGGCAGAAGATATTTCCGACCTGCTGTATTTTCAGTCAGGATTACTCGGCGTTTCCGGTGAAACGGATGACATCAGCAAACTGATTGATAGCGGCACTACGTCAGCGCAGCGGGCTATCGAACAGTTTGTTCACCACACGGTACGATCCATCGGCTCACTGGCAGCTGCACTGGGTGGCCTGGATGCACTGGTTTTCACTGCCGGTATCGGTGAACACGCCACCCCGGTCCGCGCAGCCATCAGTAAAGGCTGTGAATGGCTCGGCCTGCAGCTGGACAGCGAGGCCAATCAACTCGGCCAGGGCTGCATCAGTCAGGGTGACAGCCCTGTACAAGGCTGGGTAATCAGCACAGACGAGGAATCAGTGATTGCCGGACACAGCTTGCGTGTTCTCAATCATCACGAACAAGGGAGTACAACATGATTGCATCACACTTTTCCATCACCGCTACACCACTGTCTGACAAGGAACTACAACTCATCGACGCCTGGTGGCAGGCTGCCAACTACCTGTCGATCGGGCAGATTTATTTGCTCGACAACCCGTTACTCAAACAACCACTGGCGCTCGAGCATATCAAGCCGCGCTTACTTGGCCACTGGGGAACAACGCCTGGCCTGAACATGATTTATGCTCACCTGAACCGGGTGATCAAGGCGCGTGACCTGAACATGATGTATGTTACCGGCCCCGGACACGGCGCACCGGGCATCGTCGCCAACACCTGGCTGGAAGGCAGTTACACCGACATTTATCCCAACATCAGCCAGGATGAAGACGGCATGCGCAAGCTGTTTCGCCAGTTTTCGTTCCCTGGCGGCATTCCCAGCCACACCGCACCGGAAACACCTGGCTCCATCCATGAAGGGGGGGAACTGGGCTACTCCCTCAGTCATGCCTATGGTGCAGCTTTCGACAACCCGGACCTGATTGTGACCTGTGTCGTCGGCGATGGCGAAGCAGAAACCGGCCCCGCCGCCACGGCCTGGCATTCCAACAAGTTCCTCGACCCGCAACGCGACGGTGCAGTACTGCCTGTCCTGCACCTGAACGGTTACAAGATCGCTAACCCGACAGTGCTGGCTCGCA
>UOFN01000009.1_pt1 | contig 14298 bp, 15 predicted proteins | sample 1990111 | NCBI WGS metagenome assembly UOFN01 (sample SAMEA4728526, study PRJEB27164) | hydrothermal vent metagenome | biome: marine basaltic hydrothermal vent biome; feature: marine hydrothermal vent; material: mineral | place: Pacific Ocean | collected 2011-06-14/2011-07-23 | depth 1741 m | reverse complement strand
GTATGGTCGCCGCATGGGGGATAAGTCTTTTCTGGAATGCGATCAGTTTTCCGGCTGCCATTGCAGCCTTGCCGGAAATTATGGAGAAACAGGAGTACAAGGCACTGGCTGTTCTTGTCTTTCCTCTGATCGGCCTGGGCTTATTGTACTGGGCGATTAAAAAAACCTTGCAGTGGCGTCGATTCGGTTTTACGCCGCTTACTATGGATCCCTATCCTGGCAGTATTGCAGGTCAGGTCGGTGGTCATATTCGCATTAACTGCACCTATCAACCTCAGCAGATTTTTAAAATCACGCTTGCCTGTGTTTACAGTTATATCTCTGGTTCCGGTAAAAACAGGAGTCGTAAGGAAGATGCAAAGTGGCTGGACGAAGGCTACGCACGGGTCAATCCCGGAGCCAGTTCGATTGATCTTTCTTTTTGTTTTGATGTGCCGGATAACTTACCCGCCAGCGATGACAAGACCCAGGAGTCTTATCACTTATGGCGTTTAACACTTGAATGTGAAATGGAGGGCGTTGATCTTAATCGAAACTTCGAAATACCCGTGTATCAAACCGGGCAACAATCGGCGCATATTAGTTTCAAGTCATCGGAACTACTGCCTGCGGGGGTCGAAAAGATCACGGCAGAATCATTATTGCCACTGCAACACACGGGTTCGGGAAAAACGCTGTACTACCCCATGCTTCGAAACCCGTGGAGCAGTATCGCGGGTGTTGCTTTTGGCGGAATCTTTTCTGCGGTTGGTGTGTTTTTATGGCAACAGGCAAAAACAGAAGGGGGGATGCTGTACTTCATGGCGAGTGTATTTGGCTTGATTGGTTTTTCTGTTGTGTTAGCGGGTATTTATTCGGCATTTAATTCCTTGCAGATAAAACTTGACGGCCTGAGCTTGCACTATCGACGACGATTTCTGGTTTTTACACTCGTAGATAAAACGATCCCATACACCGACATCACGCGTATAGGCAGCCGCCAGAGTAGTTCGAGAAATACAAGCGGAAAACATCGAATAGCTTACAAAATATTTGCGCTGGCCGGAGGCAAAAGATACACGCTGGCCGAGTCGATCACTTCCGCCAGTAAAGGAGATTTGGTGGTGGCGTATTTTGAGAAAGAAATGACGCGTTAGTGGGACTGAATCACCAATACCAGCGATATTGTCACTGTCTATAAAAGGTTGACTCGCCACGACCCGAGAGCAGTACAGTGTATTTAAACCCGGCTTCGGCGACGAGTTGATCCCTGGTTTTTACACTGACCCTGAATTGCTATAGAGTCGTTGGCTTGCTTGTTGTGTTAATCAGTGGAGTCAACAGAATGTCGAAAAAAGTGCAGCTTCTTCCTCATGCCACCAAAACGCATTTATTTAAATTAATTACTGACTCGACATATCGGAAATCTGCCGATAAGTCCTCTTATGGTTATAAACCGAGAGGCGACGGGCTAATGGGCAGACCGTGCAGCCCCTCCCAAATCAAGAAATTTGGTTACACATCCTTACTTGCTTCCGGTACGGCAACCCGCCACAAGAAGGGCGGTAGAGATCCCGGAAAGCTCAGAATTATACGGATGATTGAGGACCAGCGGCATACATGGTGGATCGCTGATCATACTCCGTCAAACCTGTATAGATTTCATAAAATCGTCGGCATTCCCAAGTGCGCAACATGTAAAGGAACAGCAGAACAGATTTGTCCAAAGTGCAGTGGAAGTGCCTCACTATCGGAAACATCAGGACGTACAAACAACTTCGTACGCACTAGCCGTTGTGTCACTTGTGCCGGTAAAGGTTGGCGGAAATGCCCGGATTGCAACCGAAACGTTCTGGTAGAGGGTCACACCGTTAGTAGTAACTTCAATAAGTGGTGAGCTGGACGATGAACAAACCAGTCCAGCAACAACCCTCCTCCCGGCTTAATATGGATCTCAGCGAGCAAGTCACGGTCCTGCCTGACCAGCACCAGTGGGAAACCAGCCCTGCAGATGGCGTTTCCAGAATGCCGCTGGAACGGGAGCACATGGAATCCGGTCATACCACCAGCTTTGTCCTCTTCGAACCTGACTCATCCTTCCCCCCGCACGAACACCCCAGGGGTGAGGAAATCTTTGTTCTCGAAGGCGTGTTCTCCGATGAAAACGGCGACTATCCTGCCGGCACGTATATCCGTAATCCACCCGGCTCAAAACATACACCGTTTACCCGGGAAGGCTGCGCGCTGTTTGTGAAACTTGACCAATTTCATCCCGATGACACTGAATCTGTTGTCATCACTGAAGAGCAGCGGAAATGGCAACAGGGCATTGGCAATCTGAAAGTATTATCCCTGCATGCTTTCGAAACCCAAAGTACGGCATTGGTCTACTGGCCCGAAAACGAAACCTTCCAGCCACACACGCACTGGGGTGGTGAAGAAATCCTGGTACTCAAAGGCGAGTTCTGTGATGAACATGGCAAGTACCCGAAACACAGCTGGATACGTAGCCCACACTTAAGCAAACACCATCCGTTTGTAGAGCAGGAAACATTGATCCTGGTTAAGACCGGACATCTACCGCCACCAGACTAATGCCATTACGAGATTGGAGATTGGGGTCAGAGTAAAAACTCCTCAGGAGTTTTTACTCTGACCCCAATCTCCAATCTCGTAAGATCATGGAGTATAAAGAAATATTCTTTGTATTCGTTCTCCCTCGCAAGTCCCTTAGATCAATTGCACAATTGACATAAGCTTCTTCCCAAGATAAGACTAATGCCGTGGTCTGGCGAAGTTATTCAATCCAAGGGGGAAAGAATTATGTCTGCACTTAACGCAACCACCACTCGTGCCATCGAATGTGTACTGGCTGATACGGGCGCACAACACAAGCCAAACAGTTCTGCGGATTTTGTCCGCATGAATGATGCCTTCTCGTTACGCAAGACCTGTGAACGCCTGTTACGCGAACCGGAACAATTAACTGAAGCGCTGATTGAACACTTCGATCTGGGATTACGTGCCAGCGGCGCGCATAGTATTTCCGTACTACCGCACTCAATTCTTGTCAATGCCTTGCACTATGCATGCGAGGCACTGAATGATATTGGCCGAAATGCAGGCCTCTACAGCAGCTACCTTGACCTGAAGACATCCAGGAATCTCGAGGTTACTTTGGATGTCTTTAAAGACTCCGTCGCCTGCATCGTCTGGTTTATTATCCAGTGGCCATCACGCGATTGGCGCGGCCTTCCCACGCTGTTTTCTGAGTCGGGCGCGCTTGGAAAGAACATCACAGGCAGCAAGGTCAACGCACTGGAGCAAGCTGTCTGGAAGGGTAAGTTTGTAGAGCAACCCATCTTTCCGACTGATCCACGCTATAAGTCGCACGCACGCCAGTATGCTGCAATCAAGGGCATTCGCAGTGTAATCAATAACCGCAAACGCCTGTTCAAGACAACCAGGCATTCACGTGCAGTCATCGCAGGTATGATTGATGCGGAATGCCCGGACATTAACTTCACAGCCCAACTTCTCATCGAAAAAAGCCTGGAGGTACTCGGGTTTACCAGCGCATCCCGGAAAAGCCTCTCTGCTGAACCCAATCTTGTCGGTATCTGTTCTGTTTTTAAAGAGCCGGATACGTATCAGGTGTACAGTTTCATTGAGCATAACGCCCAGCTTGTACACGAGTACAACTCAATCGCTGACCTCCGCGGTATGCTACGCACGTTTTACCCGCTTAGTGATATCAAGTTACTTGAGAATTCGATTAAATCTTCTGCGGTTTGTGATCGCATTGGCAACAGAAACTGCCCGAAGAACCGAAAGCTCGGGGACAATGCAAATGAAACCTACCGTGACGCGCGTCGTTATTGGCTTGATGTAACTGCTTACCCTGAAGATGACCATCAACTGTGCAAGGTCGAACGACTGCTTAACTCCTTGTCGCCCTGCCGAAAGCCTCCAAAAGCCTGTTAAGTGCTTCACGCTTTCGACACTTATTGCATAGACGACGAGGTTCACTAATGACCAACCACACTAACTACCGGTACTCACGCGCAATTAACCGGGCAAGAAAGATTTATGCCCTGCAAGTTCGTCAACACACAAAACAGGGGCATGGAAGCCACATAGATACAGGCCTGCCTGAACTGACTGATAAAGTACATTGTGTCATAAGGCGTGCCTGGTATGACCTTGAAGGGTACTCCAGAAACAATGCAGGCGGAGCATGCCTTTTCACAAGTTCGTGGGATAATCTGTTCTCAAAAGTTCATTATCTTAAAGCACTCGCCATTGTCATCGAAAAACAAACCCCGTTTTCATCTGCCTATTGGGAGTTAAACCGGCGCCTGTTGATAGCCCGAGTAGAGCGGAATGATGAGGCCCTGCTGGATATAATTTCAGCAGCTACTGAGTTAAGAGACAGCCATGCTATACGATTTTATAGAATGGGGCAGGCACTGATTGATGCGCTCTACTGTGAATCCATGCTGCATTTGCTCGAACTGGCAGAAAGTCGAACTACTAACGAAACACGTATCGGCTATACCTCACCGCAACTGACTGACAGAATTATCGAACATTACCCTGCGCTTTTGTCATTCTTTAACCAGTCATTCGAAACCACCCGCAACGATGATGACCAGAATTTTCCTGTGTACTCACTTCCGTTGGCGCGCATCATAAAGATGATTGACGATAGATTCAGCTCAGCCTGCTTTCAACATCGCCAACAATACTTGCAGCACATTCAGTCTCTGAATCGGGATAACACTATGCCATTATCCGCTAACGAACGAATGGCTGTCGCGGATGTTCTTTGTAGATAAAATTCTCAACAATTGCTGTGGTCAGGTTTGTGCAGCTTGCTGATGGTAAATATAAAGTTGTCAATGAACGCAGTGGCTTTGCAGTTGCAGTTCTGGCGCCCCCTTCGGGCCAGGCCCATGGTATCGATACCCTGTAACGTGGCTCTGTCATGGATTTAAAAACTGGTGCAGTGAAAGTTCCTGTTCTTTTGGTATATCACACCGATGACCCTTGCCCCGGCACGGATGAAAAAAGCTCAGCCCCTTTCCTGACCAAGCAGTGTCTTTAACGACTTGACAATATTTTCTGTCGCTTGCTGATTCAACTCTATCTGTTTACATTTGAATCGTGAGAACGCGCGTGTATTTTCCAGAAATGCTTCCAGTTTAAACAATCTGAGGCTTTCGCTGTCGTTAGTGACAAGAGTTACTCCGCATTCAAACTGGCCCGCTGGCACAATAATCGATGTCTGCTCGTTATTTTCCAGCAGGAATGCCCTGACATAATCCTTGAAGACAGCCTCGCTATCGAGCGCACGGACAGCGAGTGGCTCTGGCTCACCTTCGATTTGATGTACACCCATGTGTAATGTCAAGTCAGTATCAGCCTGAATCCACCGGACAATATGGAGCGCAGGCTCGTCACCTTCCTCATCACCGTGCGGGAACAGCGCCAGCAATTCACCAACGCGTAGTTGCACTTTTGATCCTGGCAGTGTTTCAAGCCCTTCACCGCCACGACTGGTATTAACCAGATTGAACTCGTATATGGTTTCAAGCATTCTGTCCTCAACTCCTTTTTCAATCCTCGATTCCTGGTGTCTGGCGGTTGAATGGGATTTTTTCCAGACATCATCTTCATTCTGCTCAACATCAAAGCTGTAGCTTCTCGGCTTGAGTATGCCGGATTCAAGCTTTGTTTCGGTATCCCCCTCCAACCAGGGGCTGGACTCGGTTGAAATCAGGCTTAGCGCCTGAGGTTGCTCGAAACCGTCGCCATGCAGATGCGCTTCCGCTTTTTCCGGTTCAAATGGCAGGTAACCACTAAAGAAGTAATGACTGCTGGAGAGACTAACAATAGCTTTTATGGTGACACCACACTCTGGTTTCCTTGTGCTCTTTCGAACCGGCCTCTTCTCCCAGGCTTGCCGTAAGCGCAACAGAAGATCCCATTCTGCACGCAGCTTCAGTGAACGACGAGACTCCACAGCAAGATCTTTCATTCGGCTATTGATGATGTTGAGGACTTCGTTCAGGTTTAACCGACGAGGTGACAGCGGAAGTGTTGATCTGCCCTTCATAAAGAAGTCGGGAGGCGAGCTTCCCGCAAGATCACAATAGAAATGATCAAGCATCAGCTCATCCAGGGGACCTGGCGGCAATTCCTCGGGATGTTCTAAACGAACGGCAAGCCCCCATTTCCCAAGCTTCTCATAAGTCTGATAGATTTCACCCTGCAACAGGTGTCCCGGGTTAGAGATGGCAAGCAACAATGTGCGTGCGTACGCACCACTAACCGAAAGGTCGGACAAGTGTTCGACCACATCGGTCGCAAGTTGCTTCTTTTCAGCATAAGCATAAAGATGGTGAAGGTCCTCCCAAATAAATGAAGGCGCTTCCTGGTATACCGCATACGCTTGTAGTGCCTGCTGGGTTATATAATTGATGCACTGCATCACTGGCACTCTCAACCGAACCTGAAGTGTTTCCTCATCGCATTCTTCCAGCAGGTCAATGATCAAACGTTTATAGGCTGATGCTGTGTGGGAGAGCAAAGCCTGCATTTTAAGATAACGCGCATGACTTCGTTCCGACAAGGGAAACGCGTAATGGTTAACCTTCTCTTGATAACCTGAAATGAGGTCGTGTACTTGAGGATCAACCAGATCCAGCAAGTCCACCCGGGTATTCAGCGCAAGACCGGTCTGGTTTGCGTTCGTCAGCAGATCAGACAACCCGTCTATTCGACCATCCATATCGAAAGGAGGTAAATCAGCAATGTGCTGTTTTACCTGTTTGGTCTGCAATGCTCCGGCCCCGTCTGAACCTGATGTGCAGGGCTGAGTGTGTAGTTCCAGTTCAGCCATAGTATGCTCCGGTAGAAAATAGTCTAGCAGACAACTCGACTTTCCAGTGTTTCTTCCAAACCGGCACTTTGCCACCAGCTACCGGTCGTGCCAGAATATTGTAAACATGCGGGAAAATGCAAAGTGAATCAATTTTTTTATAGCCTGGTGTTTCTCGGCGCTACTCAACTCCTGTCTGGTTGTGGTGGCAATGTAGCCCCTGTCAGACATGACAGCACCAAAATGGTCAGTGCTTCGCACAGCATTTATCTCGAAGGCGGTGTTTTAAAGATCCTTTCCAATGACACCGAAAACGTTCTCCTGGTCTATATTCGACCTGAGAATCCGGGGAAATGGATAGCATCCGGAGGTGGTGGCGGTTCTCTGGACAAGCCGTGGTTGTTCAGGTCAGCCGCTTCCTGGGTGAAGGGGGATGACAATGGAAAGTATTCCATAGATGCGCCCCGAAAGACTTTTGATTTTATATTTGACAGCAGAAATTTAACACTTAAAGTCGACTCACGAACCTATGCTGTACGCAAAGGCGACCTCATTGTCATCCTGCTGGACAGTCAATGGCGCGCAACCGGAATCAAGTCCGGCGTGGAAGCCTTACGCCGCATCAACATGCCAGAGTACAGAAAAAAACATCTGCTGAATGAGGTTAAAAAGCACTTTTAATCTCAGCCATTCAACGTTTTTGACATCACCACAAATTTTTCCTGGTAGTGTTTGTTTTTATAAAAGCTTTTTGCATTTGTTTTTCCTGCCTCGACCTTGAGCGCAATATGCGTCGCACCCTTTACGCTCGCCTGCTCCTCAAGCTGTTCCGTCAGCATAGACCCAATACCCTGGTTTCGACTTTCGGGAATAACGTACAGGTCGGACATGAACACATAGTCGTTTTCGAACTGCAGACAAACAAACCCGACCAGTCTGTTCTCCTGCTCCGCGACAAGAATCAAACCTTTCCCACTCGTCTGAATTTCAATGACATGCTCCAGATAAGCCTGTAAGGCAGAGGGGGCAGAAATATCAGCTTCATTGCCTTTCTCTTGTTCGACGTAATTTTCCGCAGCAATGTTGCGAAATTCTTTTTCATCCTGTGTCTTATAGTGTCGAACTGTCGTCATCAGTGGTGTCCTGTCAACCCATCGTCCGGGTTCTGATCGCACCGGGAACTCGCCTTTTCCGGTATTGTTTCTTCAAACTCTTTCAATGAATCTTTAAGATTCAGGTCGTTCGGGGCAATGCGTAACGCGTGTCGCAATGCCTCCATCGCCTGTTTTGAACACCCTTGCTCGCGTAGCGCATACGCCAGATTGTTCCAGATGCGACTATCTTTCGGTGAAAGTTCTGCGGCTTCCTGGTAATCCGTAATAGCACGGCTCACCTGACGCGCGGAATAAGCCATATTGCCCGACATCAGCCATGCCTCGCTCTGATCCGGCCAGCGTTTTGTTGCAGCGTGATATGCCAGCAACGCTTGCTCAACCATACCGGTTTCCTCGAATACAAGCGCGGTTTTGAGATACGCCGAGAGGTTAGCTGTTGCGGGGACTTCACCCGCCGGGACAACAACCAGCGCCCAGGCATCTGCGCGTTGCCAGGTTCGCTTGAACACCGGGAACGAGGTTCGCCTGCGCTTCAGTGTTCCGGAGCGAAGAGTGAGTTCTTCTTTGTTGAGGTCGTATCCCACTACAACGGCATAATGCCAGCGCGGCAACCAGCTCAGACCAAGGTTTTGTAATACCAGCACGGGGTTGCCTGCGGCAACCTCTGTCAGCAGATTTGAGAAAGAGGTTTCCAGCACATAGGGTAAGGCGTGATGCTGGCGGGCTGCCGCAATCATCTCGATTTGAAGGCTGCCTTTACGGCCGGGCAAGTAAACTTGTGCAATCAGAGCGTCGGGTGTGACATTAACCGCATGCGCCTGTAAAACCGTTGCCAACGCGGCCGGACCACAGTGATACTTTGTCTGTGGAAAGAAGGGGGTTTCCTCCAGTTCTACTGAAGATGGCAAACTACCTTCAATTGATGTATCACGCTGTGCTTCCTGCTGAACGCTTGCGCAACCACCAAGGGTCAGCAGGCAAATCAGACACGCCTGCAACCCCCTGACAGATGGCATATCTCGCTAGTTGATACGGTTAACAAACGGGAAGATATCGGTCGCACCGAGCATATCGGTTATCACGAATAACACAAATAACAACAGCACTAACTCAACGAGACCACTGCCGGCAGGCGCGTCGGCGATCTGCTGGTTCAACTGCGTGACTTCCCCAGGACTCAATTGACGAATCCGGCTCTCTACTGCTTCGGGTTGCACGCCCATCGCCATCAACTGCTCGCGCACTTCACTACGTTGCAGCTGATCAAGAAGCGCCTGACGTTCCACAGCTTGTTCGCTCTGCATAAGAACGGCCGTGTTACCCAGCATGCCTGCTGTTGCCGTGCCGAGTGACATATTAATCAATAATATACTTAAGATAAGTGATGTAACTCTATGTCCAAGCATTATATTTGTGGCTCCGTATAATCCGCCAGCATGGCGGCTGCGAGACACAGCTTAACGGCATCGCGGATGTTTCACCAACTTCATTGTCGTGTACGCGGTACCATTCTTCACTATGACTGACACTCAGACACAACCCCGTGGCGAAATGCTGCTGCGTACACTTGCCATGCCGGCCGACACCAACCCTAACGGTGATATTTTCGGTGGCTGGATTATGTCGCAAATGGACATAGGCGGCGGCATACTCGCCAAGGAAACCGCACAGGGACGGATCGTTACCGTTGCAGTGGATTCGATCAAGTTTATCCTGCCGGTACAGGTCGGTGACGTCGTGTGCTGCTATGGAGAACTGATCCGTGTGGGCACTACCTCGATCACCATACGGCTTGAAGTGTGGATCAACCCGGTTTTACGCGAGAACCCGGGCAGTCCGGAACGGTTCAAAGTGACAGAGGCGACCTTTACCTACGTTGCCGTAGACGATAACGGTCACAAGCGCCCGGTCCGACCTGACAGATAGCCACTAGTAGTGTGGCGGTTTTTCATCCGCCGGCCGTGCGCCATCGGCCGGCGCCAGTGCGCGCAGCTGCAACTCCAGTCGCTCCAGGGCTTCAGTGTGCTCACGTACGTTCCTCTCCTGGCTAAGCAGCGCACTCGTCAGCGCTTCAAGGGCCGCTTCCTGGTGGGTCAGTCGAATTTCCAGCGCTTCGATCCGCGCATCTGAATCATTGTTGCTCATTTTTTGCTAGATTAGGCCTGTAGGGAGAAGATAGCCCGACAGGCTAGCAGAAATCCCGCTTAACAAGAATCCTGACACACAGGAACCTGTCACTTGCCACAACACATAAAATGGCCGAACCATGCCCGACATGGATAACACCATCACCCTGCCCCTGTGGCTGGCGGTGCTGCTGGCTTTGTTTTCGCTGGCGCTGTTACTCGACCGGGTGCTGATCCCCAGTGTGCGCTGGTATCTGCGGCGACGCATCAACCGTGTTATCAATGAAGTTAACACCCGTCTTGATATTGAAGTACGCCCGTTCCAGCTGACACGCCGGCAGATACTCATTGATCAGCTCAGCCTCGACGAGAAGGTTGTCTCTGCAATCAACGATCTGGCCCGCGAGAAAGATATGCCGCGCGAAGTGGCTCAGGCCAAAGCCAATGCTTACGCCAGGGAAATCGTCCCGTCCTTTAACGCCTACGTGTATTTTCGGGTCGGATACTGGATTGCCAAACGCATTGCCCGACTGATCTATCGGGTAAGGGTGGGGTTCCATGATGCTGACCGGCTGGCTTCCGTCAATCCGGATGCCACCGTGGTATTCGTCATGAATCACCGCAGCAATATGGATTATCTGCTGGTGTCCTTCCTTGCTGCTGAAAAAACCGCCCTTTCCTACGCCGTCGGTGAATGGGCACAAATCTGGCCGCTACAAACCCTGATTCGTGCCATGGGCGCATTTTTTGTACGACGCGGAACAGGCAATGCCTTGTATCGCCGTGTGCTGGAAAGCTATGTGCAAATGGCCACGCGCGCCGGTGTCTGTCAGGCGGTATTCCCCGAGGGTGGCCTGACCCGCGACGGTGCGATGCGCGAACCGAAGCTCGGCTTTCTCGATTACATGCTGCGCAACTACCACCCGGAGACTGATCGGGAAATCGTGTTCGTACCGATTGGCATCAATTACGACCGGGTGGTCGAAGATCGCAGCCTGGTGCGACGGCTTGACCAGGAAGCCGAAAAGCGCAGCGCCGGGTTCGTTGTCAAAACCACGGTAAAGTTTATTTTCAAACAACTGATGCTGTCACGGCGGGAACGCTGGCGACACTTTGGCTACGCCAGCGTTAACTTCGGCGAACCTCTGTCAGTGCGAGACTGGTGCCACGACCAGGGTGTGGAGTTTTCCCGTCTTGAACAGGAACCACGATTTGAGCAAGTGGGCCGGTTGGCGAATACGTTAATGGAACGCATCGCCGACGTTGTTCCGGTACTGCCGGTACCCCTGCTGGCCAGTATAGTGCTGGAACATCGCGATGACTGGGAAAGTGAGTTGGCGATAAAAACCTATGCTCTGGAGAAGATTGACCGGCTGCGTGAACTGGGCGCACCGATTCGGATTGCATCCTGTGCCTGCGAAGGCGTGCTGACCAACGCACTGACCACACTGCGTGCGCGCAAGATGCTGGAACAGCGCGATGGTTTGCTACGTGCCGTGCCAGAGGCCGAGGATATGCTGAGCTACTACGCCAACTCGATCAATCGCTGGAATCAGCCGACCGATCCTGCCGCAGATCATTAAGCGCTTCCAGCAGTTCACTGCCGTGGCTTGCCGGACTTACCTTGCGCCATACACGCGCAATGCGCCCGTCCGGGGCGATAATGAACGTATGCCGTTTAGCATAGCGGATGGGGCCAAAGCCACCGAGCGAACCATATGCCTTTGCAACCTTACCGCCGCTATCAGACAGCAAGGGGAACGGCAGACGGTATTTCTTCGCAAACGCCTCGTGACTGTCGGTATCGTCAAGGCTCACCCCCAGTACCGTAACATCGAGTTGACGAAAGGCAGCGAATTCGTCGCGTAGAGAACAGGCTTCTTTGGTACAACCCGGCGTATCATCCTTTGGATAGAAATACAGCACCAGCCACTGACCACGGTAATCCTCCAGCTGATGCTTTTCCCCCTGCTGATCCACAAGGGCGAAGTCGGGTGCTATATCGCCAACCGCAGGCCCTGCCGCGCTGGCTGTTCCGGCAAACAGCATCAGTGCTGCCCAGCATAATAGTTCGTAGTATTGCCTGACCATTTCGTCACTCCGATTTCACCCTTCCAAGGACGCGGCTATTGCGTTAAAACCGCCAGCGCCCAACAATAGCGCTGAGACCCGTTAAAAGGAACCGTGGCATGTCGCACTCCATTGGCCCAACACTGAGACGGCGTTGGCGTCAGCTCTCTGCCCTGCCCGGCGGCCGCTGGTTGTTCAGCCGCCTGCTGGGCAGAATGGCACCCTATACCGGCTCAATTGGCGCGCTGGTCGATACACTCGAACCAGGGCACTGCCGGGTGCTGTTGAAAGACCGGCGCGCCGTGCGCAATCACCTGCGCTCGATTCACGCCATCGCATTGTGTAACCTCGGCGAAGTTGCTACCGGCCTGGCGCTGATGAACAGCCTGCCGGATAAAACCCGCGGTATTCTGGTGAGTATCTGTGCGGACTATCATCACAAGGCACGCGGAACCCTGCACGCCGAGTGCCACTGCGAAATTCCGGCAGACAACCAGGAACAATCCTGCAAGATTACCGCAACCATTACCGACGATGCCGACGAAACCGTGACCAGTGTAACTGCAACCTGGCTGATCGGTCCGGAAAAAACCCGGAACCCCGATGCAAACTGAATTCACCCGCGCACTGGGTATCGAGGTACCGCTGATCTGTGGTGCCATGTACCCCTGCTCCAATCCTGAACTGGTCGCCGCTGTGTCGGAAGCCGGCGGTATCGGCATTGTTCAGCCATTAAGCCTGACCTATGTGCATGGCTACGATTTCCGTGAAGGGCTGCGATATATCCGCAGCCTCACCGATAAACCGGTCGGTGTAAACCTGATCATTGAGGCCAGTTCGGAACGCTACCTGAAGCGTGTGCATGAATGGCTGGATATCGCACTGGAGGAAGAGATCAGCTTTTTCGTTACCGCGCTGGGCAACCCGCGCCGGGTAGTAGAACGGGCCGCTGCCAGCGGCGCTATTGTCTACCACGATGTCACCGAGCGCCGCTGGGCAGAGAAAGCCCTCGACGGTGGCGTGGACGGTTTTATCTGCGTGAACAACCGCGCCGGTGGACACGCTGGCACACTCTCACCCGATCAATTGCTGGACGATATTGGGCCGTTGGGGAAACCGCTGATTTGCGCCGGTGGCATAGGCAGTGCTGACCGGTTCAGTGCAGCATTGCGCAGCGGTTATACCGGCGCACAACTCGGCACCCGCTTCATCGCCAGCGAAGAATGCAGCGCACACGACGACTACAAGCGCGCAATCCTGACTGCTCACGAAAATGATATTGTGTTGACCGACAAGATATCCGGTGTCCCGGTATCCGTGATCCGCACACCCTATATTGAACGCACGGGTACACACGCCGGCCCACTGGCGAAGCGCCTGCTTCGCAACCCTAAAACCAAACACTGGATGCGCCTGATCTACACACTACAATCCCTATGGACATTGAAACGTGCATCGTTACAGGGTGTGAACTACAAGGATTTTTTTCAGGCTGGAAAGAGTGTTGAGGGTATCTCGAAAATACAGTCGGTGAAGGATATTTTTGCCACGCTCGCGCAGGCTGATGATTAAAGCACTTTGTTTTAATACCAGCTGCTTTTTAGTTCCATCCATGCATTGCTGATGTTTGTTGCCTCGGCAATTGACAAACCAAGTTCCTTTGCTATCTGTTCACTCTCTGGCCGGTAGCGGATCATTTCTTCCAGCAAAGGCCGGTAATTGTCATTGAACGTGGGCACCCGGTATTCAATGATCGGGAATTCATCGGTCATCACAGCACTATCCCCTACAAATGCCTGCAGTCCATCACGACCGAGCAGATAGTGTGCCGCGAGCTGCTCCGGGCTGTTGATATTGATTTCCTTAAGGCTGCGAGCCACATTGGCGTTCAACATCTGCTTGCGGAAATGCCCTGGTGGCAGTGGAGCATCACGCATTCTGCCCAGCATCAGCGCTTCTCCACTTTCCGTCCACCACAGGCTGGAGTTCGGGAACGCCTTGAGGAACGTCGCTACAAGCATGCGGGTATCGGCATTGCTTTGCGTATGCAGGGGAATCCACTGGACCACAACACCCTCATCCGTCAGGCGGTCCTTTGCCAGTTGGTAAAAGTCCAGGCTGTACA
>UOFN01000093.1_pt1 | contig 14305 bp, 15 predicted proteins | sample 1990111 | NCBI WGS metagenome assembly UOFN01 (sample SAMEA4728526, study PRJEB27164) | hydrothermal vent metagenome | biome: marine basaltic hydrothermal vent biome; feature: marine hydrothermal vent; material: mineral | place: Pacific Ocean | collected 2011-06-14/2011-07-23 | depth 1741 m | reverse complement strand
TAAGCGATTGAATCTCAATTAATTCTACCTCTTGCCGTTACAGGGGCTGAGTACCGGCTCACGCCTGTGCCTCAGGGAAATAGCAAGTCTTATCAACGGGATATAAGGATATACAGGCATGAACAGGACTTATCCGGGCAGTGTCAGCTCAGGCGCACATCAGGTGCTTGGCTCAACCATTCTCAAATGGCTTTTGCTGTGTAGTCTGTTCGCTGGCTGGCCGATGCTGGCTGCGGCTGAAAAGTCGGGCGGCGTCGATGCGGTTTTGCTCATCGACAGTTCCGGCAGTATGGCCAAGAACGACCCCGACAAGCTGCGTGTTCCCGCTGCGAAAATGTTCATGTCGTTGCTGGGTGCTGATGACCGTATTGGCCTGATCAGCTTCAGTGACAACGGCTACCCGGTGCTGCACCTGACTGCACCCGGCCCCAAAACCAATGCACGTATTTTAGATTCCGCAGACCGGGTTTCTTCAAAAGGGGTTTACACCAATCTGCACGCCGCGCTGCAAAAAGGTCTGGCGATGCTGGAAAAAGAAGGCAAGGCCGGTAAACAGCCGATGCTGGTGTTGATGTCAGACGGCCGGATGGATGTGGGTGATACCGATGAAGACTGGGCACTGACACAAAAGCTGCAGGAAGATCTGGTCATCAAGGCCAAGTCACGCGGCGTCAAGGTATACACCATTGCTTTCACCGAAGCCTCCGACGTTGACCTGTTGCGTGATGTTGCGACGGAAACCGGTGGCCTGTTCAAACTGGCGCGTAACGATCAGGACTTGCATGAAGTCTTCAGCGCCATTTTCGAAAGCGCCAAAGACCCGGACATGTTGCCGATTGAAGGTGGCGAGTTCAAGGTCGACAGTTCCATTGATGAAGTGACCATCATCGCATCGAAAGAGCGCGAAGACATTCGTATTTCCCTACAGGCCCCGGACGGAACCACACTGACGTCCGATAATGCCAACGACAAACTTAAATGGTTCCTGTCGCAGCACTTCGACATGATTACCCTGAAAAATCCGCAGCCAGGCACCTGGAAATTGCTCTACACCGGCGGTAAGAATCGCGCTTATATCGTCACCAATATGAGCCTGAACCACAGCCCGAATCGCCCCAGCCTCAAGATCAATGAAGACATGGTGCTGGAGGCCTGGCTGGAACAGGATGGCGAGCTTCTGAATAAGGAAGCCGTGCTGACGCATACAAAATTCTACATGGAAATACAGGTCCCGAGCGGTGAAACCGCACGGTTCGATTTAAAAGATCAGGGTCGTGAAGGTGATAAAACAGCGGCCGATGGCAAGTACTCGACCTTACTGGCTTACGAGAACCCTGGTTCCTACCAGATCAGTCTGATTGCTGAGAGTGAAACCTTCAGCCGGCAGAAGACCGTACACTTTGAAGTACAGGCACCGCCGCCGGGCCTGGCTTTGCCCACACCGGAACCGGTTGAAGAACCAACGGCACCTGAGCCTGAAGTGATTCCCGAGCCTGAACCTGCACCAGAGCCGAAGGTAGAAGAGGAACCGGAAGTCGAGGCAAGTGATGACGAGGCTGTTGCAGAAGATGCTGCGGAAGAAGAAGCGACACAAAGTGAGGAGCCAAAGGAAAAGAAAAAAATGAGTCTTGGTCTCGCCGCCGGTATTTTTGTCGGCATCAATGTGTTGCTGGGCGTGATCGGCTTTGGCATCTGGTGGTTCCTGAAACGTCGCAAGAGCAAAGGCGATGATGAAGAATCCGAAGATGACGATGAAGCAGAAGACGAGGACAGCAAGTAACAATGGACGACATGCAGGTCGGTTTTTTAGCTTTTCTCGGAGTATTGGAACTGGCTATGCTGGCGATAGCCGCCAGCGTTGTTTTCCTGCTGCGCAGTAACCGGCTGTCACGCAAGGTGAGTGCGCTGGAAAAAAAGCTGGAACAGTCAACAGAAGTCCCCGAAGCAATTGGTTTCGATCAGTATCTGCGTGATGAAATTCTTCGCAATGAAGCACTGACCGAGCAAGCCGCAGCTGCGGAAGACGAGTCAGAGAAAAAGGCTGCCGAGTTACTGAAGTTCCGTAAACGTTTCCTTGAAATCGAACTTGAAGCGCACGCACTGGAAGATAATCCGGTTGCCTATCAGGACAAGATTGCTGCCGGAATGTGTGAGCTGGTTGAAATCATGCGGCCGGAAGCAGAAACAGTAGAAACTGTGGTTGAAACGGATTCGGATGCTGCCGTCGAACTGGAAGAAGCGCCGGATGATGATGTGGATGACGATCGCAAAACCATCGATACCAGCGATGCGGAAATGAACCACCTTAAAGACGTCATCAACAATCAGCAGGATGCGATGGCGGCTCTGCGCGCGCAGCTTGAGGCGCATGGTGAAATTGAAGGAATAGATGGCATTCTGAAGCAACTGGAAGACTTCGAGAAACAGAGTGCAGAACTCGAGCGTTGTCTGTTAATGCTGGAAACCGAGAACGAACGTCTCAAAGCCTCACAGGGAACCGGGGAGGCAACTAAAATTGAACCGTCAGATCCTGCCCAGCTAACCGGGCTGAGGAACATGGTCGGGAATCAGCAAGATACTATCGGCGGACTTCGGAAACTGATTAATGAGCTTATGCCTGAAGCCGACAAGGCTGGAGAGCTGGAAGACACACTGGACAGTATCCAGCGTAACAACAAGGAACTGTCGGGTTGTGTCAGTGTGCTGGAAGACGAAAACAACATGCTGCGTAATGAGCTTAAACAGATCGAGACGCAGCTTGAGGAAGCCGATGCAGCGCAGGCTGAAAAGACTCCCACACCTCACAGCGAACAAATTGAGGAAATGGAAATCAAGGTTCAGGAGCTGGAAGCGCTGGTCGAGTTCAAGGACGCGACCATCGAAGAACTGGAAAAACAGTATCACACGCTGGAAGTCAAATACCGGGAAGCCACCGGTGAGCAGGGTGCCTGAATTGAGCGCATACAGGTATACTGCGGCTCCAGATGCCGCCCAAAAAACACAAATCCCGTCGCCGTTCCGGCAAAAAGCGTAAAAGCAAAAGTTTCCGTTTCCCCTGGATCAAACTTTCCCTGATCCTGCTGCTTGTTGTAGCGGGCTACATCGGTTGGCTGGATTTTCAGGTCTACAACCAGTTTGAAGGCAAACGCTGGTCACTGCCGGCGCGTGTGTATGCCAGACCGCTGGAGTTATATGCCGGGCTGAACCTGGGGCCGGCGCAGTTCACCAATGAATTGCGCGCGCTGGGTTATCGTTTTGTCGGCAATCCGCGACGCCCGGGGGAAGTTTCGCGGGTCGGCAACCGCTACCAACTGATTTCCCGGCCGTTCACTTTCTGGGATGGTCGCGAACGTTCACAAACGCTGCGCGTGACTTTTGCTTCGCAGCAAATAACACGATTACAGAATGATCGTAACGGCGCAGCACTCGCGCTGGCACGGCTGGAGCCACTGGAAATCGGCAGTGTGCATACCGCTCGGCAGGAAGACCGCATTCTGGTGCAACTCAGTGAAGTACCCGACACGCTCACCGAGGCACTCATTGCAGTTGAGGATCGCAGCTTCTACCAACATCACGGTGTTTCGCTACGCGCTATCGCGCGCGCCTTCTGGGTGAATGTACGGTCCGGCGAAGTGGTGCAGGGCGGTAGCACGCTCACGCAACAACTGGTGAAAAACTTTTTCCTCACCAACACGCGCAGCTTGCGGCGCAAAGTCAACGAAGCGCTGACGGCATTGTTACTGGAACGCCGCTACAGCAAGGATGAAATTCTCGAAGCCTATCTGAATGAAATCTATCTGGCGCAAGACGGTCAGCGTGCCATCCATGGTTTCGGTCTCGGCAGTCTGTTCTTTTTCCAGCGACCGGTCGAGGAACTCAGTACGGCGCAGATGGCTTTGCTGGTGGGCATGGTCAAGGGGCCGTCTTACTATGACCCGCGCCGCCACCCGAAGCGTGCCAAAGAGCGCCGTAATGTGGTGCTACGGGTGATGTACGAGCAGAACCTGATCGATCAGACGCAATACCAGAAGTCACGCAACGAAGCGCTCGGACTGGTGCGCGCCGCCGCAGGTACCAGCAAGCATTTCCCGGCCTTTGTTGATCTGGTGCGCCGCCAGTTACGCCGCGATTATCGTGAAGATGATCTGGTCAGCGACGGACTGAGAATATTTACCACTCTCGACCCACAGGTGCAGTGGGCCTTGCAAAAGAGTCTTGACCAGCGCATCAAGCCGCTGCTTAAAGAACACCCGAAAATGCAGGGTGCAGGCCTGGTCACAAGCGTGGCCAATGGAGAGGTGTTAGCGTTGGCAGGTGGCCGGCGCGCCGGATTTTCAGGTTTTAATCGTGCGCTGGACGCGAAGCGACATGTAGGTTCGCTGATCAAACCCGCCGTGTATCTCACCGCGCTGGAGCAACCGAAAAACTACAGTCTTGCTTCATTGCTCGATGATGGGCCGCTTGAGTACGAACAGTCCGACGGGATCTGGAGTCCGAACAACTATGATAACGAGTTTCATGATCAGGTCATGCTCTACCAGTCGCTCGCACACTCTTATAATGTGGCCACCGCCCGGCTCGGTCTTGACCTCGGTGTAAACAACGTCATCCGTACTTTGCGCCGTCTTTCTGTGTCCAGTCCGCTCAACCCGTATCCGTCGTTGCTGCTCGGTGCCACGGACCTCAGTCCGCTGGAGGTAACGCGCCTGTACCAGAACTTTGCCAGCGGCGGCTTCCATATTCCGCTGCGCGCTATCCGCTCCATCCTTGATGCAGAAGGCGAACAATTACAGCGCTACGAACTGGAAGTGGCGCGAGTCATCGACCCGCAACCGGCCTACCTGATTAACCGTGCCTTGCAGGCGGTGGTGCAGGATGGCACCGCCCGATCTCTCAATTACCGATTCTCGGCAGACCTTGGTCTGGCGGGTAAAACCGGCACCACAAACGACCTGCGCGACAGTTGGTTCGCTGGCTACGACGGTGCTCAACTGGCCGTGGTGTGGATGGGTCGTGATGACAATCAGCCCATGGGGTTGACCGGTTCCAGCGGTGCCATGCGCGTGTGGTCCGGTCTGTATGCCCAGACCGGAGCCGTCCGCAACCAGCCGTCCATGCCGGATGGAGTGACCCTGCACAGTATCGACCGCCTCAGTGGTGGACTGGCGGACACGGGCTGCACCGATACCGTACAATTGCCGTTTATCGAGACCGGTGCCTTGCCCCCGCCCGCACCCTGCGCCACCGGGCAGGCCCCGCAATGGATACCTGAATGGTTGCAATAAAACGCGCGTTGTTCCTGATGACCCTGCTGCTGAGCGCCTGCAGCACCCGGCCGCCGGTACAGCTGCCCCCCGTTGTCGAAAGTGGTTCGACCGCAAAGCGGACGATCCCGCGCGGCGAGACGCCTGTGCCGGTCATCGAGGCTGCGCCGGAAAGCCACGCCAACCAGAGCGCCGTGCTCGCTTTGCTGGACCGTGCCGAGCACTACCGCCGCCTGGATAACCCGCAAGCCGCCTCAGCGACGCTGGAGCGCGCCTTGCGTATCGATCCGCGCAACGCCTTGCTCTGGCACCGGCTGGCAAAAATCCGCCTGCAACAGGGGCGGGCGATTCAGGCCGAGCAACTGGCGCTTAAATCCAATGCCTTGTCAGCCGGACAACGGAGTTTGCAAGCGAGCAACTGGGCGCTGGTGGCCCGCGCTCGCTGGGAGCAGGACGATGCGGCCGGTGCACGCCGTGCCGAGCGCAAGGCAGCCGACGCGCGTCGTTGAGCAGCGTTCCGTGTACAATCCCCCAAATCCACTTTTCATAACGATAAAGATATAGCTCGTGGGCGTTTATTCAGTCGACAAATTAATTTCCGAAGCGCGTCGGTTGGCGGCGGAGTTTCGTCGTACCACGGGTAAACCCTTGCCGGGCGTCAGCGGCGAGATCGCGGAGTACGATGCCGCGCGTCTGCTGGAGCTTGAACTGTGCAAGGAGCGCCCCGGTGGTTATGACGCTATCGGCCTTGGCAAGCGCGAGGGAGATCGCATCCAGATCAAGGGGCGAGTTATTTTCGGTGAGGAAAAATCCGGCCAGCGCATTGGTCAGCTCAAACTCGACAAGGATTGGGACAGCGTAGTGCTGGTGATTCTGGATGAAAATTACGAGGCGCTGGAGATATTCGAAGCCAGCCGTGAACAAGTGGAGGACGCCATGAATGAATCTGCGTCCAGCAACCGAAAAAAGCGCGGCGCAATGACCATTGCACGCTTCAAGATTATTTCCCGGCTGGCGTGGACGCGTGGCGAAGGTGCGCTCGACAACGAAGTCTGGGATAACCGCTCTGACGTCTGAACGAACCGAACCATGACGGCAGATCCTCTCGCTGATGGCATCACGCAGGTGGCCTCCTGTCTGGGCAGTGACGGCTTGCTTGCAGGCGAGGTACAGGGTTTCGCTGCACGTCCTCAACAGCAGGAAATGGCGGCGGCCGTCGAGCAAGTCCTTGCGGATGACACCACGCTGATTGTGGAAGCCGGTACCGGTACCGGTAAAACCTTCGCCTATCTTGTGCCAGCGCTGCTGTCCGGCAAGAAAGTTATTATCTCCACCGGCACCCGCCATTTGCAGGATCAACTGTTTCATCGTGATTTGCCGACAGTGCGTTCTGCATTAGGCGTGCCGCTCAAGGCGGCCTTGTTAAAAGGGCGCGCCAACTATCTTTGCCATGAACGCCTGCACCTCGCGCGTGGTGACGGACACTTCACCGACCGCCGCCAGATTAACCAGCTTGAACAGGTCTTCGAGTGGTCGGGGCGCACCGCCAGCGGCGACATCGCCGAGTTGTCTAACATCCCCGAAGACTCGTTTATCTGGCCGAAGATTACCTCCACCACAGAAAACTGCCTCGGCGCAGATTGCGACTGGTTTACGGATTGCCATGTGATGAAGGCGCGCCGCGAAGCACAGGATGCGGATCTTGTCGTCATCAACCATCATCTGTTGTGCGCCGACATGGCGCTGAAGGAAGAAGGTTTCGGAGAACTGCTGCCGGGTGCAGAGGCGTTTATTATCGACGAGGCACACCAGTTGCCGGAAACCGCCTCGCGCTTCTTCGGCATGGCGTTGTCGAGCCGGCAACTGCTGGAACTCGCACAAGACAGCATCAATGAATACGTTAGCGAAACCGGTGAGCTGGACGGCGTGGCGGATGTCGCCCGCGACCTGGAAAAAGCTACCCGTGAATTCCGCCTGGTGATGGGGCAGGGTGAAACCCGCGCCCCCTGGTCACGACTGGCGGGTAACAAGGATCTGGCCGAAGCTCGTGAAGCGTTGAAAACCGCGCTGGCCGAACTGGCGCTGCAACTGGAACCGCTATCGGAACGCAGCCGTGGTCTGGACAACTGTTACCAGCGCGCCCTGCGCGTACAGACCCTGCTGGCGCAAACCACAGAGCAGCCCCCGGAAGAATACATCCACTGGTTCGAGACCTGGCGGCAATCGTTCCGCATTAACCTTACACCGCTGGATGTCTCGGAAAATTTCAACAGTCAGCGCCATTCGCTGCCGAACTGTTGGGTGTTTACCTCGGCAACCCTGTCGGTGAATGACAGCTTCGAACACTTCGCTCACAAACTGGGGCTGGAAGACGCACGTACCCTGCAACTCGACAGCCCGTTCGATTACGCCAACAACGCGCTGTTCTACGTGCCACAAGACATGCCCGAACCGTCTGACCCGAATTATACGAACCGTATGCTCGACGAAGCCGAAGCTATCGTCAGCGCCGCACACGGTCGCACCTTTATCCTGTTTACCAGTTACCGCGCCATGAACATCGCCCGCGAACGCCTGCGCGACAGTTGCCAGTTCCCGTTACTGATTCAGGGCGACGCACCCCGCAATGAACTGCTGGAACGTTTCCGCGAACTCGGCAACGCCGTATTGCTCGGTACCAGCAGCTTCTGGGAAGGTGTTGATGTGCGCGGCGAAGCCCTGTCCTGCGTGATTATCGACAAGCTCCCGTTCGCCTCGCCGGGCGATCCGGTCTGGCAGGCGCGTATCGATGCGATGAAAGAACGCGGTGGAAACCCGTTTATGGATGAACAACTGCCGCACGCCGTGATTAACCTCAAGCAGGGGGTAGGGCGGCTGATCCGCGATGTGAGTGACCGTGGTGTGCTGGTGATCTGTGATCCGCGGTTACTCGGGAAACGTTATGGACGTGTGTTTCTCAACAGCCTGCCGGATATGGGCCGAACACGCGAGCTAGACGAAGTGGTCAAATTCTTTCATGCCAGCGATGCCCTGAGCCTGTAGTCATGTTGCGTCTGCTCGCCATCGAAACCGCCACCGAATACTGCTCCGTTGCCTTGTACCAGGACGGCGACGTGATCGAACGTTACGAACATGCGCCGCGTCGTCATGCTGAGCTGGTTCTCCCGTGGGTTGAAGCCGTGCTGGCCGAGGCAGACGTTACATTGAAACAACTCGATGCCATCACCTTTGGCCGTGGCCCCGGATCATTTACCGGCCTGCGTATCGCCGCCGGTGTGACGCAGGGGCTGGCATTTGGCGCGGGCGTGCCTGTGGTGCCCATCTCAACGCTGGCGGCGCTGGCACGCGGTGCACATAAAGCCAGTGGCAAGGCAAAGATTTTCGCGGCACTGGATGCGCGTATGAAAGAAGTGTACTGGGGCGCCTACCGTTTTGAGGCCAACGGCAATGCCGTGTTAACTGGCGAGGAATGTGTTTGCATGCCTGATGCCGTTCCAATACCTGAAGGCGAGGGGTGGTTCGGTGCCGGTAGTGGCTGGGAAAGTTATGCTGAACCACTGTCAAAGCGTTGTGCTATCGACATGACTGCCTGCCTGCCCGACTGGCAACCGCATGCAGCTGATGTGGCGCGCCTTGCTGTCATCCAGTACCAGGCGGGTCAGGCCATCCCGCCGGAGCAGGCCGCTCCTGTCTATCTGCGCGACAATGTCGCCGACAAACCCAAACCGAAGGTGTGACATGCCGAACGATGCATTGCAACAAGTCGTCGAAATTATCAAGGCCGGCCCGCACAGCGGCCCGGGATTAAACTTCTACGCGTTAATCAGCACACTGAAAATGCAGGGCAGTGGTTTTATGTACATGCTGCGAAAACTGCGCGATCTGTCACCCGAACACCGCCAACTCGCTTACGGCTTGATGGAATTGATGGCAGAAAACAAGAACCAGGGCGAAACCTGGGAAGCGGCACTGCAAGATATGGACGCCGCAGTACGAGGAGGGTAGTGGAGCCGGTAACCCGCAGAACACTGCAGGCTACCGGGTTACAACAGGATTCGAAGTTAATACAAGTATGACCATTCCTGTTCAGGTGTCATATGGTCCTTCGCCAGCATTTCAACCAGATGCCCCATCACGCGTACATTGTTACTGAGCTCTTTTGCGGTCAACGACCGGCCCGCGTCAACGGCTTTAACATTGGCAGTGTTGAGATTGTTCAGAATATCAACCATGAGTTCCAGATGCTTGACGCGTGCCTTGCTGGCCTGTTCACGCGTTGCAGTTTTGCTCTGCATAGCCTTGAAGGCTGTTTCACATTGCTTCAGCTTTTCATCGATCGGGTATTCCGCCGCAGACAGGCCAGGGCTGCCGAGTGCCAGCAAGCTGGAAATTGCAAATGCAAATACAAAGGATGTTAGTTTTTTCGTCATTGGTCTCTCTCCTGATAAAAATGATGTTCTGCTCAGTCACTTTGGTTTCATCTACACTAGATAGTTCGTGGCGATGAAATATTCCCTGCCAGCTAGAAGTTATTTTCTGCGAGTCATGTAATTAATAAGGTATACTCTATAACTCCATGTTAATAATAAATATTTATTAATTGGTTGCTTGGTGTTACGCAGACGTTTCAGATGCACTCTGGGTGCCATATTGTTTTCATGTCAAAACGTATCCTTTCCCGGTTGGCCCAGATTATTAATCTTTGTTTGCCCGAGAATTTTTAGCAAAAGGTTTCGGAAAAAGCGAAGAACGGGATAGAACAACGCGGATAGTATCTTTGACTTGAATGCCCAATAATTAAAGCGATTCAAAATTCCAGATCGACTGCTGATTAACGCCAGGGCGTGAATCGCATCGGATCCATAGTAAAGTTGATCGCCCATCTTCAGTACCATGCCCTGATCGATATCAAGTCCCTCGGCAGTGATCTCTTTCAGAACATCACTATCGTCTCTGGCATTGATGATTTTCAAATCGCCAACACTCTCCCGTATACGAACAACCTGGCAGTAGGCGTTGCAGGCGGGGCATTCCTTGTCGTAGACAAGTAGTATTTCAGGTCTGTTTGAATGATTAGTTATGCCGCAGACTCCTGGCGGACATCCCAACCCGGAAAGACAATAACGGCGGGATGACACTTAAGCGCCCTGGCAAGAATCTTTGCCCTCTCCACTCCCAGGTTGACCCGATCATTTTCAATGGCAGAGATAGTGGATTGAGGAATTCCCGTTAGCTCAGAAAGCTTGTTCTGGCTCATTTCCTGTAATTCACGAAGAATCCGAACCGATTCTCCGACAGAGACATTCACCAACTTCTTTGCTTTACGATAATCTTTCATCTTACTTCCTCCGGTAATCGTGCGGAGTCACGTTAACCACCTGAACTAAAACAAGGTCCTTCTCGATTTTGTAGATGACGCGATACTGAATATTTAGACGGGATGAGCGATGCCCTTTCCATTCGCCACGAAGTGCTTCGTCCCTAAAGCCCCTGATCTGCTTCAGCCCATCAGGGCCGCTTATCAATATGATGTCTTTCCATTTTTCATACCGTTTAAGCACGTCAATCGGTAGCGACGCAAGCTGCTTTACGGCCTTCCTGTGCTCGTATATCTCCCACATACCCTAATTAGTATATATACGTTATATGGTATGTCAACCCTGCGGCAACAACGTTGTACACCAGCGGCCGCGTGTTAACGCAGCCCGAGCCTCGAAAAAATTAATATGAGCACGCCTTTTTTCATTCTTTTGTTGCCCTAACGAGACTGTAGAAAAACCTCGGGTTATGTTTCTGCTGCATAATTGAACACGAAACGGGGGGGGAACCTCCCCCGATTTTGCACTCATAGTTTGTTATTCCAACCACCACTATGCCAAGCTTACTTCATACGCATCAGGCGTCAAATAATTCAATGAAGAATGCAGCCTCTTTTTGTTGTAGAAGCCTACATACTCAATGACCACTGCCCTCAGCTCCTTCTCCGTAACATACTCATTCCGGTGTATCCGTTCAGCCTTGAACTGATGGAAAAACGACTCCATCTCCGCGTTGTCATTCATCACACCCTGGCGGCTCGCTTGAACGCGGCCAGGGATAAGTCTACGTTCCGCCGCTTCGACAAAGACCAGCCCACAATTCGCCGTGAGAACTTATCCATGATGACCGCCAGGTATCGCCATTCATTATTAACCCGAAGGTAGGTGACATCGCCTACCCAAATCTGATCCGGCCCCGTGGCTTCTAACTCGTGTATCTCATTGCGAATGCTGGCGTAGAATCGATCCATCTTTGCGTGACATCGATAGATCCGTGCGCAACGTGCTTTTAAGCCATTCTCCTGCATCAAACGAGCCACGCGGTTCTTTCCAACGATGATACCCTCCTGCCGAAGTGCTTCATGGATCTTGGGGCTGCCATAGATCCCGTCCACCTCACCGAACACTCTTTCAATACTTTCTATCAGTTCGATGTCGCTCTGAAGCCGGGCTGACTGTCCTCGCGTCTTCCACGCCTGATAGCCAAAACGGCTCACGTCGTATACCCGGCACAGCATCGTCAACGAGTAACAGTCTCGCTGCGTATCTATGAACTCGAAAATTTCTTTTTTTGATCCGAACAGTACTGGATGCTTTTTTTTAAAAGCGCATGCTCCATCTTCAGCGTCTCATGTGCTTTTTCAACTTTCTTCAGGCGTTTCAGTTCTCGTCTCGTCTCAGAATCCAGCGTTCCTTTCTCAGGCTTTTTCATAATGTCACCGTCTCGAACTTCCTTCTTCCAACGGTAGAGCATTATGGGATGAATATCGAGAACCTCCGCAACATCCTGCGCCTGGACGCCAGGCAATGCGCCCAGTTCTACGGCTGTTGCCTTGAACCAGTCATCGTAAAAATCGTACTGTGTTTTTCTGACCATTTGCTCACCTCTAATAGAGACTCAATTAGGTGAGTGCAAAACTGGGGTAGGTTCCCGCCGCTTTTTGGCGTCGGTTTGAATGATTTGTTATATGGTTATTTTCTATAATCTGTTTTTATATACTTGGTTTGATTGTTCTTTTCAAAGTATTCAAATCTGTCGCTTCTATAAAAACGATATGAGCCATTAATAAATTTAACTAGATGTATACTGTAATGAGCGCCAGTGTAACTTCTGCTACGAATTTGAAGCCAACCGTTAAGAGGGGCTAGAAAGTCACCTAAAGCGACTTGTCCTAAATCTTTAACACCTTGTTTAGTTACTTGGAAGGCGATATAACCACATTCTTTATTACCACAATACATTCTTTGAAATGCGATTATTTCACATATTCCATCTAAGTTAAGGTCAATATATGAGTCAATTTCATATGCTTCTTCATCAACATACCCAACATCATTTTGATATTTATAAAAAAGCTCTTCATTAGGTTTATTGCATAACCTAGGATTGCCATTGTATTTAGATGGCCAAGTAGGAGCTTTTGATAATTCTTGTTCCGACGGCCATTTATCACCAACATCTGCATGAATATAACCAGAGATTAGTGCGCTAATGATTATTAGTATAATCTTGTTCATTTTATTTCCATATAACGCCTAGCTCACCGGCAATTTTGGAGCGCAGCGTAAAAATTGTCCGAGTGCAGCGTCTTGTTATATTTCATAGTGCCATCTTAAGTTGAAACTCACCTTCTGGTTCAAATGACCTATTTTCATCTTGTGAGACCAATATTTTCATGACGTTTTCTGCAATTCTTTCTGCAAATTTAACTGGAACAGCATTACCAATTTGTTTTTGGTGGTCCCTTTTGTTTTTACCTGTAAAGACCCAGTTATCAGGAAAGGTTTGAAGTCGAGCATATTCTCTATGAGTAAAGGTTCTCATTTGATCCGCTGTAATTCTCCACAACTTAGTTGTTGCGTCAGGGTTTCTAACATGTTTTTCTACTTTACGGTCTTTAACAACTCGTTCTGCATGTAAATAGCCTTTAGCCCAGCCCCATACTGTAGCTGTATCAACAGCAGGAAAAGGCTCATCAAAAGATCTGATGGGATGGCCATCTGAGCCTGTTCTGGATATTCTAATTGGCACTGCAATATCTTTGCTTTTAGTTTTTTTCTCTAAATTAGTATGAACTCTGCTCTTAAAGCCCCATTGAGGATTATGGTTTGGAATATCCATATTTTCACTTTGTCCAATTTTAAAAAGAGCCTCTCTAATAGTAGTTGGGTTAATGTCTGGGACAGGAAGTTGGTATTCTTGTGGTGCATCACCTTTAATCGCAATAAAAATAAACCGTCTACGAGTTTGAGGAACACCAAAATAACAGACTCTAAAAACATCAAAAAAAACACTGTAACCTAAGGACTCGAACTGGTCGGATATTTCTTCAACAAAATTTCTTCCTGACCATGGCGCTTTCATGGTTCGTAAGTTAAGAACATTTTCAATTACAACTACTCTTGGGTTTGTTTCTTTTGCTACCCTAATCATTTCCAAAAATAATCTATTTCTTGGGTCGTTAGGGTCGCGATTTCCACCCAGAGAAAACCCCTGGCATGGAGGCCCTCCAATCAAAACGTCTATGTTTTTATGTTTTGGTGAATAAGTTGTTATATCTTTCTGTGTAATGTTCCAATTTTCCCTGTTCTTTTTTAATGTGTTAATGCAGTGATCATCAATTTCAACACATTCAAGATGCTCAAACCCTTTATTCTCAAAGCCTAGGTCTAGCCCACCTGCGCCACTAAAAAGACTTAATACGTTGTATTTTTGATTCTTCATTTAAATGTCATTCGAATTTGTCGGATTATATGGCGCTGGTGCTTCAGCAATTTCCGTAAGGTATGCTTTACGTTTTCTCGGCTTCCGATTTCTACAACCAGCAAATATATCTTTCACCAACTCAATTTCTTGAACTTGTTCTGAAGTGTATTGTATATAATTCATTATTCGATCTTTTATGTCCTTTCTTTCAATCTTTGCTGCTTCATACAAAGGAGTTTCATCCATTTGGTATGAGAACTCTTCTTTGATAATAAATGAGTGTTTTTTATGAAAGG
>UOFN01000137.1_pt1 | contig 14585 bp, 14 predicted proteins | sample 1990111 | NCBI WGS metagenome assembly UOFN01 (sample SAMEA4728526, study PRJEB27164) | hydrothermal vent metagenome | biome: marine basaltic hydrothermal vent biome; feature: marine hydrothermal vent; material: mineral | place: Pacific Ocean | collected 2011-06-14/2011-07-23 | depth 1741 m | reverse complement strand
CACCAGCGACAGATGAGCATTGAGCATGTCCGGCTGTATTTCCAATGCACCCCGATAGGCGCAGACAGCTTCGGCAATATTGCCCGCTTTGCGGTGTGCCAGACCAAGGTCATAACAGGCATCGGCGTCAGCCGAACCGGTTGCAACAGCTTTTTCCAGCCAGCGTATGGCTTGCTCCGGACGCCCTTCCTGAATCAGACTCTGACCCAGAAGGTGCAGCACGTCGGTATCATCAGGTGCCCTTTTCAGTATCTTTTTGTAGCCTGCCTGAGCGTCACCAAACCGTTGTTCCTGGTGAGCCGCTGCCGCCTGGCGGAAGATATCCGCCAGTTTATTACCCTTCATTCTTGCTGCCATGCTGTTTCTCCGCCGAAAACCGGTCAAAGAAACGAATGCAAAGATCAAGCCATTAGAAGCTGAACGCCGCCCATGTATGATTGCAGAACTTCCGGCACAACAACTGAACCATCAGCCTGCTGGTAGTTTTCCAGCACAGCAACCAGCGTACGTCCTACCGCAAGCCCGGAACCGTTGACGGTATGCACCAACTCCGGTTTCCCGGTTTCGGGATTGCGCCAGCGCGCCTTCATCCGCCGGGCCTGAAAAGCCTCGCAGTTGCTACACGAAGAAATTTCGCGGTACGCCTGTTGACCGGGCAACCAGACTTCCAGATCGTAGGTTTTTGCGGCAGAGAATCCTGTATCACCGCCACACAACGTCATCACTCGGTAGGGCAAACCAAGTGTTTGTAAAATAGCTTCTGCATGTCCGGTTAATTCTTCCAGCGCATCGTAGGAGTCTTCAGGTCTCACAATTTGCACCATTTCGACTTTTTCAAACTGGTGTTGCCGAATCAGTCCGCGTGTATCTTTTCCGTATGATCCCGCTTCCGAACGAAAACATGGTGTGTGCGCTGTCAAGCGCATCGGCATCTTGTCAGCCTCAACAATAACGTCTCGCACAAGGTTGGTAATCGGCACTTCAGCCGTCGGAATCAGATATAAGGGATCTTCGCCACGCGTAGCAAAAAGGTCTTCCTCGAATTTGGGCAACTGTCCGGTTCCGCGCAAACTGTCTGCATTAACGAGATACGGGACATAGCATTCCTGGTACCCATGCTCGCCAGTATGCGTGTCGAGCATGAACTGCGTCAGGGCACGATGCAGACGCGCCAGCGGCCCGCGCAACACGACAAAACGCGAACCGGAAAGTTTCACCGCTGAATCGAACTCCATGCCGGATAGTGCTTCGCCGATATCAACATGGTCCTTCACTTCGAAATCAAACGTCGGCTGATCACCCCAGCGGCGTACTTCCAGATTATCTGATTCATCTTTGCCTGCCGGCACCGACGTATGCGGGATATTGGGTATCGCCATCAACAGGGCTTCCAGCTCACTCTGCACGCTATCCAGCTCGTGTCGCGCCTTGCCGAGTTGTTCTCCAAGGCCGGCAACTTCATCCAGCAAGGGCTTGATATCCTCACCTGCTGCCTTGGCTTTACCTATCGATTTTGAACGGCTGTTACGTTCGGCCTGCAAGGATTCAGTATTGACCTGAATTGCCTTGCGGCGCGTTTCCAGTGTTTCTATCTTTGATTTATCCAGCTCATAGCCGCGCCGCTTCAGTTGTTCGGCAACGCTATCAAGTTCATTTCGAAATAATTTCGGGTCCAGCATGATGTTCTCTTGATCGGGTTCAGTGGTTCATTTCAGCCTGCCAGCGGACGATATGACCGCCGCTGATCAGGTCGGCAAGGCGTGGCAGAATGCGCTCGACTTTTTCCGGGCTGTCAAAGAATTCTACCGTAACCGGCAGATCCAGTGACAGATCGACTAAAGAGGCCGTGTGCAGTTTACCACTGCCACCGAAGCCACTGACAGCTCGAAACACCGTAACACCGCGCACTTTCTCTTCATCGTGCAGGCGTTCCAGCAATGGCTTCAGCGTCTTGTCTGCCTCCATAAGGTAGACACGGACGAATGTCACAGTTTCCCAGTTCATAGCTGCCTCGCTAACATGACGCCGAGCGCCGCCGCTGCAATACACAAAACGACACTGACCAGAGTGTTCGTCAAAGCACGAACATATTGCCCGCCCTCCATAAGCATCAGTGTCTCGATGGAAAAGGTCGAAAACGTCGTGAACGCACCAAGTAATCCAATCAGCAGGAAAGCCCGCATACTGGCGGCCTCCAGCGTGCGCTCCAGTAACCAGATATACAGGAACCCCATCGCCAGACTGCCAAGCACATTGACCGCCAGCGTGCCGTAAGGGAACCCGCGCCCGGCCATGGCATAGACTGCGGTGGACATCCAGTAGCGCAACAAAGCGCCGATTGCGCCGCCGCCAGCGATAGCTAGTACCTGACTCATGACCGCGAAGGATACCGGAAGCCTTGCCGGTACGCATTCATTTGTCGGTCTCGGCTTGATCACGCTCGCGCAATCGGGCCAGCTTTTCGGCGATTTTTATTTCCAGACCGCGGTCAACCGGGTGGTAGTAACGGCGGTTTTCCAATTCCTCAGGGAAATAGTTCTCGTTAGCGGCATAGCCGTCCGGCTCGTCGTGAGCATAGCGGTAAGTCTTGCCGTAACCGAGTTCCTTCATTAACCGGGTTGGTGCATTTCGCAGGTGCAAGGGCACGTCGAGCGAACCTTGCTCGCTGGCATCGCGCATGGCGGTTTTCCATGCCATATAAACTGCATTGCTTTTTGCCGCGCAAGCGAGGTACGTCACAGCCTGAGCGATGGCCAGCTCACCTTCCGGACTTCCCAACCGCTCCTGGGTTTCCCAGGCGTCGAGCGCCAGGGCCAGGCCGCGAGGATCGGCGTTGCCGATATCCTCGGATGCCATACGCACCACGCGTCGTGCAACATACAAAGGATCGCAACCGCCGTCGATCATGCGTGCCAGCCAGTACAGTGCTGCATCCGGCGCGGAGCCTCGCACTGATTTGTGCAAAGCGGAAATCTGGTCATAGAACGCTTCGCCGCCTTTGTCGAATCGACGTACGCCACCGCCGATGACTTCTGCCAGAACCAGGTCTTCGATGTGTCCTTCGTTATCAGCAAGATCACTGGCGATTTCCAGCAAGTTCAACGCGCGTCGTGCATCGCCGTCTGCTGCACGGGCAATCTGATCCAGTTGTGACGATTCAAACGCAAGACTCAAGCTACCAAGCCCATGTTCACAATCATCCAGGGCCTGTTGTAACACTCCATGCAAGTCTTTCTCATCCAGTCGCCGCAAGACATAGGTTCGTGCTCGTGACAACAGTGCGTTGTTCAGTTCAAACGACGGGTTCTCAGTCGTCGCCCCGACAAACAAAAGCGTGCCATCTTCCACAAACGGCAAAAAAGCATCCTGCTGTGATTTGTTAAACCGGTGGACTTCATCAACGAACAGCAAGGTCTGACGCTTCTCAACAGCTTGCCGCTGTTTGGCAATTTCGACGATCTGACGCACATCCTTGACGCCGGCCAGTACAGCGGAAATAGCGACGAATTCTGCGCCTGAAGTCTTTGCCAACAGATATGCCAGGGTGGTCTTACCGGTACCCGGCGGCCCCCAGAAGATCATTGAGTGGAGTTGACCGCTTTCCACGGCGGCGCGCAGGGGCTTACCCGGACCAAGAATATGCGTCTGACCCATAAAGCGATCCAGACTGGCAGGCCGCATACGGTCCGCAAGCGGCCGGAAAGCGGCCAGTGCTTCGCTCATGGCAGGTTGCCGATTACATCCGTGCCGGGTGGAAGGTCCAGTTCGAATAGTGCAGGATCGACTGTCTGATTAAGTTTGATATCGGAAAACTGAATGCGGGTCTGGTTGCCGAACCCATCGCGGACTTCGATGGCTTCCAGTTGTCCCTTGCGAAAACCGATTTTGACAGCTTCAACTGCGGCATCACTGCTTTTGGGTTCCAGTTGGTACCAGTCCACGCCGTTCTCTTTACCGATAGGTTTCGTGTTCATCACCTCGGACAGAGGGCGAACGCCGCTTAACAACATCGCGGGTGTGCTCGTCAGCCTATCGTCGACCGGACTGACGCTGGCCTGTTCGAGGTCCGCATCATAGTTCCACAGCTGCTTGCCATCAGAGACGATCAATTGCTTATAGGGCGTCAGGTAATTCCAGCGAAAACGCCCCGGCGTACTGATCCAGACTTCACCGGCTGCATCCTGCAAGGTCTCGCCATTTGCACCGACAACATGCTGGGTGAAATTTGCCTCAAACGTTTTCAGCGCGGCGAAGTAATCGCCAACCTGGTCAGCATGTACGGTAAACGGAACGAATATCCATAGCAGAACCAGAATACGTAGTGGCGTGGTAAATAAAGGCCTCATCTATCACGTCTCCGGTGGCGGTGGCGCAAGCACTTCACGGTTACCGTTGGATTGCTGTGTTCCGACAATACCGATCGACTCCATTTGCTCGATCATACGCGCGGCACGGTTGTAGCCGATCTTCAGACGTCGCTGCACACCGGAAATTGAAGCCCGGCGCGTCTCCGTCACAATACGGACTGCTTCGTCGAACAGGGGATCACTTTCAGCATCGTCACTGGCTGCCTGGCCGCCACTACCCGGCAAAAAATCAGTGGTGGTCTGTACGATATCATCAATATAGTCTGGCTCGCCGATGCTCTTCAGGTGAGCTACCACACGATGGACTTCTGCATCACTGACAAACGCCCCGTGTACGCGTGTGGGGATCGCAGTACCCGGTGGCAAATACAGCATATCGCCATGCCCAAGTAATTGTTCCGCACCTGACTGATCCAGAATGGTACGGGAATCAATTTTGGAGGACACCTGAAATGCGATGCGGGTTGGAATGTTTGCCTTGATCAGCCCGGTAATAACATCTACTGACGGTCGTTGTGTCGCGAGGATCAAATTCACACCGGCAGCACGTGCCTTTTGCGCAAGTCGTGCGATCAGCTCTTCTACTTTTTTACCTACCACCATCATCATGTCGGCTAGCTCATCGATGATAATGACGATAAACGGCAGCGGTTCCAGCATGTCCGGTTCCGGGTTTTCTACCAACACTTCTTCAGCGTTAAATAACGGATCCGGAATCGGTTCACCCTTGTCAATGGCCTCCTGGACTTTCTTGTTGTAGCCGCTGATATTTCGTACACCCAGAGCCGCCATCAGTTTGTAGCGTCGTTCCATTTCGCCGACACACCAGCGCAATGCGTTGGCCGCTTCCTTCATGTCGGTTACGACCGGCGTCAGCAAGTGCGGGATACCTTCGTATACCGACAACTCCAGCATCTTCGGATCGATCATGATGACCCGTACATCTTTGGGCAAGGCCTTGTAAAGCAGACTCAGCACCATGGCATTGATGGCAACCGACTTGCCCGAACCGGTCGTACCTGCCACCAGCAAGTGCGGCATGCGCGCCAGATCAGCCACCACAGGCAGTCCGCCGATATCCTTGCCCAGCGCGAGCGTTAATGACGACGATGCTGCATCGTACTCAGCAGAAGACAGGATTTCGCTAAGCGCAACGATCTCGCGACTTTCGTTAGGAATTTCCAGTCCGATAACCGATTTACCCGGAATCACATCGACCACGCGCACGCTGATTGCCGACAAGCCGCGCGCGAGATCCTTGGCGAGATTACTGATCTGGCTGACTTTCACACCGGAACCCGGCTGCAACTCAAACCGTGTAATCACCGGCCCGGGTTGTACTGCTACCACTTCAACTTCGATACCAAAGTCAGCAAGCTTCAGCTCAACCAACTTCGACAGAGCTTCCAACGCAGATTCCGAGTAACCGTCAACATGCTCCCGTGCATCGTCCAGCAGAGACAAGGGTGGCAGTTCGGTATTGGGTGGTGCATCAAACAACCTGACCTGTCTTTCCCGCTCGACACGCTCGCTGGTCTCGACTTTCTTGATCACCGGTTCAATGCGCGGCGCTTTACGGTTGGCAATTTTCAGTTTCTGGCGTTTGGTCTCTGAAGGTTCTTCGCGCTGCTGACGTGCGCGGCGTAATTCGAACCGGCTTTTGAGCTCAGTCAGGCGAACCACCAACCAGGCGATAAACACCAGTGTCATACGGCCGGTCCAGTCCATCAGGGATAACCAGGACATCCCGGTAAACAGCGTCACGCCGGTCAGAAACAGCGCCAACAGGAACAGGGTTGCTCCGAGGAAACTGAATAACGACTCAAGACCATGGCCGACCAGATTTCCGAACACTCCGCCAGCATCCAGTGGCAGGCTTCCGGGTTCTGCATAGAAGTGCAATGTCGCCAGCCCACAGCCGGAAGCAACCGTCAGCAGGAAACCTGCCCAGCGAATGCTCAGCACGTGAACATCAATACCACCGCTCGGCGTACGACCGCGATAGACCAGCCAACCGCTGAAAGCCACCATGAGCGGGAACAGGTAGGCCAACACGCCGAACAGGTACAGAAAGATATCCGCGAACCACGCGCCGACTACACCACCGAAATTTTGCACGGCATCGCTTGGACCACGATGCGACCAGCTGGGATCGTCCGGGTAGTAAGTCACCAGTGAAAGGAACAGGTAGACAGCCAGTGCGGAGAGAATAAACAGCGTGCCCTCGCGCAGCCCCTTGCTGACCTGAGGATTGATTTTCGGCGTTTCAGCCTTTTTGCGTCGCGCTTGTGCCAAGAGTAGAATTTTCGCTAAGTATGGTATTTAAGATATTAAAAGATATGGCTATTTTACTTCGATTCAGACGCAGATAGCAAGGCGGGGTGGCGCAGCTCACCGGCACTGAGATTAATGCCCCGCTGCAATGCTGCCAGCTCCTCCAGCTTGCCCTCCGCCAAGGGTAACAGGAATGGCGACAGCGCGGCAGAAAGTGCCTGGGATGCCGTTTTAGGCACGGCGCCAGGCAAGTTGGTAACCGCAAGATGCACCACGTCATTCACACGATAGGTCGGCGTACGGTAGTCCGTTGGCCGGGTCGTTTCAATGCAGCCACCCTGATCCACAGAAATATCAACGATCACGCTGCCCGCCGACATGCGCGATACCTGAGCCGCAGAAACCACATGTGGCGCTTTCGTGCCGGGAATCAGCACCGCGCCAATCACCAGATCAGCATCGACAACCGCCGCTTCAATCAGATCGGGCCAGGCATACAGGGCGGTAACGTTGTTGCCGACCTCACGCATGGCCTCCAGCCGCTCACGTTTTCGGTCAAAGACTGTTACCTGTGCGCCCAGCGCCGCCGCCACGCACACGGAAGCACCACCCGCAACTCCCGCACCTATGACCACCACATGGCCCCGCTCTGCACCCGGCGCACCGCCGAGCAATAACCCCTTTCCGCCAGGAGGCGCGTGTAACAAGCCCGTGCCCAGTTGAACTGCCAGCTTCCCGGCAATATCGCTCATTGGCGCGAGTAGCGGAAGGAATCCGGCATCATCCTGTACGGTTTCGAACGCTATTGCAGTCAGACCGATATCCAGCAGGCGCTGCGTCAACTCAGGGGCCGCTGCAAGGTGGAGATAGCTGAAGAGAATATGTTCGCGATGCAGGTGAAGGAGATCACCTTCCACAGGCTCCTTGACCTTAACAATCAATTCGGCTGATTCGTATAGTTCGGCTGCAGAATCACGCAGACTTGCGCCGGCAGCGCGATATTGATCGTCTGTGTACCCGGATTGCAGCCCTGCTCCGCTCTCCACAAACACGCTATGGCCGGAAGCAACGAGTTCGGAACAGGCATCCGGAACCAGCCCGACGCGCCCTTCCAGTGGTTTGATTTCGCGGGGAACCCCGATGTCCATTGCTTCTCCTTTACCCTGTCCGGGGCATTCCGTACCATACGCGCCTGATCGAACTGCCACGCACCCTGCGTTGTCAGACAACACAGTACCCCGTTGTTCGGAGTGATTATACATGAGCGAAACCAGACACTGCCGCCTTCTGATACTCGGCTCCGGCCCGGCTGGCTATACCGCCGCCATCTACGCTGCGCGAGCCAATCTTAATCCGGTACTGATTACCGGGCTTGAACAGGGCGGCCAACTCACGACGACCACGGATGTCGAAAACTGGCCGGGAGGCCCGGAGGGTCTTCAGGGGCCGGCCATGATGGAGGAAATGCGCGAACACGTCGCACGTTTCAATACTGATATCGTATTCGACCATATCAATGAAGTTGACCTGAAGCAGAAGCCCATGATGCTGAAGGGTGACTCTGCGACCTATACTTGTGACGCGCTGATTATTTGCACGGGGGCTTCGGCTCAATATCTTGGCTTGCCTTCCGAAGAAGCTTTCAAGGGCCGCGGTGTTTCAGCCTGTGCCACCTGCGATGGTTTTTTCTACCGGGAAAAACCGGTTGCAGTAATCGGCGGTGGTAACACGGCTGTTGAAGAAGCCTTGTATCTTTCCAACATCACGTCACATGTGACACTGGTTCATCGTCGTGAGGCATTACGTTCGGAAAAGATCCTGCAGGACCGTTTGTTCGAACGCGAGAAGGAAGGCAAGGTCACCATTGCCTGGGATCACGTTCTGGATGAAGTGCTGGGAGATGATAGCGGCGTTACCGGTATGCGCATCAAGAATGTCAAAGATGAAAGTACAAAAGACATCACGCTGGATGGCGTATTCATTGCCATCGGCCATAAACCCAACACGGATCTTTTTGCTAACCAACTCGATATGCGCGGCGGCTATCTGACCGTGAAAAGCGGCCTCGAAGGCGATGCGACAGCGTGCAGTATTGAAGGTGTGTTTGCGGCCGGCGATGTTGCAGATCACATCTACCGTCAGGCGGTAACTTCTGCCGGTTCAGGTTGCATGGCGGCGCTGGATGCCGAACGTTATCTGGATGCCCTTGCACAGAAGGAAAGCTGAATCTCGCCACCTCCCTTTTCGAAAGGATAGCGAAACCGGAAAATTCGTTACAATGTCGGTATGAAGCTGACACTGCTTGACAGTATTGAAGAGGTCACGGCTGACCAGTGGAATGCCGTTTCCGGCACAGGTAACCCTTTCCTCCGCTATGAGTTCATGGCCGCCCTTGAGCGCAATGGCTGCGTCGGGGAAAAGCACGGCTGGCTTCCACATCATCTGGCTGCATTTGATGATGAAGGCTGTTTGATCGGCGCGGTACCAATGTACCTCAAAGACAATTCCTACGGCGAGTTTGTATTCGACTGGTCGTGGGCAGAAGCCTACCAGCGGGCAGGGCTGGCCTACTACCCCAAGTCTGTCGTCGCCATCCCCTATACACCAACCCCCGGCCCTCGCATTCTGGTACACCCTGATGCGTGTCGCGAGACCGTGTCCACGCAGTTGATCGAACTGGCGCGCGCCTGGTCACAAAGTGAGGAACTGTCTTCGCTGCACTGGTTGTTTACCGATACGGCTGACACAGAGCAACTCAGACAGCAGGGTTTCCTGCTGCGACTGGGTTGCCAGTTCCACTGGGAGAACAGAAACTACCGTGACTTTGACGATTATTTATCAAATTTCAACGCACGCAAACGTAAAAAAGTCCGCCGCGAGCGGCGCTATGTGCAAGAGCAAGAGATCGAACTTGTCACAGTGCATGGTCACGAGGCTAGCGAATTACAACTGCACACCATGCACGAGTTTTACCGCAGCACGTTTGAAAAGAAATGGGGTCACCCGACTCTGACGCTGGACTTCTTCCGTGAAGTTGCACAAACCATGGGCGAACAACTGGTGTTTTTCATCGCGAAAAAACAGCAAGACATGGTTGCAGCTGCAATTTGTTTTCGCGGCGACGACACGTTGTATGGCCGACACTGGGGCTGTTACGCCGACTACCACAGCCTGCATTTCGAAGCCTGTTACTATCAGGGAATTGAATACTGCATAAAACATGGCCTCAAAATATTTCAACCCGGCGCGCAAGGGGAGCACAAAATCAGCCGCGGTTTCTTGCCCACACCGACCTGGTCGGCGCACTGGATTGCCAATGCACAATTCCGTGAGCTGATTGCGCGCTTTCTGGATCACGAGACCGCAGCCATGCACGAGTATATTGAAGAGCTGGGACAACGTTCGCCTTTCAGAGATAGCAGCCCGGCATGAATCCACGACAACCTTTCTGGATTCCCCCGGACGATGCGGACATCGAATTTCCTGATGCCAGTCAGGCGCTGTCTGAACCGGATGGCTTGCTTGCTGTCGGTGGCGACCTTTCACCCGAACGCCTTCTCAACGCGTATCGCAATGGTATTTTCCCCTGGTACAGTGACGGCCAACCTATTTTGTGGTGGTCTCCAGACCCGCGCACAGTACTCTATCCACCACAGGTAAAAGTATCTCGAAGTTTGCGCAAGCTGCTGCGGCAAGAACGCTTTGAGCTAAGTTATGATCGTGCATTCGAGCGTGTTATCCGCGCCTGCGCTACACCACGAAAGGACGGGGCCGGCACCTGGATTACCGAGAGTATGATAGAGGCCTACGCCACCCTGCACCGACTTGGCCACGCGCATTCTGTTGAATGCTGGCAGGCAGGCGAGCTGGTTGGCGGGCTATACGGCGTGTCAATCGGACGAGCGTTCTTTGGCGAATCAATGTTCAGCAGAGAACGAGATGCGTCCAAAGTTGCGTTCGTCAAGCTCGCTCAACAGTTGGTGGACTGGCGATTTGGACTAGTCGATTGTCAGGTGTACTCATTGCATCTCGCCAGTCTTGGTGCTATCACGATTCCCCGCGCACAATTTTTGCAACATCTGGATACGTTGTGTTCAGAGAATCCTGTCGCCAGCGCCTGGCAGTGTATCGATTGAATGAATCGAGATAAGCAAACCGGCGACGAACAATCCTTGCGTTTTTACGCCACGCCACCGCGGCCGTGTACTTATCTGGAAAATCGCAGCGCGATATCCGTCTTCGCGGATCCTGATGTAACACTATCCCCTGCAATTTACGAAAAACTCGCACCCCTGGGTTTTCGCCGCAGCGGCAAGGACCTGTATATTCCGGCCTGCGCCAACTGTAACCAGTGTATTCCAGCTCGTGTAATGGTTGAGACATTCCAGCGAACCCGAAGCCAGCAACGCGTCTGGCAACGTAACCGCGACGTTAGCTGTTCGGCTCTGGACGCCCGGTTCGAACAAGAACATTTTGAATTGTACTGTCGGTATTTGTCACAGAGGCACCCCGGTGGAGGCATGGAAAACCCATCCCCGGACGATTACCTGAATTTTATGACCAGTAACTGGAGTGACACGCTATTCCTGGAATTTCGGCATAACGGCAGTTTGCTGGGCGTTGCAGTAACCGATTGCCTCCCGGATGCCCTGTCATCGGTATACACTTTTTTTGATCCCGAATTTTCCAGGCACAGCCCTGGAACTCTGGCTATTCTCACGCAAATTGAAACTGCCCGGGAGCTGGGACTGAGCTGGCTGTATCTGGGTTACTGGGTATCTGGTTGCCGAAAAATGACGTACAAAAATCGCTTCAGGCCGCTACAGGTATTTCGTGACGGAAACTGGCAACACTTCGACCCGGGCAAGAACTACGACACACCGCCGCAAGCTGACGATTCTGCTCCTCCACCAATTTCAGCGGGATAAATACCCCTGTCGGCCAGAATTCAGTTATACTCCGCGGCTGATTTAGTCAACGTACGAGTGAGAACAGGTGCCAAAAGAAGATCATATCGAAATGGAAGGCACAGTTATCGAGACTCTGCCCAACACCATGTTCCGGGTGGAACTCGAGAACGGGCATGTCGTTACCGCACATATATCCGGCAAAATGCGCAAGCACTACATTCGGATTCTGACGGGAGATACGGTGACTGTCCAGTTGACACCCTACGATCTGACCAAGGGCCGAATCACGTACCGGGCACGCTAGGCGCTCGTACCGCAAGCCGGCAACATCTGCCGACTTATACCGTTTTTTCTTCTTCCTGAATGTCCTGAACCAGTTCGCCGTCCTCGGCTCGAATGACAAGCTGTCCGCCATTCGCCAGTCGCCCGAACAGCAATTCTTCCGCCAGAGGTTTTTTGACGTGCTCCTGAATAATACGGGCCATCGGGCGCGCACCCATCTTTGGATCAAAGCCGTGCTCGGCCAGCCATTCGCGCGCTGAATCTTCGAACTCTATGGTCACACCCTTTTCCTGTAACTGAGCTTCAAGTTCAAAAATGAACTTGTCCACGACGCGGGTAATAACCGTCGGGTCGAGCGACTTGAACTGGATGATAGCGTCCATGCGGTTTCGGAATTCCGGGCTGAACAGCTTCTTGATCGCTTCCATACCATCAGTAGAATGATCCTGATGTGTGAAACCTATCGACGGGCGACTCATCTCGGTTGCACCAGCATTGGTTGTCATCACGATGACCACATTGCGGAAGTCAGCCTTGCGTCCATTGTTGTCCGTGAGCGTACCGTGATCCATAACCTGTAACAGCAGGTTGAACACATCCGGATGCGCCTTCTCAACTTCATCGAGCAGCAGTACGGAATGCGGGTGTTTGTTAACCGCTTCAGTCAGCAATCCGCCCTGATCGAAACCAACATAGCCTGGTGGAGCACCAATGAGGCGCGACACCGTGTGACGTTCCATGTATTCAGACATGTCAAAGCGAATCAGCTCAATACCCAGAATCATGGATAACTGGCGCGTTACCTCGGTCTTGCCGACGCCGGTTGGCCCGGCAAACAGGAAGGAGCCGATTGGCTTGTCTTCGTTGCCCAAACCGGAGCGAGACATTTTGATTGCGCTCGAGAGTGTATCGATGGCTTCATCCTGACCATACACCACCATCTTCAAATCACGTTCGAGTGTACGCAGAGAGTCCTTGTCAGACGCTGACACAGTCTTCGGAGGTATACGTGCAATCTTGGAAACAATTGCCTCGATGTCATTTACACCGATAGTCTTCTTACGGCGTGAAGGCGGCAACAATCGCTGACTGGCACCGGCTTCGTCGATCACATCAATTGCCTTGTCCGGCAGGAATCGGTCATTGATATAACGCGAGGACAACTCGACCGCCGTACGTAATGCCTTCAGGGAATACTTGACCTCATGGTGCTCTTCAAACCGGGACTTGAGCCCCTTGAGGATACTGAAGGTTTCATCAATAGTGGGTTCCGGCACATCAATTTTCTGGAAACGGCGAGCAAGCGCACGATCCTTCTCAAATATGCCACGATATTCCTGATAGGTAGTCGAACCGATACATTTCAGTTCGCCCGATGCCAGCATGGGCTTGATCAGGTTAGAGGCATCCATCACACCACCCGAGGCAGCACCGGCACCAATAATCGTATGAATTTCGTCAATGAAGAGAACCGATCCCTCTTCCTTGCGTAACTGACTTAACACACTCTTCAGGCGTTTTTCAAAATCACCGCGATACTTGGTGCCCGCGACCAACGCACCGAGGTCTAGCGAGTATATGGTGGCATTGAGCAGAACTTCGGGAACGTCGCCATCAACAATAAGTTTGGCCAGACCTTCGGCGAGGGCTGTTTTACCCACACCGGCTTCGCCAACATAGAGAGGGTTGTTCTTACGGCGGCGGCAAAGAATCTGGATGGTGCGATCAACTTCGTCGCGGCGGCCAATCAGCGGGTCGATTTTCCCCTTCATCGCCATTTCATTGAGATTGGTGGCAAAACTTTCCAGTGGTTTCTTTTGCTGATTATCGGAGTTTCCGGGCACCTCGGTTTCCGGGGCGGCTTCTTCCGTACCACTATCGCCGGCAACTTTCGAGATTCCGTGGGAAATGTAGTTCACAACATCCAGGCGCGTGACGTCCTGCTTGTTGAGAAAGTAGGCAGCCTGCGATTCCTGCTCACTGAAAATCGCGACAAGCACATTCGCGCCTGTCACTTCTTTCTTGCCAGAGGATTGAACGTGGAACACCGCTCGTTGCAAAACGCGTTGGAAACCCAGCGTCGGCTGTGTCTCGCGATTATCGCTGGGTGGAAGTAAGGGGGTGGTTTCTTCCAGAAAAGTCGTGAGTTCTTTTTTTAGCACCCCAAGATCAGCTCCGCTGGAGCCAAGGACCTCGGCGGCGGCAGGATTGTCCAGTAACGCGAGCAACAAATGCTCGACCGTCATGAATTCGTGGCGCTTCTCTCGTGCCTCTTTGAAAGCCAGATTAAGCGTAAACTCCAGTTCCTTACTTAACATTTTAACTACCTCGACTGCTGTATTGCGCTTCTAGGCCTCCTCCATGGCACAAAGTAACGGATGTTCATTCTCGCGCGCAAAATCATTGGCCTGCGCAACTTTTGTTTCCGCAACTTCCCGGGTGAACACTCCACAAACGCCTTTACCGCGAGTATGGATATGAAGCATTACCTGAGTCGCTTTTTCCCTCGACAACCCGAACAACTGCTCCAGTAACACAACCACAAATTCCATCGGCGTGTAATCATCGTTGTGCAGCACGACTTTATACATCGTCGGCTGCTTGAGCTTGGGTCTGGCTTCCAGTACCGAAAGCCCCTGATCCCCGGAATGTCGAGTGTCCTTTCCCATAACGGCTAGTTTAACTGATTAGACCACTCCCGGCGTCAGAATATCAACGCTTTTTGACACAATACACCCGATTTCTATCCCTG
>UOFN01000084.1_pt1 | contig 14589 bp, 12 predicted proteins | sample 1990111 | NCBI WGS metagenome assembly UOFN01 (sample SAMEA4728526, study PRJEB27164) | hydrothermal vent metagenome | biome: marine basaltic hydrothermal vent biome; feature: marine hydrothermal vent; material: mineral | place: Pacific Ocean | collected 2011-06-14/2011-07-23 | depth 1741 m | reverse complement strand
CCAGCAGTGATGAAAGTATAGGGTATGCCATGATTTACAGGTGTAGCCCCTGTTGGGAGAAATACACAGCACTATCATAGACTCAAAATGTACCCTGCGCACAGGGCGATGATCAGGCTAGGTTTTCTGTACTTGCGTCAGCTGGTTGGAGAGAGCGATATATTGTTCCAGCGCAATGGTTTCCGGGCGTGCGCGGGGGTCTGCGCCAGCTGCTTCAATACGTTCAGCTGACAACAGCTTTTTCAGCGTGTTTCTCAGCGTTTTCCGTCGCTGTGAAAAGGCCTCCCTCACCAGAATAGACAGATCGGCAAGGCTATCCAGTTGTGCAGGCGGTTGCTGCCAGGGTGTAAGCCGTACGATTGCAGATTCCACTTTTGGTGCGGGTGTGAAGGCACCTGATTTAACTCTGAACAGAGGATCAACCTTGCAGTGGTATTGAATCATCACCGATAACCTGCCGTAATCGCTATTACCCGGTGTAGCGGACATCCGATCAACGACTTCTTTTTGTAGCATGAAGTGCATATCCTGAATGACAGCTGACTGGCTGAGCAAGTGGAACATCAGCGGGGTGGAGATGTTATATGGCAGGTTTCCGACTACCCGCAAGTGATCCTTGCCAGCCAGTGCCGCGAAGTCGAATTTCAGTACGTCGTGCTGATATATAACCAGCTCACCATGCCCGGCGGCCTTGTCAGCCAATGGCTGGATCAGGTCACGATCCAGCTCTACCACTTCCAGTTTTCCACAGACTTTCAGCAACGGCAGGGTGATGGCTCCCTGACCTGGGCCAATTTCAACGATGCGCTGTCCGGCTTGCGGGCTGACGGCCTGCACTATGCGCTGGATGACGCCGCTGTCGTGGAGAAAGTTCTGACCGAAACGTTTGCGTGCCCTGTGCATCAGTAACCGGCCATCTCGATTGCGCAGTGTATTGCGGCAACCAGACTTCCAGGATCAGCCTGTCCGGTGCCGGCGATGTCCAGTGCTGTGCCATGATCGACCGAGGTACGGATGATTGGTAACCCCAGTGTAATGTTGATAGCGCGCCCGAATCCCATGTATTTAAGCACCGGCAGCCCCTGGTCGTGATACATACACAGAACGGCATCAGCCTGCGCAAGCCGGGGCGGGGTGAACAATGTGTCGGCCGGTAGCGGACCAGTGAGATCCAGCCCTTCGGCTACCAGTCGCTTGACGACAGGGCGGATGACAGTGTCATCCTCATGCCCGAGATGACCGTCTTCGCCGGCATGCGGGTTTAGTCCGGCGATCAGGATACGAGGTAATTCGATGCGAAAGCGTGATTGCAGATCATGGTGCAGACAGCGAATGACAGCTTCAAGACTTGCCCGGGTAATCGCAGAGGGTACTTCCGACAGAGGCAAGTGCGTAGTGGCCAGAGCAACTCGCAAGCCTGGTGCTGCCAACATCATGACGACCTGCGCGCAGTCACATTGTTCTGCCAGGTATTCAGTGTGGCCAGTAAAGGGTTTGCCGGCATCATTAATGACAGCTTTATGAATCGGTGCGGTGACCATGGCGTCAAACTTTTTGTCAAGGCAACCTTCGATAGCGGTGTCCAGAGTTTGTATCACGTAAGCCGCATTGCCCGGATCCAGATGGCCGGCTTGTGAAGTTGTATCAAGGGTAATCGGTAAAATGCATACCTTGCCTGCCTGAGCGGCGGTGGAAGGGTTAAAGTGCGGCAGGTCGGTTGACTGTCCGGCCAGTGCTGCGCGTGCGTTCAAAAGTTTCAGGTCACCAATCAGCACCAGCTCGGCATTGAATAAAGTTGCATCGAGCGTTGCGCACAACTCCGGCCCGATACCTGCCGGTTCACCCGTGGTGATGGCAATACGCGGAATCACGAGCCGTTGTTGATGTACTCAACATAGGACTCGTCACGCAACCGACGTAACCAGATTTCCAGTTCTTCGTCCGTTTTGCGCTGGCGGATAGAATCGCGGGCGCGGGCGCGGCGGTAAGCCACGGTGTCGTCGTGCTGGCGGCGGTCCAGTACCTTGATAAGGTGCCATCCAAAGCGGCTCTTGACTGGCTTGCTGACTTCTCCGATTTCGAGTTTGTTCATGGCCTTTTCGAACTCGGGAACCATTTGCCCGGGAGTCACCCAGTCCAGACTGCCACCCTGGCTGGCAGAGCCGGGATCCTGCGAATGGGCGCTGGCCAGTTCGGAGAAACTGTCACCTCCCTGAATGCGCTCGTAGAGCTGGTCCATCCGAATCTTGACTTCGTTTTCTGATATCAGCGTGTCAGGTCGCAGCAATATGTGACTGGCTTTCGTCTGGTGGATTGTGTGTTTTTCGTCGCCGCGGACGTCCTCGATCTTGACGATATGAAAACCGCTCGGTGTGCGGATCAGTTCGCTGATTTGACCGGACTGGAGTTGCCCGACGACATCCGAGAAGAACGACGGCAGCTGACCGGTCTTGCGCCAGCCAAGGTCTCCTCCGTTCAGCGCATCCTGGCTGTTTGATTCAGCGATGGCCATTTGTTTGAAGTCTGCGCCATCATTGAGGCGAGTCAGGATGTCATTGGCGCGTTGTTTCGCCGACTGGATTTGCTCCGGGCTGGCGGCTTCCGGGAGGGAGATAAGAATGTGTGACAACAGATACTCGCGAGACTGATCGTTAAATTCCGCGGCGCTTTCCAGCAGGTTGTCAATTTCCTGATCGGTGACCTGAATGCGATTATCAACCATCTGCTGGCGAATCTGGTTCATGATGATCTGATTACGAAATTCCTCACGAAAAGCCAAGTAGTCAAAGCCGTCTTTTTCCAGTACTTCACGGAACTCGGTAAGCGTCATTTCATTCTGTTTTGCCATGTTACGCAGGCTGGAGTTGAGTGTTTCATCATCAACGCGTACCCCGGAGCGTTCTGCAATCTGCAATTGCAGGTTTTCCATTATAAGGCGGTCCAGCACCTGTTTACGAAGCAGGTCACGCGGCGGGAGCTTAGCGTTTTGTTGTTGCAGTTGTTCGGTGATCAAGCGCTCCCGGTTATCCAGTTCGCTTTTCAGCACAACATTATCGTTGACCACAGCAACAATATAATTCAGTGGTACGTTCGCGAACAACTGTGCGGGCAGCAGAATTACCAAAGTCAACAGAAGGGATGTCAGTTTCATAATACTCTCAGTTTTCAGGTCGATCAGTGTAGCCAAGGATACCATCTTCCAGTACCGACTCGATGTCATTGCCGATACGCCCCAGCCCTTTGAAGACAAACTGGAACATGATGGAACGGTTGGTCTGGTCGCTGTTGGGTCTGACGTATTCGCGGGCAATCAGGCGAATACCCCAACAGCAACTGCTGTATTCCAGCCCTGCCATGGTTTCCAGTTCTGACGATTCGTTCAGATCGTAGTACCAGCGTCCGAGCACGTGCCACGAGGGGGTAATCGGCCACAGCACGGAGGCGTCGATCTGAGTCTGGGACTGCCTGAGGAAACGGTAGGACAGGTTGGCGATTTTGCGGTAGCCGGGGCGGTACTGCAAGCGGAGGTTGCCGCGTTCTGTCTGTTCATCGTAGGGATCCCAGACCAGATCGGCCTTGCCCAGCCAAGCGCGCGACAGTGCCAGTTCCATTTCACCGGCAATGCTGGAGCGGCTGCGCGTTTGTGCCGCAGTGTTGGCGAGGGTGACATTGCGGTTGGCGAAATAGAAGAGTTCACCGACCGAGGCACGGAACAGCTGAGCACCCGTGTCGGCATCCAGTACCCGGGTAGAAAGCGCCAGTGCAACCTGATTTGCGTCCCCCATCCGGTCAGCGCCGTTGAAGCGGTTTTCGGCAAACAGCTCACGATAGTTGAACGTCGGCTTACTGGTATCAAACAAGGGAATGTCGGTCTGGTCTTCTCCCTGCACATACAGGTACCAGATACGTGGCTCTATGGTATGTGTGTAGCGCTTGTTACCCAGTTCCATCGGACGCTCGAGAAACAGCGTACCGTTCAGACTGGCAATCGAGGTAGTGCGGCGTTGTTCCTGATCGACACCGACAGCCTGATTGTCGAGTCGATAGCGAGTGTGGCGCACGCCAATACGGGGTATGAGTTCAAATGCATTCCGGCGCAAGGGCCAACGCATTTCCGGTTGTATATCGATGCGGTTCGCAGTGACTCGCGAATCTTGATCAAAGCTGACCAGTGTAGATTTGAAGCTGCTTTGCAGTCCCAGTGGACGCCATGGGCTGCTGGCCTGCAAGCTGAGCGTGGGTAGACGTTCGTAGGGCCGGTCCTGCTGGGCGATTGTGCGGTCAATAGTCTGGTAGTCATCAACGCGTATGCCGGTTTGCCACCAGCGTGAGCGGTAATTTGCCTGAGCGGAACGTTCCAGATGGGATGCGCTCGACAGGCTCAGTGAGTTGCCAAGGTCGGTCAGGTAGTCCGGGTCAGATACCCGGTTATATTCTATGCGTGTGGACAGGTGTGATCCGAATCGACTGGTGTCGCGGAAGGTGAAACGGTTACGGTTTTCACCCGTGATATCGTCCTCGGGCAAGATTTCATAGTTAAGCAAACTGTCCTGATTCTGACGTTTGTAACGAAACTCGGTACCCAGCTGTACACCACGATCTTGCAGAAAACGTGGCGTCAGGGTGAGATCATAATTCGGAGCCAGATTGATATAGTAAGGTAAGGAAAATTCCAGACCCGACTGGCTGGACGAGCCGAAGCCGGGTACCAGAAAACCACTCTTGCGTCGTGAATCGATGGGAAACGACAAATAAGGTGTGTACAGCAGCGGTATGCCTTTGACGCTGATCCGGGCATGACGTGCAACGCCCATACCTTCGTCCTCATAGAGAGTGACCTTGCTGGCACGTAGCATCCAGGCATTGCTGTTGTCGGCACAAGTCGTGTAGCTGCTCTTGTCATACTGGGTGATGCCGGGTTTCAGCAGTTGAACTGTCTCTGCGCTGCCGCGCGCATGACGGCTGTAAAGGCGGAAACGGGTATCGTGAAAGATGCCACGATTCTGATCCAGCCACAGGGTGCCATGATCGGCAGTCAGCGTCATATCAGGTTGATCGATGCGAACCTGGCCTTCGGCCTGTACTTCATCACCTCCCTCGGAATAGGTGACACGATCAGCTCTCAGCCGCTTGTCGGCACGGGTGATCTCGGTATTTCCGATTAATGTCAGCTTGCCATCTTTTTCACGGATGGCCGTGTTGCCAGTCAATGTTGTTGGTGCCTGTTTGGCTTCTCCGCTGAACTCAGGCTGAAACGCTTGTGTGGGCTGCGGTGGACAAACAGCCCACGCAGAAATTGGCCCATAAGGATCTTCGGGGGGGGCTGCAGCAACATGCGCGGAAACCAGGCCGAATGCTGTGACAAGGGAAAGTAGGCGGATTTTCACAGACAGGTATTCGGCTCAGCAGTTTCAGTCAGGGTGGCGCTGTTTCGCGCAAGACGCGAGTATATTCAATTGTCCGGTCAAAATCGCGCCCTGTGTCGTACCTTGTTCGGGCTTATCGCTATAATGCGGGCTATCTTACCGGCGTTCACCAAAGGATAGGCATGACAGAGCGGCTCGACCTGATTCGGCAATGGATTCACAGCCAACTCGACTGGCCCACTCTGGATCTCGCTCCGGCTTCCTCAGATGCCAGTTTCCGCCGCTATTTCCGAATTAGTCACGGTGGTGACAGCCTTATTCTCATGGATGCGCCTCCGCAACAGGAGGATTGCAGGCCATTCATTCAGGTTAGCGATTTGTTTCTGAGGCTGGGTCTGCACGTACCGGAAGTGCTGGCCAGTGACTTGCAGCAAGGATTCCTGTTGTTATCGGATCTCGGAAGCCGTAGTTATCTGGACGCGCTGAATGAAACCAGCGTAGATCGTCTGTACGGTGATGCCATGGGTTCTCTGCTGACGATGCAAAGTTGCGTTACACCGGATGCCGGATTGCCTGAGTATGACCGCAGCCTGCTGCTGACCGAGATGGCATTATTTCGTGACTGGCTGCTGGAGAAACATCTTGGCATCAAGCTGGATGTTGCACAGGTTTCAGCACTCGAAAACGGATTTAATCAACTGGTCGGCAGTGCCTTGCAACAGCCTCAGGTTTGTGTGCATCGTGATTTTCACTCTCGTAACCTGATGGTTTGCGAATCCCATAACCCGGGCATACTGGATTTTCAGGATGCGGTTATCGGACCCGTGACCTACGATCTGGTTTCCTTGTTAAGGGATTGCTATATCAGTTGGCCGCGCGAACGAGTCGAAGCCTGGGTTGCCGGTTATTACGAACTTGCACTGCAAAGTGGAATACTTCGTCGCGAGCAAGGAAGTGAGGCAGATTTTTTACGCTGGTTCGACTGGATGGGCGTGCAGCGACATCTGAAAGCGGCCGGCATTTTTGCGCGTCTTAACCATCGTGATGGCAAACCCGGTTACATGGAAGATATTCCTCGCACACTGGGCTACGTCACTGAGGTGTGCTCGCGTTATCCTGAGCTGGAAAGTGTAGGAGTGTTTTCCGGGAAGGCAGAAAAAGCGCTATGAAAGCCATGATCCTCGCAGCCGGACGCGGTGAACGTATGCGGCCGTTGACGGATCAAACACCCAAGCCACTTTTGAGGGTTGCTGATAAACCGCTTATCCAGTATCACATCGAAGCACTGCGCGATGCCGGATTCCATGAACTGGTGATTAATCATGCCTGGTTGGGTGAACAGATTGTGGAGTACCTCGGAGATGGCACTCACTTCGGTGTGGAGATTGTCTATTCGCCTGAACCGGAAGGCGCGTTGGAAACCGGCGGGGGGATTCATCAGGCGTTACCGTTACTGGGCGGTGAGGCTTTTCTGGTGGTCAATGGAGACATCTGGACCGACTTCCCGTTTGCCAGCCTGAAATACACACCACAACAGCTTGCGCATCTTGTGCTGGTAAACAATCCTCCTCACCACCCTCAAGGTGATTTCAGTGTTGACCAGGGCCTGGTCTTTGATGGTGGCGAAGCCGCGCTGACGTTTAGCGGCATTGGGCTCTACCGCCCCGAGTTTTTTAACGTTCAACCAGCTGGAAAGTTTCCTCTGGCACCCTTGTTACGAGATGCCATGCGAAACCGGCAAGTGAGTGGGGAACACTATACCGGTGGCTGGACGGATGCCGGTACACCGCAACGTCTGGTCACGCTCGATTCACAACTGACGAGTACATTGCATGGGTGACGAGATAAGCCACAGCCAGTTCCACGAAGCTGACTTTGAAGCATTCCGTGAACGTCTGGCAGCCGAAACCGGATTGCTTGGCCAGTGGTTTGAAGAAAAAGCATTCTCCACCCGTGTACCGGTCTGTGGTCTGGAACTGGAGGCCTGGTTGATTGACAGGAAGGCGCGCCCGGCTTCGGTCAATCAGGATTTCCTCAATGCCATCGGAGACCCGATGGTTGTGCCGGAGCTTGCGCAGTTTAATGTTGAGCTTAACGTTCATCCTCAGCAGCTGAAGGAACGTGCTCTGTCGCGACTGCATCGGCAACTCGAAGATACCTGGCGGGAAAGTGAGCGTGTTGCCGCCGGCATCGGCGGCACTCGTCTGGTAATGGTCGGTATCCTCCCCAGTGTGCGCCAGCAGGATCTGACGCTGGACAATATGTCAAAGCTGGTGCGCTATCGCGCCCTCAATGAGCAAGTGCTGAAAATGCGTGATGGTGAGCCGTTGATGCTGGATATCCACGGGCAGGAACACCTGAATGTCCTGCACGAAGATGTCATGCTGGAAGCCGCGACGACTTCGTTACAGTTGCATTTAAAAGTTGGTCAGCAACAGGCGGCACGGTATTACAATGCGGCGCAGATTCTGTCAGCACCACTGGTAGCAGCAAGCGCCAATTCACCCTGCCTGTTTGGTAAACAATTGTGGGAGGAAACGCGTATTCCGTTGTTCGAACAGTCGGTAGAAGTCGGCGGAATCGCGGGTGCCAGTCGCGGGCCGGTTCGCCGCGTTAGTTTCGGAACCGGTTATGCGAAGCAATCCTTGTTTGAATGTTTTGTCGAAAACCAGCAGCACTTCCCGGTGTTGTTGCCGATGCATTATGACCAGCCTGAAGCGCAGTTATGTCACCTGCGTTTGCATAATGGCACCATCTGGCGCTGGAACCGCCCACTGATCGGTTTCGATGATGACGGCACACCACACCTGCGCATCGAACAACGCGTTATGCCGGCCGGGCCAACCATTATCGACAGCATTGCCAACGCCGCATTTTACTACGGTCTGGTGGAAGCCCTGGCGCAGAGTGAGATACCACCCGAAAACCAGTTGCCGTTTGCCACAGCGCGTGACAATTTCTATGCAGCAGCGCGTAACGGGCTGGATGCACAGATCACCTGGCTGGATGGCCGCAAGGGGCCTGCACAAAGCCTGTTGCTGGATAAGCTGGTGCCGCTGGCCGGGTACGGTTTGGGATTGCTGGGTATAGATGAGGCCGATCGGGATAACTATCTTTCTGTCATCAAACAACGCGTCAAAAACGCCTGTACCGGTGCGGCCTGGCAGCGTGCCTGGCTGGCGCGCCACGGCAATGACATGCAAGCCTTGACGAATGCCTACTACGATCGCCAGAAGCGTGGCGATCCGGTGCATGGCTGGGATTCCTGATGGGAAGTTTATTAAGACAGGTGGACTCTCTGCCGGAAGCGTTTATCGATACACCGCCGACGCAACTGGCAGATCTACTCGGTGGTCCAACGCTGGTTCATCTGCCGGGCCGGCGTGAACGCCCCCTGTTTGTCACGGTGTTGTCGCACGGCAATGAAACCACCGGTCTGCACGCTGTACAGGCCTTGCTGCAACGCTTTTATGACCGCGAGTTACCACGCTCGCTGAGCTTGTTTATCGGCAATGTCGAAGCGGCCCGTGACGGCTTGCGTCGTCTGGCCGGACAACCTGACTACAATCGGGTATGGCCGGGCAGCGACTACCCGGACACACCGGAAAAACGCATGATGGCCGAAGTGTTCGAGATCATGCGCGAACGCCAGCCGTTTGCCAGCGTGGATGTACACAACAATACCGGTATCAATCCTCACTACGCCTGTATAAACCGGATTGACCACCGCCATGTGCGGCTGGCCAGTCTGTTCAGTCGTACGCTGGTGTATTTCACGCAGCCGCAAGGAGTGCAGTCACTGGCACTGGCGGAAATCTGCCCGGCGGTTACAGTGGAATGTGGCAAGGTCGGGCAGGCTGCGGGGGAACAACATGCGCTGGACTTCCTTGATGCCTGTCTGCACCTCAGTGAATTGCCGGACCAGCCGGTAGCCGGACATGATGTGGATGTTTTTCATACTGTGGCCATCGTGCGTGTACCACGCAGTCTGAGTTTTGGTTTTGGCGACGGGCCGACAGATATCTGTTTTGTCGAAGACCTTGATCACATTAACTTCCGCGAACTACCGGTCGGTACGTCATTGGCGAAGCTCAATGGCGTGACCGAGCTGCCTCTGGAAGCATCGGACGAGCAAGGAAATGAAGTTGCATCACGTTACTTCAGGGTGAATGACGGCCTGCTGCAAACAACGCGGCCGCTGATGCCATCGATGTTTACGCTGGATGAAAGGGTGATTCGTCAGGACTGTCTGGGCTACTTGATGGAACGATACCCGTTACCGGGTCAGTAGCCGCGAGCTGACAGGTCTATGTGGCCGGGTATGTCCGCAAGACGTTTCACGCCGGTTTTCAGGCTGCCATCGGGATACAGTTCCAGCCAGCGATAGCCGGGCGGTATTTCATCCACGGCAAAGTCTTCACTGTCGGGCAGAAACTGCAAGCAGGTTGACGGTGACGACAGCAACCGGACATTGTTATGTTTTTGCTCGAAGGTCTGATGCACATGCCCCCAGACAATGGCGCGGACTTGCGGGTGCCTGTCGATGACTGCGAAAAAATCATCCGGATTATCCACGGCCATGGTATCCAGCCAACGACTTCCCATGGGTACCGGTTGATGATGCAGCCATACCATCGCAGGTAAATCAGGGTGTTTGTCGAGCGCTTGTGAAAGGGCTTCCAGTTCAGCAGTACTCAGGTGACCGCCTTCATTGTTTTTAATCGTGGAGTCGAGAAATACCAGTTGCCAGCCGCCTGACAATTCGCTGCGTACACAGAAAAAATTATTGCCATGCAGGTGTTCACGTATGGCTCTGCCCTCATCGTGATTCCCGGCCAGACAGTACACCGGGATGCCGAGTTGCCCGAGTTGCTCGCGCACCTGAAGGTAAGCGGCTTCGCTTCCATCGTGGGCAAGATCACCACTGGCAACGACCAGATCAAAGTCAGTGTCCTGTTGGGCCAGCTTAATAACCTGATCAAGACAATCGCGGGTGTTGAGTCCCAGCAGCGTGCCGTCAGCACTGTCAAAGAGGTGGGTATCGGTTATCTGCGCAATACGCAGAGGTCGTTTGTCCGTCCGGTTTTGTGGCACCTGGCTCCGCCTTGTCTGTTCCCCGGGTTTTCGACGGCCGGACTACCCTGTTTGGTCGGGTGTCTCAATCTTTTTTATCAGAACTTTGGATTTGCGTTGATAGTTATACAGGTTCCGCCGTTTTACGGGAAGTTCTGACAGCTCGGCGCTGCGGAAATCCCGTTCGCGGAACCAGTGTGCGGTGCGCGTGGTAAGAATAAAAAGCCGCTTGGTTCCATTCCGGGCGGCACGGCGTTCGATAGCTCTCAGGAGCTGATCCCCACGCCCCTGAGACTGGTAGTCAGGGTGTACGGCGAGGCACGAAAGCTCGGCGATATGACCGGCATACGGATAGAGCGCGGCACAGGCGACGATCATGCCGTCGCGTTCGACAACCATGAACTGGTCGATCTCCATTTCCAGCATTTCACGCGAGCGTCGCACCAGTATGCCGCTTTCTTCCAGCGGAATGATGAGTTGCAGGATGCCACCGACATCATCAATGCTGGCGATGCGCATGCCTTCGTAGGTTTCGGCCGTTATCAAGGTACCAACACCGTCGCGGGTGAGCAGTTCCCTGAGCAGGCCGCCGTCGTTGTGGCGGTCGATCAGGTGGGTTCGGTGTACACCACGCCGACAACCATCAACCGCATGGTTGATATGTCGAGTCCAGTCGGCATCCAGTTTTCGCCGTGACTGAAGCAGGTTTTCTGCTTCCATCAAGGTCATTTGGCGGATCAGTTGACGTTTGGTGTTACGCAGACCGCTGCTGTTGGTCAGCAAAATCAGCTTTTCTGCGTGCAGGGCGATGGCGGCGGAGGTTGCCACTTCCTCAGCACTCAGGTTGAACACCTCACCGGTCGGCGAGTAGCCGAGGGGTGACAGCAGCACAATGCGACCGGCATCCAGCTGCTGATGTATACCATCGGCATCCATTCTCCGCACCTCGCCAGTGTGACAGTAATCTACGCCATCGCGTATGCCCAGTGGTCTGGCGGTAACGAAATTGCCGCTGGCCACGCCGATGTGTGCATTGGCCGTCGGCGTGTTGACCAGGCTCATGGACAGTTGGGCTTCTATTTCAACACGCAGGCTGCCAACCGCGTCTTTCACAGAAGTCAGTGCTTCATCGTCGGTGATGCGCAGACCATTCACATAGTGAATTTCTGCTTTGCGAAGTTTCAGGCGCTGCTCAATTTGCGGGCGTGCGCCGTGTACCAGTACCAGACGGATACCAAAGGTGTGTAGCAGGGCAATGTCATGAACCAGTTGTTCGAACTGTTCGTCCACAGCTTCGCCGCCGAACATCAGTACGAAGGTCGAGCCCCGATGAGCCTGAATATAGGGCGCGGCCTGACGGATGCTGTCGACGAAATTGTCCTGTTTCTTTTTGCGTGGTTTATCGGGCATGTGCAGTAGATTACCGGTTTCGTATCGGCGCGGCTACTCGCCCGGTGCAATACAGAAACGTTGTATCAATTGTTTCAGCAGTTTGATCATCGGTTCGATGCGATCACAGGCAAGGTATTCGTCCGGCTGGTGAGCCTGATCAATATCACCTGGACCGAGCACCACTGTCTCTATGCCCATGCTGTTGAAGTAGGGGCCTTCGGTACCAAAGGCAACGGCGTCTGCGCTGTGGCCGGTCAATGCCTCGGTTGCGAGCACAATAGCGGATGCCGCGTCGGTTTCCATTGCGGGTGTACCTTCGAACAGCGGGTGGCAGTCCAGCTCCAGCCCGGTGCCTGCTATGACCTTTGCCAGACGGGTTTGCAGCATGTGGCGCAGTGCTTCGATCTCCATGCCGGGAAGTGGGCGCAGGTCAATGTGCAGCTCGCAGTCAGCGCAGATGCGGTTAGGGTTATCACCACCGTGGATATGGCCGAGATTTAACGTGGGAACAGGCACTGCGAATAGCGGATTGCGATGTTCGGCCTGTAACTCAGCACGCCAGCGTATTAGCTCGCTGATGATGCTATGCATGCCCTCCAGCGCATTATTCCCCAGTGACGGATCACTGGAATGACCGGATTGACCGCGCAAATGAATGGCTTCCATCAGGATGCCCTTGTGCAAACGTACCGGGCGCAGGCCGGTGGGTTCACCGATGATGGCATAACGTGCTTGCGGACGTTTTGCATCGACCAGCGCACGCGCACCGGCCATGGAGCTTTCTTCATCGGCGGTAGCAATAAGGATTAGCGGCTCACGGAACTGGCTGGCATCGAACTGGCCTGCAGCTTCGATAGCCAGCGCCAGAAAGGCTTTCATATCCGAGGTGCCGAGTCCGTATAACCGGTCATCCTTTTGGGTGAGACTGAACGGATCAACATTCCAGCGGCCCTCATCCCACGGTACGGTGTCCGTATGCCCGGCCAGTACCAGTCCGCCGGGACCGCTACCCAGCGTGGCAATCAGATTGGCTTTGTCCGGTTGTCCGGGCAGCGGCATGATTTCGACTTTATAGCCAAGCGGGTCGAGCCAGGTGGCAAGCCGATCTATGACCTGACGGTTGCCCTGGTCGAATTCCACATTGACGCTACTCACCGAAGGTGCTGAGATCAGCCCGTCAATCATGTCTAACAAGTCAGGTGTGTTGTGCATGTGCGCCAGCCTACCGCGTATTCACAAACGGGAAAAGCATGTCACAACCCCGCTGGGAAGCTGGCCCGTTGGTGTGCCGACAGGCAATTGATAAGTAACGCTTATTTATAATATATGCCCGTTCTCAGGGTGATTGCGAGGCTAAATCAGGGGCGCAAATCCTCTGCCAACAACAATCTTTGATGTTGCGCTCAAGGTGTATGCCCTTTGAGTCGAAAACAAGCTATGGCCAGTTCATACAAAAGTATTATTTCCCTTTGCGGCATGCTGATTTTTCAGATGGCCAGCTACGGTGCGTCTGCCAACATGCAGCAGTTTCAGTCGAGTTGGGAGGAATCCGAGTGGGTTGTTAATACGACACAAAAGCATTGTTCCCTGACACATAAGATCCCCCGTTTTGGACACGTGCGTTTTGAGCAGTATTCCGGGCAGCGTCTCAAGTTTACTCTGATGGTCGAGCAGCCACTGGTGCGCGATCAGACTGCGCACATAACTTCGGAAGTACCCGCCTGGTGGAATGACGGGGAACAACGGGACTTGGGTGAATTTAGTCTGAAAAAAGGCAAAATGCCGTTGAGCATTCCGCGTGATCAGGCGTTACGTCTTTACTATGAGCTCGAACAGGGTATGCAGCCAGTCATAGAATTTAAGGATTGGGGTGATGGCAAGGACATTGTGCAGGTCAGGTTGTTACCGGTGCGCTTTCGCGAGGCATTGCCCAAATTCCTGGAATGCACGGCGGGGCTGTTGTACCTGGATTTCGAGCCACGTGCTGAGAAGCGCGTGTTCTTCTCCACAAACAGTTCGAGCCTGAGCAGGCAAACACGGCGCGTCCTTGAGGGTATCGCCCGAATGTATCGCAAAAAACCGGATTTCCGTATTGTGCTCGGCGGGCATGCCGACGAACGCGGGAATCCTGATTTTAATATGGCACTGTCGAAGCAACGTGCAAGCATGGTGGGGCGCTATCTGCGTTCACGCGGGGTGGCTGCAAAAGCAATAGAGCCGAGATTTTTTGGTGAATCTCAGCCCGAGGTCGAGAAGAGTAACAACGAAGCCTGGGCGAAGAATCGACGCGTTACCTTGTGGATTGCTGATCGCTGAGAGTTCCGGCAGGTGTGAACTTTTACCAGGCTGTTGGCCCGCGTTTTTTTTACATTTTCCGCTAAAGTTGACTCTGGCAAGTGTTTGGCGGATAAAAGACGTCGCTATGAGCGACGCATCCCGCATACTCGAACAGTGGTTTCCTCAGGATGACAGGCTCCTGCAGCCGTTGCGCGGGCAGGTGCATCAAACCGTACTTTCGGAAAATCAGCTCGTTTTTCAACGGGGCGATACCTGCCTGAATTTTGTGGTTGTGATCAGCGGATGCATGCGCGTACAGACACTGTCCAGTGGCGGACGAGCAGTTATTCTTTATCGGGTTTCAGAGGAACAATCCTGTGTTATTACGACATCCTGTCTGATCAGTGGTGAGGTTTATCCTGCTGATGGTGTTGCAGACGAGGACACCGAGATCCTGCTGATCCCTCTGCTTGCTTTCAGC
>UOFN01000010.1_pt1 | contig 14638 bp, 13 predicted proteins | sample 1990111 | NCBI WGS metagenome assembly UOFN01 (sample SAMEA4728526, study PRJEB27164) | hydrothermal vent metagenome | biome: marine basaltic hydrothermal vent biome; feature: marine hydrothermal vent; material: mineral | place: Pacific Ocean | collected 2011-06-14/2011-07-23 | depth 1741 m | reverse complement strand
CCAATGTCGCCGGGACACTCACCGCTCACCACTTGTTGTTAAACCGCAATGCACTGTTTACCGGTGGCATCCGCCCGCACAACTACTGCCTGCCTGTCCTCAAGCGCGAACAACACCGTCTGGCGCTGGTCGAAGCTGCCACCAGCGGCAATCCGAAATTCTTCCTCGGAACCGACAGCGCACCCCATCCGCAGCAGGCCAAGGAAAGCGCCTGTGGCTGTGCTGGCATGTATACCGCACACGCGGCTATTGAGCTCTATGCCGAAGCTTTCGAACAAGCTGGCTCCCTGGACAAGCTGGAAGGATTTGCCAGCCACTTTGGCCCTGACTATTACGGTCTGCCCCGCAACAACGCCACCATCACGCTGAATAAGGAAGACTGGAGGGTACCGGATCATTTTCAGATGGGAGAAGACCGGTTAATTCCCATGCGTGCCGGAGAAACATTGCACTGGAAACTGGAAAGTTCACCCTGACCGAACCCTTCCGGTATGCTTCGTCCATGTCAGACGAAAGTTCAACCGGAAAACTCGCCAACCGATTTCGCGGCTACCTGCCCATTGTCGTCGATGTTGAAACGGCCGGCTTCAACCCCAAGCGCGACGCACTACTGGAAATCGCCGCTGTTATCCTCGACTACGACGATGACGGAAATCTGGTACCCATGGAAACACACGCGTGTCATGTGGAGCCTTTTCCCGGAGCCAATCTGGATGAAAAGTCACTGGAATTCACCGGCATCGACCCCTACCACCCGTTCCGCATGGCCAAGTCAGAATCGGAAGCCCTTGGAGAAATATTTCCACCAATACGCAAAGCCGTAAAAGATACCGCCTGCACGCGCGCCATTCTGGTCGGCCACAACCCTTCGTTCGACCTGAATTTTGTTAATGCCGCAGCCGACCGGTGCAAGATCAAGCGCAACCCCTTCCATCCTTTCAGCAGTTTCGACACCGCCTCGCTGGGCGGCCTGGCCTTTGGCCAGACAGTGCTGGCACGCGCAGCGATGGCCGCCGGCATGGAATGGGATCAGGAACAGGCACACTCGGCAAAATACGATGCAGAGCGCACCGCAGAACTGTTCTGCATTATCGTCAACAAATGGGATGAGCTGACGGGGCAGTAGCCCCGAAATCACTTCCCGGAGGTGATCGACCAGCCCGGTGTAGCTGGCAAGCGCGGCAACATCTGCTTCGGGAATTCACCGGTCAGCGCGGTGAGGAAAGCCTCGATATCCGCTACCCTTGCATCAGCCAGATCCGCGTTCAGCTGAACTTTCGCCATCACCCGAATTGCTTCACCCAACGTGGCAACCGAACCATTATGAAAATACGGTGCCGTCAGCGCCACGTTACGCAAGGTCGGAACTTTGAAAAGGTGCGCATCAGCTTCCTTCCCGGTAGCCTCACTGCGCCCCTTATCCTTCATAAAATCGTACTTCTTCACATAATCATTTTCTGCAAAGGTTGGAAACCTCATGAAAAACCCGCTTCCCGCCGGCATCGTTGGGCCGTTAAATGCCGCCCCGGAGTGACAACCGAGGCAGCCTGCACTGGCAAACGCCTGCATGCCACGTTGCTCCTGTGCTGTCAGCGCCGCTTTATCCCCTTTGACGAAGCGGTCATAGGGACTATTGGGCGTGATCATGGTCCGCTCGAAAGCGGCTACCGCTTTGGCTGCATTTTCGACTGTCATGACGTCTTTGCCAGTAAACGCGCTTTCGAAATACGGTTTGTAACCTGGAATGGCACGCACACGATTCATGGCTTTCTCCAGATCACTCATACCCATTTCGACAGGGTTCACAACTGGCCCCTTGGCTTGCTCTTCCAGACTGGCCGCCCTTCCATCCCAGAACTGCGATGAGGAAAATGCGGCATTCCACACCGTAGGCGCACTGCGGCCACCTGTCTTGCCGTGTACACCCATGGAGAAATCGCGATTGTCGTCTCCACCCAGCATCAAATTGTGGCAAGAGTTACACGAAACAGTCCCGGTTTCTGAAAAGCGCGGATCGAAAAACAACATCCGGCCAAGTTCGACTTTTTCCGATGTCGTCGGATTATCAGCCGGCTCCGGAGCCTTGTCTGGCAACGTCTGCCAGTCGGCGGCCAGCACAACACTGCCAGTCAGCGCAAAGACCAGCAGAACCTGAATGGATTTGATGAGTTTTGGCATGTAAGCTGCCTCCCTAAACCGGTGTTCATTTCGAGTAAAGCACACTATTATCTCACAAAAGCAACCTCCATACGCAAGTTGAAGGGTAGACACATGGCAATGCTTCCCGAAAAAGACCAGCAAATTATCGAAGCTCACACAGGACTTATACATCGTGTAGTGATTGGTTGTCAGAATCGCGAGATGGTGCCTGACCTTGATGAAGTGCTGAAACAGGCCGAACAGAACGGCTGGCAGCAACTGGTTACAGCAATTCGCAAAATTCTCACCGGATCGCGCGATACCACGATGCTCAAAACGCTGGACGAGGAAGACGCCATTATCGTCAATTCCATTCTGCGTGGTCTGCAAAATCCCGAAACCCTTCCCGACCTTGGCAAAGGTGTAAACGGGGCCATGGCGGCACCTGGCATTGCCGCTATGATCAACGGTGCGCGTACCGGCAACCTGGAGACACTGCAATTACTTGGCACCATGGCCCAGCAAATGATGCAGGCTGGCGGTGATATGTCCAGACTGGCAGGCATTATTCGTCCACTGGTAGAGGGTGTCAGGGAGCCAGAGGATCTGATTGAGGGTATGGGTGAAGAAGGTGAAAAGCTGGTGATGAACATCCTTGCCGAGCTGGAAAAACTGGATCAACGCCACTAGTTCGGCAACAACACCCGGGGATTTTGGAAATTCATTTAAATTCCGTGGGCTAGGTGCCGTTAACCGGGCCAGTACTGCTTTGAATTCAGCGCCCAGGATCCCGTTGTGACACAGATACCTATTCACGAGCTAATGACACATGGCGTCGAGCTACTCGCGCCGGATACCCCACTGCACGAAATTGTTCGCGCCATGCAATCTACTCGGCATTCCTGCGCCGTGCTGGGGAAGAATGGCGTTCCCACCGGCATTATCACAGAACGTGATCTGGTAGACGTCCTGCAACGTATTTTCGACGAACCCGGATTGGCCGAAGAGCCCGTCTCAAATTTCATGTCAACCCCTCCCTGCACGGTACACGATGACCAGATGCTGTTCGATACGCTTGTGATCGCACGCGCAGAGGGTGTACGCCACCTGCCCGTGGTAGACAGCAATCAGAAGTTGGTCGGAATTATTACCCAGACAGATCTCGCGCAAGCACATTTTCAAAGTATTGAACATCAGCAACAACTGATCGAACACGCGATTCAGGAACGCACAGAACAACTGGTCGCCGCCAACGCTGCTCTACAGTCCTTGTCCATGGAAGATGGGCTTCTGCATATCGGCAACCGGCGCGCTATGGAAGTTGACATGGAACATACTCATGCCCGCGCTGTGCGTTACCAGCAGCCCTACACGGTCGTGCTGCTGGATGTCGATTACTTCAAGGCGTATAACGACGAATATGGTCATCTCGCCGGAGATGAAGCGCTGAAACACACTGCGACAACCGTTAAGGAAAGTATCAGGAAGTCTGACCGTGTTTACCGTTATGGTGGAGAGGAATTGCTGCTGGTGTTACCCGACGTAAATTCCGGCGGTGGTGAACTCCTCACGCAACGCATCCTGAATAAGCTACAAAATACCGCGATCCCTCACAGTAAAAGCCCTTATGGTGTCATTACCATGAGCGCCGGGATTGCCCGCTGCAACCTGAAACAGCAAGATTCAATCTCTGATGACTGGCGCGATATAGTCCATCTGGCTGATCAGCGCCTGTACCACGCAAAGGAAACCGGCCGCAACCGAGTTGCATAGCCCGGCTGTCACCTATACCAGAAACAACAATGCACCAGGAAGGAGCGTTTAAGGATGAAACACTTTAGTCTCACGTCAGGCCTGAAATGGCTATCAAGCATCCTGCTGGCAGGGTTGCCCGGAGCAAGCCTGGCCTCAGTCGGCACCATGGTTCCACAAAACTTCACCGACCACTGGGGTGGTTGGCTGGCTATCGGAATCTTTGTTGCCGCTTACGCACTGGTCATAGGCGAAGAAGCACTGCACCTGAGAAAATCCAAGCCGACTATGGTGGCGGCCGGTTTCATCTGGATGATCGTGGCTCTGTTGTACATATCGGTTGGCGACACACATACCGCCGAGCTGGCAGTGCGTCACAATCTGCTGGAATTTGGTGAGTTGTTCCTGTTCCTGCTCGCCGCCATGACTTACATCAATACCATGGACGAACGCGGCATCTTCAATGCATTACGTGCCTGGCTGGTTGGGCGAGGATTTTCGCTCCGACAGATATTCTGGATCACCGGCTTGCTGGCATTTGTCATTTCGCCAATCGCAGACAACCTCACAACAGCCTTGTTGATGGCAACAGTTGTTATGGCGGTAGGAGGTTCAGACCACCGTTTCGTCGCTGTAGCTTGTATCAACGTTGTCGTCGCCGCCAATGCGGGGGGGGCCTTTAGTCCATTCGGCGACATCACTACGTTGATGGTATGGCAGAAGGGCATGGTTGAGTTTCAGGGGTTTTTTGCGCTGTTCATTCCGTCAGTCGTGAACTGGATTGTTCCTGCGGTTATCCTTGGTATGACGGTCCCTCGCACGGCACCAGCCACTCACGATGAGACCGCCGAACTCAAGCACGGTGCATGGGTTGTGGTCGGCCTGTTTATCCTGACGATCAGCATGGCGGTCTCGGCTCACAACTTTCTTCACCTGCCACCCGTGCTCGGTATGATGACGGGGCTGGGCTTCCTGAAATTTTATGGCTACTACCTGAAGCGCCGCGCAAGCCCGACGACTGACACGCTCTCCGGAGCAACACTGGAGATCGAAGGTGTACCTGAGTCAGATGCCAACTTCAATATCTTCAAATCACTGGAGCGCGCTGAATGGGATACGCTGATGTTTTTTTACGGCATTATTCTGAGTGTGGGTGGACTCGGGACACTCGGTTATCTGGCAGTTGGATCAGAGTTGATGTATGGCGATCTCGGTGCAACTAATGCCAATATTCTGGTCGGATTTTTATCCGCTATCGTAGACAATATCCCGGTGATGTTTGCTGTACTGGCAATGGAACCCTCCATGGATCAGGGTCAGTGGTTGCTTGTCACGCTGACGGCCGGAGTCGGTGGCTCGATGTTATCGATCGGCTCCGCAGCAGGTGTGGCCGTGATGGGACAGGCACGCGGCATTTACACTTTCGTTACACACCTGAAGTGGAGTTGGGCCATTGCGCTCGGTTATGCCGCCAGTATCTGGGCGCATTTTCTGGTCAATGCCCATCTGTTCAGCACGCCCTGAACCTGTCAGCCTGGCACAAAAAAAGGCGGGAGATTAGCCCGCCTTTTTTGTTCGCTCAAGAAACTTCAGGACGCTTTTTTTGCCGCCTCTTGCAACAGCGGCTTCAGCTCACCCTTCTGAAACATTTCCACCGTGATGTCGTGGCCACCAATCAGTTCACCGTTGACATAAACTTGCGGGAATGTCGGCCAGTTGGCAAAACGCGGCAGATTTTCGAAAATCTCCGGGTCGGCCAAAACATTAACGTGGCCAAACTCAACTTCGCAAGCCTGCAATACCTGCGCCGTACGGGCAGAGTAGCCACAGCTTGGTAACTGGGGCGTACCTTTCAGGAAGACAACGATCGGCTGGCTGTCGACGGCTTGCTTTATACGTTCCATTACATCCATGGTGCTCTACCTCTTATTCAATTAATTCAACTGATAGATGAATTGTACGCAGCTATCGATCCCTGAAAAAGCCTTTTTTAGAGGGGTTTTCAGTGTTTTATCAGCTGCTCGTATCTACATGGTGTCAGGGCACAACGCTCAGGCGTGATTCAACTCGCCGCACACCACCGACAGAACGCGCAAGCTCTATTGCACGCCGTTGAGCTTTTCGGTTGCGGACATGGCCTTCCAGCTGAACAACGCCATCATGAGCAACGATCCTGACATCAAAAGCACTGATCTGTGCATCTTTGACAAACAAGCGATTAATTTGGGCTGCCATGGCGGCATCACGCTGCTCACTGTCCGATATCGTGCTTGCAGGTCGACCACCATGCGTCTGTCCGCCAACAAGCAGCGCACCACACGCCGACAAAAAACCGGAAAGCAGCAATACCACAACACATCGCTGTAAAGCGCACATTGAATTCACCTGTCCCAGAGAAAGAGAGAGTCTACGACAATCATTTAGCCGGGAACAGAGAGCAAAACCCGAAGAGGTATTCAGGAAGGCTTTCGCCTGTCACGCACCAACGACAACGACGAACCGGGCTTCCGTCTGCGCGCCGAATCAGATGCTTTTTCGCAACTCTGATGTGACACAACACGATTACGTCCGTTAGCCTTGGCCTCGTAAAGCGCCTTGTCCGCAGAACGCATCAGTCGGGACAAGGAACCTTCTCCCAAATGCCCTGAACAACAACTTATCCCGGCACTCACCGTAATCGGAATATTGACGCCCTGATAGTTAGCTGGCGACTGACTCACCAGTTCTCTGATTTTTTCCGCCAGTGCCACACTTTCGTCCGGGCTTTCTGCCACATTAAGAATCAGGAATTCCTCACCGCCAATTCTGAACAGATGATCGTTAGCCCGTGAATTGTGCTTGAGCACCCGGGAAAAATGCACTAGTACAGCATCACCGCCAAGGTGACCATACTCGTCATTGATTGCCTTGAAAAAATCAAGATCCAGCAAAACCGCAGTCAAATAACGCCTGTCGCGCTCAACCTGGGCAAATAGCCCGGGAGTTACTTCTTGCAGGTAGCGACGGTTATGCAGATTCGTAAGGCTGTCAGTAATGGCGGTTTCCTGCAATTTTCTGTGCGCTTTCCTTACCTTGTTTTTTTCTCGTCGCAATGCATCCAGCACATCGGCAAAACGGTTCAGGAGCAAGTCCAGTTCAGTACGCGATTCACGTCTGTCCAGATTCGGCAAGCGCCCATGCACCATCGCTTCGGTGGCTTCCATCAACTGAGCCAGCGGGCGACGGAAATTTCGCACCATTAACCAGCCCAATAGCAAAACCGTCATGCTCCCCAGCAAGGAAAAAGCATAAGCCCAGTTCCGGTAGCGATTCAGCATACCCAGAAGTCGCGTTTCAGACGTCGCAAACCACAAGTCGGGCAGGTCACCTGCCCATGCCGGCATGGATACTTTATGCAAATAGAAGGTGCGGTCCCCGGCCAGCATTACATGCTTGTCACTGTCGATTTTAAAGCCCAGAAAATATGGATTACTGCTCCAGGTCAAACGGTTATCGCTCTCGAAAAACATCAGGTGCTCGTCTGACATGCCTTCCTGCTGTTTCAGCCAGCTGTTACCCAGTACGGAAGCCACTGCGCTCGTTGCCAACACCTCGCCCTCATACGTAATTGGCTGCACAACAACCATAACCGGGCCAGACGGCGTAATAAAATAAAATTGCCCGCGATTACGGCCACTCCGGTTATCTTTCAGCGCATCAACCAAAGCCGTGTTCTCTTCTCCGTATAAAATATCACCGTTTTCGGAAAAAATAACGTGGGAATCTATCTGGAGAGAACCGAACTGCCGGTCGTAGTACGACGTCAGACCATCCTTGTCGGCATCCAGCTCAATTGTGATGAAAAGGTATTCCTGCAAACGGAGATCGTTGGCGATAATATTCGAGTAAGACAGCAACTTTTCACCCTGCGCCCGGAGAGATTCCTGTTTGCGCATGGCGGCATGGCGAAGATGATCGCGTGACCCGGACACCACAATGTCAGTCGCCGTATTGAACGACAACAACATCATCCCTGTGAGTAGTACTATCAACATCCCTATGTATAAAAACATACGGGAGGTATAACTCATGGAGACTGACCCTCGGGTTCCTGCAGCGGCAGAAGATTATACTTCTGCGCCACCTTACGGAACGCAGGACCGGCCTGGACTTCCTTGATGATTTTCTTTACGTCTTCTGACGGACTCTGATTCGTCACAACGGAAAGATTGCGAAAGAACGGGTACTTCTTCAAACGCAGATTTTCAGCTGTAGGCCTGATGCCATTAACACTTAGAACCTTTATCTTACTTTCCGGGCCAAATTCCCAGGTCGAGCCTATGTGTCCGAAAGAGCTTTCAAAATCGCTGATGCGCTGCACCATATCGGCGGCGCTCTTGACGTTAAGGCGTTGCTGACGAAACAGCTTCGCGTCGGGTAAAATAGTTTTCCAGTGCCCGGGGCGTTTCTTGCAATGCAAGCGCGTGACCAGCACAACAGGCTCATCAGCTCCACCGAACTCTTTCCAGTTAACCGTGTCACCACGCATAACAGCGCGCGCTTCGTCTTCGCTGATATCGGTTATTGGGTTTGCCTTGTTTACGATGATATAGATCGGTTCAAGAGCAACCGGATACACCTTGAGCTTCTTGCTGGTTACTTCCTCATCACTCAAGGGGCAACATACAAAACCGAAAGTTTCATGATCCGGGGTGTTCTCCAGCGCAGTTTTGATACCGGCATTGCAACCCATTCCCAAAGCGGAATTGCGACCGTGTAACTTGATAGTACGACCCGATACTTTCTCCAGATCCGCCTGGAGACTATCGAAAATTACCCACGCAAAATGAGCGCCGGCACCTGTGATAACTGTATCTTCCGTCGGATGTTCTGCGTGAAGCGTGGCGACGGGCGCAGATATTGCCACAAGAAATACCGCACAATAACCAATCAGATCTTTAAGTGTTTTTGTCAAAGTGTGTCGCCTGTCCAAGTGATCGTGTCGGAGGATTTTACAAACCGAACCACCCTAATATATAGCTCATTCCTCGAAACACTAACGGCTTAGCGTCAAAAATCTGAACTGGTTCACACTAATGTAAAATGACGATCTGTATCTATTTGTTATTAATGATTATCTTAAAATCAGCAGTCGCGCTTCACTCAGTAACATCGGTCACAATTCAGGCCCGTAACCGCCTCCACCCGGACTGCTGATTTCCAGCCGGTCTCCCTTTTTCACCTCAATTGCAACCTTGGGTGCAAGCTGCTTGCCATTGAGCAGGTTCTCTCCCCTGGCACCAGCCCCACCGCCTGACAATCCCCACGGCGAATGGGTGCGACGTTCAGTCAATAAAGTCACTTCTGCATCTTCAAGAAACTCATAATCCCTGACCAGTCCGTCACCTCCCTTCATCTTACCTGCTCCACCAGAACCACGGCGCAAGGCATACTGACGAATGCGCAGCGGATACTCCGATTCCAGCACCTCAATCGGCGTGTTCAAGGTGTTGGTCATATGTGTCTGCACGCCATTAAGTCCTCCACCGGCTTCGCCTGCTCCCATGCCTCCGCCTATCGTTTCGTAGTAATCCCAGCCCATTCCGCTACGCGATCCCATCGCCAGATTATTCATCGTTCCCTGACTCGCAGCTGCCACGCGCTCCGGAACCACTTGTGCCAGAGCACCCAGCACCAGATCAACAACCCGGCTGCTGGTTTCGACATTACCGGCTGCAACGGCAGCCGGAGCGCAAGCATTCAGTAAGCAACCCTGCGGAGCCAGCAACTTTATGCCCCTGAAACTGCCGGCACAGGCCGGTATGCGTTCGTCCATCAAACAGCGAAACACATAGAACACCGCAGCAGCGACAACCGACAGCGGACAATTGATATTGCCCTCGACCTGTCCGGCGCTGCCGGTAAAATCCACTTCGACTTCACCATCGTTAATCGTCAACAACACACATAGCTCAATATCAACATTGCCCTGACCGTCATCGTCCATGTAGTCGACGAAACGGTATTCACCATTCGGAAGATCAGACAGCGCCTCGCGTGCCATGCGCTCAGCGTATGCATTGATTTCCTTCAGACCCGCCAGATATTGATCCAATCCACTGGAGGCCAGCGCACCAACCCGGGCAACACCAATACGATTGGCGCTGATCTGGGCGGAGAAATCTCCCCGGGTCACGACAGGATTGTGAGTCGCATCGATGATATCGTCCAGTACAGCACCCACCAATTCACCATGCACAACAAGGTGCGTTGGCGGAATCAACAGACCTTCATCTTCCAGCCTCGAACAAATTGGCATTGATCCAGGACTGTCAGCACCGATGTCCGCATGGTGCGCACGATTCGCCACAAACCCGGCGCACAGCCCACCCACAAACACCGGCGCAACCAGCGTCACATCCGGTAAATGGGTGCCACCCCGGTAGGGATCATTCACCACCAGCATGTCGCCCTCAGACCAGCTTTGGGATTGCACGAGATCACGCATCGCGTAAGCCATGCTGCCGAGGTGTACCGGGATATGCGCCGCCTGCGCACATAGCTCGCCCCGTGGGTCAAACACTGCGCAGGAATAATCCAGCCGGTCACGAATATTAGGCGAGAAAGCGGCCTGCTGAAGCACCGCCCCCATTTCATCGCACACCGCCTCGATGCGGCTGGCAAACAGGCCAAGTTCAATGCTGTCCATGGTTTGCTATTATGCCCGAGTGGCAAGCTGATATTGCATTCGCCCGGAGCCTGCCGTAAGCTTCGCAATCCTGACTAATTTAGTCAGCTATTCAAATTTTTTTATTTAAGAACAAAGTCAAACACCATTGTTTCGAGGAGCAGTAACAATGAACCCGTTAAAATCCATCACCGGCACAATCGTCTCAGGCATCGTGCTGGCACTCATCATCGCCTTCGCCATGAGCAACGGTCAGGGCAACCCTATAGAATGGACCGTATGGTTCCATGTCCTGGTGGGCATCACCTGGATCGGCCTGCTGTACTACTTTAACTTTGTGCAAGTACCTGCCGTAGGAGAAGCGGTGGCTGATAAAGATCCCGGGCCTGCCGCCATTAGCAAGTATGTCGCACCGCGCGCACTGCTGTGGTTCCGCTGGTCCGCCTTGCTGACCTGGCTGTCTGGTGCTGCGGCACTGGGCAAAATGGGCATCATGGGTCCGGCCTTCACGTTCGAGAATTTCACTTTTGCCGGCAGTGCCTCGGTGATCGGTATGGGCGCCTGGCTGGGTACCATCATGCTGTTCAATGTCTGGGGGCTGATCTGGCCGAACCAGAAGAAGATCCTCGGCCTGGACGGCAAAGAGCACAGTGCCGAAGAAATCGCCAAAGCCAAGACGGTGGCACTGATGGCATCACGAACCAATACCCTGCTGTCGATCCCCATGCTGTTGGGTATGACGGCCTACGGGCACGGTCTGCCATTCTGATAGCAGCGTAACGCCGTATCGAAACCCGGCCTGTGCCGGGTTTTTTTTGCCCGGATTTCTCCGCTAATCTGGAGAATCACTTGGAATACCCCGGGACAGGCTATAAAATCCCCGCTTTGCGGTGGCGGCTTCTCTGGGGCTGCCTTTTTGTTTTGGGGAACCCATGTCCGACCACTTGATGAATACTTATCTACCGTTGCCCGTCAGTTTCACCCATGGCGAAGGTGCCTGGCTGTTCGATACCGACGGAAAACGTTACCTGGACGCGCTCGGCGGCATTGCCGTGTGTGCGCTGGGGCATGCACACCCGGCCGTTACTGAAGCCATCTGCGATCAGGCCGGTCGTCTGTTGCATAGCTCCAACCTGTACCGGATTGATAACCAGAACGCGCTCGCCGATGCACTGTGCGAAAAAGCCGGCATGGAACGCGTGTTCTTTTCCAACTCCGGCGCAGAAGCCAACGAAGCCGCACTGAAACTGGCGCGCCTGTTCGGCCATCAGAAAAATATCGACAACCCGCAGGTCATCGTCACCGAAGGCAACTTCCACGGCCGCACCATAGCCACCCTGACCGCCACTGGAAACCGTAAAATACAGGCCGGCTTTGAACCGCTGGTACCGGGTTTCCTGCGTGCCCCCTATAACGATATTGAAGCGTTACGCACTATCGCCGGCAACAGCCCGGATGTCGTTGCCGTTCTGGTCGAACCCATTACCGGTGAAGGCGGCATACGTATACCGGATGACGATTACCTCACTACCATACGAGCCCTGTGTGACGAACACGGCTGGCTGATGATGCTGGATGAAATACAGACCGGCATGGGCCGCACCGGCCGCTGGTTCGCGCACCAGCACGCCGGGATCAAGCCCGATGTTATGACACTGGCAAAAGCACTGGGTAACGGTGTGCCGATTGGTGCCTGTCTGGCGAACGGGCCTGCCGCTGAAGTATTTAAACCCGGCAACCACGGCTCAACCTTTGGTGGCAATCCGCTGGCAACGCGTGCTGCACTCGCCGTTGTAGAGACAATGGATAAACACAAACTGGTTGCGCGCGCAGCGGAACTTGGAGAACGGCTGCTGGCAGGTTTTCATGCGCGCCTCGACGACAAAGACGGCATCACTGAAATTCGTGGCAAAGGCCTGATGCTCGGCATCGAGCTTGACCGGCCTTGCGGCGTACTGGTACAGCGCGCGCTCGATACAGGATTACTGATCAACGTCACTGACACCAGCGTCGTGCGTCTGTTGCCTCCGCTGATTCTAAGTGACGAACAAGCGGATACTGTATGCGACAGCGTATGCGAACTGATCGAAAGCTTTCTGGATGAAACACCATGAGTGCAAGACACTTTCTGACCCTGCTGGATTTTTCACCCGACGAGCTGCGCAGCCTGATCACGCGCGCCATCGAGCTGAAACAGTGGCAGCACGAAGGTCGCATCTTTGAACCGTTGAAAAACAAAGTGCTCGCCATGGTGTTCGAGAAATCTTCCACCCGCACCCGCGTGTCGTTTGAAACCGGCATGGCGCAGCTGGGTGGACATGCACTGTTCCTGTCACCCAAGGATACCCAGATTGGCCGCGGCGAACCCATCGAAGATAGCGCCCGAGTGCTGTCGCGGATGGTCGATGCCATCATGCTCCGCACCTTTGAACACACCAAGATCGAGCGCTTCGCCGAATTCTCCAACGCGCCGGTGATTAACGCCCTGACGGATGACTATCACCCCTGCCAGTTACTGGCCGACATGCAAACCTGGTTCGAACACCGTGGTGATATCCGTGGCGCGACCGTCGCCTTCATCGGTGATGGCAACAACATGTGCCATTCCTATATTAACGCGGCGCGACAGTTTGACTTCCGTTTGCAGATTGCAGCGCCCGAAGGCTACCGGCCAAACAGAAACATCATGGAGGCTGCCGGTGACCGTATCTCGCTCACTGAGAACCCCATGGAAGCTGCGCAGGGCGCAGACCTTGTCGTAACCGATGTATGGGCCAGCATGGGACAGGAAGAAGAGCAACGTGTGCGCGAACAAAAATTTGCGGGGTTCGAGGTGAATGCCGAACTGATGGCACAGAGCAACAAGGACGCCCTGTTCATGCACTGTTTGCCTGCGCACCGTGGTGAGGAAGTCAGTGCGGAAATTATTGATGGGCCGCAGAGCGTGGTGTGGGACGAGGCTGAAAATCGTTTGCATGCGCAGAAAGCGTTGCTGGAAATGTTGCTTACCGGCTCAGATAATTAGTTGTGCTTTGTGTGTCTGCGAGCCGCACGGGTTTTAATGGCTGCACGGCTCGTGGACCGATGAATATTATCCAGTATTGTGGATTTAATATCTAATTCCATCGCCTCCGTATAACCTGCCAACGCTTCAAGTCCATCTCTGATCTGCTCAGCCATTTCATCAACAATTTCTTCACATTTTTTAACACCGATGGATTTTCCAAAATCGATAATCCGTTTACGGTTCGGGAAGTCCCTGGACTTACCCATAGTCAGTGCCAGGGTGTCCGCAGGCGTATATATTTGTGTGTTCACCACATCGTACAGTGGGCTTAAGCGCATATCTTCCGGCTCGTCATACAGCATGGCGTAGTTCTTTAAATGCGCGTCACCATTACCTACCATGCAACTATGCACCAGCATTTTAAACAGGATTTCATTATCGACGTTTATCTCTGACGAAAAATAACTCAGCACCTTGCTAACTGATTCATAACTCGACCGGTATTTATCATTGGTCGATTTACCCTGCAACACAGCCATGTCTTCCATCGCTTTACAGGTACCATCGCCTTTTAAGTCAAACCGACGCATCACAAACAGTTGTTGATTGTCAGACAACCAGAATTCTGGCGTTTCAATCTGACAGAACTTTGCCAGCTGCATGCAAATAAATTCATTTATGGCAAGTTGAGGGAACGCTTCGTCACAACTTTTAACAATCAACGAGGGCAATATTAACGCACCCTTCTCTGTCTCCACCGTGGCCTCTGGCACCAGAACTTTCGGTTGAACGCCACTAATACTGGATTGCAATAGATATTTATTAACCAGTTCTTCAAAGAGTTCGTTACTTCCCTTCCAGGACAATATTTCAGCCAGGTTTTCTGCGCCCAATTCTTCTTGCTCAACACCCTCCGTCTCATAGGTGATACAACCAATCCCGGTATTGCCTTGCAATGCCAGAAAGAGCATGTCGTCGACCTGTAACTGCTTACGCAGCTTTTCCGTAATGCGATGACGAACGTAACCTTCAGGAATATTCATTTCAAATATCGGTAATAAAGCCCCGTTTTG
>UOFN01000011.1_pt1 | contig 14835 bp, 13 predicted proteins | sample 1990111 | NCBI WGS metagenome assembly UOFN01 (sample SAMEA4728526, study PRJEB27164) | hydrothermal vent metagenome | biome: marine basaltic hydrothermal vent biome; feature: marine hydrothermal vent; material: mineral | place: Pacific Ocean | collected 2011-06-14/2011-07-23 | depth 1741 m | reverse complement strand
CAGATACCGAAAATCGGCAGCTCGTGTTCGAGCAGGGTGCTAATTGCCGAGATGGCATAATCACAAGGCTCCGGGTCGCCGGGGCCGTTGGACAGGAACACACCGTCCGGATTCATATCGAGTACCGTCTGCGCTGGCGTCTGCGCCGGCACTACCGTCAAACGACAACCGCGATCCACCAGCATGCGCAGGATGTTGCGCTTGACGCCAAAGTCGTAGGCGACCACGTGATACGGGAGTTTTTCTTCAATGGGGTGCGGTGCTTCGGGCATGCCGCCTTCCAGCGTCCAGCTACCCTGCGCCCACTCGTAGGGCTGTTTGGTGGTCACTTCTTTCGCAAGATCCATCCCCTTCAGCCCGGGGAAAGCGCGCGCGGCCGCAATGGCAGCCTGCTCGTCAATCTGCTCACCCGCCACCAGGCAACCACCCTGGGCACCCTTTTCGCGCAGGATGCGCGTCAGGCGACGGGTATCGATGTCGGAGATGCCGACAATGCCATTTTCCTTGAGGTAAGCATCCAGCGACTGCTGGCCGCGCCAACTGCTGTAGGTCAGCGGCAAGTCGCGAATGATCAACCCGGCACACTGGATGCCGCTCGATTCTTCATCATCCGGGTTCACCCCGACATTGCCGATATGTGGATAAGTTAGCGTCACCAACTGGCGCGCATAGGAAGGATCGGTAAGGATTTCCTGGTAACCGGTCATAGCGGTGTTGAACACCACTTCACCTGTGCTTTGGCCAGCCGAACCGATCGACTGCCCGCGAAACAGGCTGCCGTCGGCCAGGGCCAGTAAGGCCGATGTAGTCAATGAACCCTCCAGCGGGAGTTATGCGTTGTCTTGCCGGCGGGACGCCAGACGGCTTCAGGCTGTCAGAATGACAGCATCGGAAGCGGCAAGATTGTACTCGAAGCACCTGCTTCTGCCAAGGTGGAGGCGTTCATTTCCCCGAAAAATCAGTGTCTGCTGGAGCCGTTTATTCCAAAAACAAAAGAAACACATTCTCCCTGTCTTTGGGAAACCACTCGCCAGCCTGAAATTCTCCCTTGCCAGTATCAAACGTAATTTTCACGCTGGAAAAGGACTCGTTATCCTGAAGGGTGTTGATGTTTACTATTTTCCCATCATTGTTTTTTACATTCACAATGATAGTTATGCCCTTGTCAGAAATTAATTTTCTGACTGCAACGATGCTTTCAGCTTCGGCTTCAGCACTCTCACTGGCAAGCACCTTGCTCCATAGTCCTTTGGCTTCATCCATTTTATTCTCCATGCACCCGATGAGTAGCAATGCTATTAGGCTAAGAAATAATGTTTTCTTTAAGCTTTTTATTGAGCCATTTCGAAAAAAGAGCTTCATGGCGCCGCATAACCACTTCACCACGATTCATAATGGATCGGTAATCCGTTTTGTGAGAACTGGAACTTATATATTCATCATTGATGCCCAGCATATGCCCAAACTCATGAACAACACCTCTCTGTCTTTGACCATGACCTTTATTCACCAGCGTCAAATCTTCGCTATCTAATGACGTGCTTCGCCGGCGAGGATTTACAGAACTTTGACTAAAACCGCCAGGTTGTATCTTCTTTACAGATATCTCCCAATGATCAAACATCCAGCCACCGATCTGGGTCTTGAATCGCAGCACAAATTCCACTTTTTTGCCATTGGAAAGTGTTTTTTATGACTCCAGCGCAGAACAAAGAAACTGCTCAACAATATTCATACACCGCTCAGTTGCGGTACACGCCGCATTCGCGCATCGCCTGCTTGGGCCAACGCCGCTTGGTACACATCCACTGATCCGGGTGTTCCTGTATCAGGCCACCGATCACACGATTCATTTGTGCAGTGAGCAGGTTGATCGCTTCATCGGTAGAACATCCTTCCGGTGCCGGCTCCAGCGCCGGGAACATGGTGACGCGAAAGCGCGCATCGGGGAGACGTTCGGTGTGGACGGGAATAATATCAACGCCGGTTTTTACGGACAGGAACGCCGGTGCCATGGTGGTCATCGCATCCTCTCCACACAACGGAATCAACTCGCCTTCATCGACCCGTACATCCACGTGGATTCCAACCGAACGCCCCTGCTTCAAGGCTTTCAGCATCGGGCGCAGCGCATTCTGTTTGGTAATAAAACCGCAGTCGAGCACAGAGATATATTCCAGAATGCAGCGATCCACCAGGTGGTTGGTGAGCGGGCTGTACACGAGATCAACAGGGAACCCTGACTTACAGATGGCATCCGCTGAAAAATAGATATTGCCCAGGTGTGCAGCGACAAAAATATACGGCTTGCTGGCGGAAAGAAAATCCGGGTTCTGATTCTTGTAGATAATTTCATAGCGCACTTCGCCGCCTTTACCCATCAAGTTTTCCAGGTGCGGATACTCGGCAATCATGCTACCTATATTGCGCCAGACACCACGTGCGTGGGCCTGGATCGTCGCTGCATCGAGATCCGGGCGGACCATGCGCAGATTGGCGATCACATGTCGATGCTTGGCACTGCGCGGGCCGAGCCAGCCAAACAGTGAGGCGCCGAATGCGGAAGCTTTGGATGGCGACAACATGGACGCAAACCACCAGAGGACTCGAAGGATAGAAAACTCGGCCCACTGCCCGGACCGGCTCAGCCAGGTGGAACGTCCCTTACCTTTCCACAGGAGTTTTGCCAAGGGTCAGAAGCCGAGAACATCCGGCATATCGTAGAGGCCGTTCGGCTGCTCGACAGCCCAACCGGCTGCACGGATCGCACCGGAGGCGAAGGTCATTCGGCTGGAGGCCTTGTGGGTGATTTCCACGCGCTCCCCTTCAGCGGCGAACATCACGGTGTGCTCACCGACAATATCGCCGGCGCGAATGGTTTCGAAACCAATGGTGTTTCGCTCACGCGCACCGGTATTGCCTTCGCGACCGTACACCGCGCAGTCTTTCAGGTTGCGTCCCAGTGCATCGGCAACCACTTCGCCCATGCGCAACGCTGTGCCGGAGGGCGCATCAACTTTGTGGCGGTGGTGTGCTTCGATAATTTCGATATCAACACTGTCGCCCAGTGCGCGTGCGGCTACGTCAAGCAGTTTGAAACACAGGTTAACGCCCACGCTCATGTTGGGCGCAAACACAATACTGATGTCTTTCGCGGCATCGCTAATCTGCTGCTTCTGCTCATCACTGAAGCCGGTGGTGCCGATTACAATGGATTTGCCATGACGTCGGCAGAGTTCGAGGTTAACGAGTGTCACGGCTGGCACGGTAAAATCGATCAGCACATCGAAGTCATCGATAACGGCTTGCGGGTTATCGCCTATGCTGACGCCCAGCGCTCCGATGCCCGCAACAACACCCGCATCGCTTCCGATCAGGTCATGCCCGGGACGCTCTATCGCCGCACCCAGCGAAAGCCCCTCGGCTTGCCGGCAGGCATCAATGAGGTTCCGCCCCATGCGACCGGCGGCACCGGGAACAGCAATGCGAGTCATGACAGTGTCTCTCTTTAAAATTTCACACGTCGAAGAATTTCTTCACTCCGTCCAGCCAGGACTGGGCCTGTGGACTGTGTTTCCCATTGTCCTTCATGCTGCCGTCGAGTTCACGCAAAAATTGTTTCTGCTTGCTGCTGAGTTTAACCGGTGTCTCGACGACCACGCGGCACATCAGGTCGCCGACGGCGTTATCACGTACCGGTTTGACGCCCTTGCCGCGCATACGGAACAGCTTGCCGGTCTGGGTTCCCTCCGGCACTTTCAACACAACACGTCCGTCCAGCGTTGGCACTTCCAGCTCTCCACCCAGCGCGGCCGTGGCGTAACTGATCGGCACTTCGCAGTATAAATTCGCTTCTTCGCGCTTGAAGATCGGGTGCGCCTTGACCTGAATCTGTACATACAGATCACCCGGCGGGCCACCGTTGTCGCCCGCTTCGCCTTCATTGGCCAGACGTATACGGTCACCGGTATCGACACCCGCCGGTACTTTCACCGACAGGGTTTTCTGTTCCTTGACGCGCCCTTGCCCATGGCAGTCACCGCAGGGATCACCAATGACTGTGCCACTGCCGTTACAACGCGGGCAGGTCTGCTGTACCGAGAAGAAACCCTGCTGCATACGCACCTGGCCATGCCCGCCACAGGTGGTGCAGGTGCTGGGCTGGGTACCCTTTTTTGCACCGCTGCCATCACAGGTCTTGCAACTGGAATACGTCGGCACGCGAATCTTGACAGTGGTGCCGCGCACGGCATCTTCAAGTGAGAGCTCCAGGTTGTAGCGCAGATCTGCACCACGATAGACACGCTGCCCACCGCCACGGCCGCCTCCGCCGAAGATGTCGCCAAACACGTCGCCAAACACATCACTGAAGCTACCGCCTCCTCCACCGCCGAACCCACCGCGACCACCGCCCATGGAGGGATCGACACCGGCGTGTCCGAACTGGTCATAAGCGGCGCGCTTTTGCGCATCGCTGAGAACCTCGTAGGCTTCTTTAGCTTCCTTGAATTTATCTTCGGCCGCCGCATCATCCGGATTGCGATCCGGGTGGTGCTTTTGTGCCGCACGCCGGTAGGCTTTTTTCAGCTCAGCGTCACTGGCGTTTTTGGCAACGCCTAAAAGTTCGTAATAATCTGTCTTCGACATAGCTCAGTTTCTTTGCTTCGGTATTAAGCACGAAAACGCCAAGGTTAGCACGAAGGCAACACTTGGCGTTCTCTTGTGCGGCGAACCGCAGTTATTACTTACTTGCTATCTTCCTTAACCTCTTCGAACTCGGCATCCACGACATCTTCACCGGTATCGGCCGACGCTTCTGCCTGCTCCGCGCCGGCATCACCTTCAGCAGCGCCCTTTTCAGCATAGAGTTTCTCGGCAAGCTTGCCGGACAACTCGGCTAACGCAGCCGTTTTGGCTTCAATGGCCTCCTTGTCATCCTGTTTGACGACTTCCTTCACTTCTTCAATCGCCTTGTCGATGGCTGCCTTCTCTTCGGCACTGACCTTGTCTTCACCCAGATCCTTGAGCGACTTCTCAGTCGCGTGAACCATGTTGTCCGCCTGGTTACGGGCATCCGCCAGTTCGTGGTACTTGCGATCCTCGTCGGCGTGCGCTTCAGCATCCTTCACCATCTGTTCGACTTCTTCATCCGACAGACCACTGGAGGCCTTGATGATGATGTTCTGTTCCTTGCCGGTGCCCTTGTCCTTGGCAGACACATTCAGGATACCGTTAGCGTCGATGTCAAAGGTTACCTCGACCTGCGGGACACCGCGCGGTGCGGGCGGGATGTCGGTCAGGTCGAAACGGCCCAGTGATTTGTTGCCGGTCGCCACTTCGCGTTCGCCCTGCAAGACATGCACGGTCACGGCGTTCTGGTTGTCGTCGGCGGTCGAAAACACCTGGTTTGCCTTGGTCGGGATGGTGGTGTTCTTGTCGATCAACTTGGTCATGACACCACCCAGCGTTTCGATACCCAGCGACAGCGGAGTTACGTCGAGCAGTAACACGTCAGTCACTTCGCCGCCGAGCACGCCGCCCTGAATTGAAGCGCCGACTGCAACGGCCTCGTCAGGATTAACGTCCTTACGCGGTTCCTGGGCAAAAAACTCCTCGACCGCTGCCTGCACTTTCGGCATGCGAGTCTGGCCACCGACCAGAATCACGTCGTCGATTTCACTGACAGTCAGGCCGGAATCCTTGATTGCCAGTTTGCACGGCTCGATGGTGCGCGTAACCAGATCCTCGACCAGCGATTCCAGCTTGGCGCGAGTGATTTTCAGATTCATGTGCTTCGGACCGGTTGCATCGGCAGTGATGTACGGCAGGTTGATATCGGTCTGCTGGCTGGAAGACAGTTCGATCTTGGCTTTTTCAGCAGCTTCCTTGAGGCGCTGCATGACCAGTGGGTCGCCACGCAGGTCGATACCCTGATCTTTCTTGAACTCGTCGGCCAGGTAGTCGATCAGGCGCTTGTCGAAGTCTTCACCACCGAGGAAAGTGTCACCGTTGGTGGACAGCACTTCGAACTGGTGCTCGCCGTCGATCTCGGCAATTTCGATAATGGAGATATCAAAGGTACCGCCGCCCAGATCGTAGACGGCAATTTTGACATCGCCACGCTTCTTGTCCATGCCGTAGGCCAGTGCTGCTGCCGTCGGCTCATTGATAATGCGTTTGACGTCCAGGCCGGCGATCTTGCCGGCGTCCTTGGTCGCCTGACGCTGGGAGTCATTGAAGTAGGCCGGCACGGTGACTACGGCTTCGGTGATTTCCTCACCCAGATAGTCTTCTGCCGTCTTCTTCATCTTTTGCAGGACGCGGGCCGCAATTTCCTGCGGTGCCATCTTCTTGCCATCCACTTCGACCCAGGCATCGCCATTATCGGCTTTGATGATTTTGTAGGGAACAAGGCCCATGTCTTTCTGAACTTCCGCATCTTCGTAGCGGCGTCCGATCAAACGTTTAATGGCAAACAGGGTATTGGCCGGATTGGTAATTGCCTGACGTTTCGCTGCCTGACCCACCAATACCTCATCGCTGTCCGTGAACGCGATAACGGAAGGTGTGGTGCGATCGCCTTCGCTGTTTTCGATAACGCGGGATTCACCACCTTCCATCACTGCCACGCAGGAGTTGGTGGTTCCGAGGTCTATTCCGATGATCTTGCCCATGTGCTTGTCTCTCCTGAAATTCAAATACTGTTCAAAATGTTAACTGGTTCTGTAAGTGGGGACGCTGACAGCTTTTTCAAGCCTGCTCGTCAAGTGTGCTGCCGGCCGGTGCCTTCGACACCATGACCATGGCCGGACGAACCAGACGGTCGTTCAGCATATAACCTTTCTGCATCACCACCACCACGGTGTTCGGTTCCACGTCATCGCGTTCCTGCATGGACATGGCTTCGTGATATTCTGGATTAAATTTCTCATTTATTGGATTGATTTCATTGATATTAAATTTATCAAGGACAGACTCGAACATCTTCAGGGTAAGCTCGCTACCCTCGATAAGTTTCTGAACATCGTGGTTCTCGCCCGCCGCTGCCAGACCCATTTCAAGGCTGTCTTTAACCGGTATTAACTCGGCGGCAATTTTATCCAGCGCGAATTTGTGCGCGTTTACCAGATCACGTTCGCCGCGCTTGCGCAGGTTATCCATCTCGGCTTGCAGGCGCAGGCACTGGTCCCAGTGCTCGTCCGCTTTGGCGCGCGCGTCGGTCAGCAGTCCTTGTAGCTCCTCGTGACCCGGTTCGCCTGACTCGTTGCCCTCTTCAGCGACGGCGCCCGTTTCAGCTTCCGCTGGCACGACCGACTCGTCTTCCGGTGCCGTCTTTTGTTCTTTGTTCATCTATTACCTCTGTATAACCAATATGTTAATAGTGTTTTATAATGTTAAATATTAATACTGTGGTTGCATAGAAAACTACGCTGAAGCGCAGATATGGGGGCTAATCTCTGGGATTCAAGGCAGCACTCAGAATACGCGCCGTGGCATCGACAATCGGGATAACCCGCTCGTATGCCATGCGTGTCGGGCCGATCACGCCAAGCACGCCCAGCACCCGCCCGTCCACCGAATAGGGTGCCGTCACCAGACTGCACTCGTCGAGCATCTGGTAGCCGGATTCTTCGCCGATAAAAATCTGCACGCCGTCATTTTCCACACACTGGTCCAGCAGGCCGAGAATTTCGCGCTTCTCGTCGAAGGCCTCGAACAGGTGGCGCATGGTGGTGACATTGCAGAGTTCATCGCAGTCCATGAGATTGGTCTGCCCGGCCAGTACATAGTCGCTGCCCTTTTCTACTTCGCCCAGCACTTTGTCGGCCATGGTCATGGCGGTAGTCATCATGCGGTTGAGATTCTCGCGCGTCTCCCGTAATTCGGAAAGCAGTGTGGCGCGCACGCTTTTCAGCTCCTTACCCGCAAACTGCTCATTCAGGAAATTGGAATACTGCTGCAGTTCAGACGCACCGTAATCCCGTTCGGTGTTGAGAATGCAATTCTGCACATGGGTATCGCTGATAACCAGAATCGCCAGCACCTTGCGGTTGGACAAGGGCAGAAACTCGACGCGTTGCAGGGAGGCATGCTCGTCACGCGGCAAAGTCACCACACCGGCCAGCCGGGTCACATCTGACAGCAGGCTGGAGGCGGTCTCAACCAGGTCACGACTGCCACCCTCGGTATCGAAATTTTCTTTCAGCTCTTCGGTTAATGCCTGTTCCAGTGGCTTGACCGATAGCAGGGTGTCGACAAACAGGCGATATCCTTGCACGGTCGGAATACGGCCCGCCGAGGTATGCGGTGAGCACACCAGACCAAGGTCTTCCAGATCGGCGATCACGTTACGCACTGTCGCAGGGCTAAGGTTCAGGCCGGCATCACGTGCCAGGGTGCGCGATCCCACAGGCTGACCTTCACGTATATAACGTTCCGTAAGCGCTTTCAGCAGGAACTGCGCGCGTTCATTCAGCTCGGCAACCATGCGGCAACTTTAGCACTCCTGATATAAGAGTGCTAACAACAGAATAGAGAGTTGGCGTAAGGCCGTGGAACCGCTAGCATTAGCCCGACATGAAATCCTGCTTCCAGACTATTGGCCTCATTGCCAAACCCGGAGATTCCGCTGTCGCCAGTACACTGGCGACGTTGTCGGGTGAGCTGGAGCGTCGGAATTTGTCGATCTTGCTGGATCCTACTGCCGCCGCCTATTTTGATGCTCCATCGGCATCCGTGATGGACCGCACCGAACTCATAACGCACTGCGACCTTGCCATCGTCGTTGGGGGTGACGGCACCTTGCTAAACGCTTCTCGCAGCCTCGCCCGCGCCAATGTGCCTGTGCTCGGCGTCAACCTTGGGCGCTTGGGTTTTCTGGCTGATGTGTCTCCCAACGAGATGTGCGAACGCCTGAATGAAATTCTTGCCGGTGAGTATGAAGAAGAGCATCGCTCACTGTTGCACGCAACGGTACTCCGCGCCGACGAAGTGGTCAGTGAAAGTAACGCACTCAACGATGTGGTGGTCCACAAATGGGACATCGCACGCATGATTGAGGTCGACACGCATATTGATGATCGGTATCTCAACACCGTACGCGCCGACGGATTGATTGTGTCTACGCCTACCGGCTCGACAGCCTATGCCTTGTCCGGTGGCGGCCCAATCCTGGACCCGGGTCTGGATGCGCTGGTGCTGGTGCCTATCTGCCCTCACACTCTGAGCAACCGCCCGATCGTGGTCAGCGACAAGGTGCAAATCGATATCCGTCTTCACGGTGACACCTATAGCAAAGCGCAAATCACCTGCGATGGTCAGGTCAACTTTGCGCTGATCGGAGGCGACCTGATTCGTATCCAGAAGGAAGGTTATGCATTGCGATTGATTCACCCACGCGGACATGACCACTTCGACATCATGCGTAAAAAACTGCATTGGGCGGAACAACCCTGATGCTGAACTCTCTGCACATTCGCGACTTCGCCATTATTGACGAACTGGAAATTGAACTGGGTCGTGGCATGACGACTCTGACCGGTGAGACCGGTGCCGGTAAATCCATTCTCCTTGATGCGCTCGGTTTACTGCTCGGCGACCGTGCCGACGCAGGTACCGTGCGCCATGGCGCTGAACGTGCCGACCTGAGCGCCAGCTTCGACATTTCTCAACTGGATGCGGCGAGCTGTTGGCTGGAAGACCAGTCGCTGAACCTCGATGCAGAATGCCAGCTACGTCGCGTAATCGCCCGCGAAGGCCGTTCACGGGCTTATATCAACGGCACTTCAGTTCCGCTGCAACTGCTGCGCGAGCTGGGCGAACGGCTGGTTGATATTCACGGCCAGCATGAACATCAGTCTTTGATGAAACGCGATCTGCAACGCCAACTGCTCGATCGTCACGGCAAACACAACAGCACGCTGGACAAGCTTGCCGGGCTTCATCGTGACTGGAAACAGGTGCAGAAAACGATCGACACCATCATCGGCAGCGGCAACGATCGCGACTCGCGACTGGAGTTCCTGCGCTTCCAGCTGCAAGAGCTCGACGAACTTGCGCCACAAACCGGCGAAGCGGAAACGTTGCACGAACAACTGGCGCGTTTATCTCACGCCGGACAATTGCTGGAAACCTGCGCCAGTCATACCGAAGCGCTATACGATGCCGACCGTTCTGCGCATGGCCTGCTGGGCCAGGCCGTAAATGATCTTGCACCGCTGACCGCCATAGACCCTTCTCTGAAAGAGGCCAGCGAGCTTTTCAACAACGCACTCATTCAACTGGAAGAAGGCGTCAACCTGCTGCGCGATTACCGCGATCGTGTTGAACTCGACCCGCAACGGCAACAGGAAGTTGAACAGCGTATTGACGCTCTACACAAGGTCGCGAGCAAGCACCACATAGAACCGGAAACCCTGCCCGATTTTCACCAGCGACTGGCGGGGCAACTGGAACAGCTTGAACAAGCAGATCAACGCCTGGACGCCCTTGAGCAACAGCGAAAGCAGCTGGAAAATGATTTTCAGAAAACCTCGGCAAAGCTGCACAAGCAACGCTGCAAAACGGCAGCACAGCTCTCGAAACAAGTCAGTACAGCCATGCAGGCACTGGGTATGCAAGGCGGCCAACTTAACGTTGAAATCACCCAAAATGCTTCAGGCAGCCTGTCTCCGCTGGGCACAGATCATATTGAGTTTCTTGTCAGCGCCAACCCGGGGCAACCGCCCGCCCCTCTCGCCAAAGTCGCTTCTGGCGGCGAGTTGTCGCGCATCAGCCTGGCTATCCAGGTGATTGCCTCCGAGGCCAGCGATATTCCTGTGTTGATCTTTGACGAAGTCGATAGTGGCGTTGGCGGAGCGGTCGCTGACACGGTGGGGCAGCAGCTCAAAGCGCTCGGTGCCCACCGTCAGGTACTTTGCGTTACCCATCTGCCGCAGGTCGCGTCACAGGCGCATCAGCATTTGCAGGTAACCAAACTGACCGGTGACCAATCCACGCGCACTCACATTCGTTCACTGAACGCGGAAGAAAAAGTCGAAGAAATTGCACGCATGCTGGGGGGGCAGAAAATAACGAAGGCCACGTTAGACCATGCGAGCGAAATGCTCGGACAGTTGGCGGCGGCTGGAAAGGCTGCAAGCTAAGGAGTAAAAGCCTTAATCCTTAAGGTTTGGGCAGTTCTCTCGAACACAATCACCATAGATAATCAGCGAGTGGTCATGAATGGTGAAACCGGCTTTTTTCGCCACGGCCTCCTGACACTGCTCAATGGTTTCGTCGAAGAACTCCTCAACTTTGCCGCAACGAGTACACACGATGTGATCGTGGTGGTGCCCTTCGTTCATCTCGAACACCGAATGCCCGCCTTCAAAATGGTGACGAGTCACCAGCCCGGCGGCCTCAAACTGGGTCAGCACCCGGTATACCGTGGCCAAACCAATGTCTTCTTTGGCATCCAGCAGGCGTTTGTACACGTCTTCGGCGCTCATGTGGCGCGTTTCGCTGGTTTCGAGGATTTCGAGGATCTTCATCCTCGGCAGGGTGACTTTCAGCCCGGCCTTGCGCAGATCACTGGATTCCAATGCTTTTACTTCCCGTCAGGCGTATTCAAAACCGGCTATATCGTTTATCATCGCGCCCTTCCTAAACAGAGCGTACCGGTCCCGTTGTTGATGCGAAAGCTTCTCACTCTTATTACTATCATTGCAAGTTTTTTACTCGCTTCCTGCAGCAGTGATCCCATCGTCAACCGCCTGCCGTGGGTTTACAAGATCGAGATCCAGCAAGGTAACGTGCTCAAACAGGAAGCCGTGGACCAGCTGCGCACCGGTATGACGCGGCGTCAGGTTCAATTCATTATGGGAACTCCGCTGGTTGCCGACCCGTTCCACGCCAACCGCTGGGACTATTTTTATGAGTACAAGCCAGGCACCCGGGGAAAAGGCGATGCCCGTAGAGATCGTCTGTCCCTGTTTTTTGAGGATGACGCGCTGATAAGGCTGGACGGTACGGTTCTACCCGACCCAGATGCCTTGACAAATCAGCCAAAAACAATGGCTTCGGTTATCGTGCCACCGCAGGAATTTGTAGACCCGGGTATTCTCACCCGACTCTGGCGCTGGCTGACTTTCAGCGGAGCTGAACCCGAACAGGAAGTGTTTCGTCCGGATAGCGGCCCGGTCGATAACCACACACATGGCCACTAGGGCTTTGTCGAAGCTCCGGGCTTGAGATCCCCACCACCCTTGCCGGTGCGTTTGCCCTGTGCTGCGCGCTGCTTGCGGACTTCCTTGGGATCGGCTATCAGCTTTCGGTAGATTTCCACCCGATCCCCGGCCACCAGCTCCTGATCGGGCTTTTTCAGTTTGCCAAATATTCCCAGCTTGATATCGTCAGGGTTAATCTCGGGGAAGCGCTGGAAAATACCTGACAACTCGACAGCCTGCCGCGCCGTGCTGCCTGCCGGTACTTCCAGCTTCAAAATTAACTGTTCCTCGGGTAGCGCGTAGGCTACTTCAATCTCGATCATTGCCTCAGCCATAAATGTCTACCGCACGCTGCTGAAAAGAATCTACCAGTGAATTGGCAATCTGGCTGAATACAGGCCCGATCATCATGCCGAGCACGCGGCTTGAAAATTCATACTCGAGATCCAGAGATACCTTGCAGCCCTCCTGCCCCAACGCATCGAAATGCCAGAAACCATCAAGGCGTTTGAAAGGGCCTTCGATCAAGCGCATTTCGATCATCTTGTCTTTCTGATTCCTGTTACATGTCGTAAAAGCTTTTTCTACACCGCCACGCGACAACTCGATGGTTGCGCGCACTTCGTCTTCACTGCGCGACAACACCCGGCTGTGTTTACACCAGGGCAAAAATTGCGGGTAGGCCTCGATGTCGTCTATGAGCGCAAACATCTGTGCCGGACTATAAGGCACCAGGGCGGACTTGTGGATTACTGTCATATGATTTCGCAAAATGTCCTAGCTGGACATCCCGAACAAATGTTTAAAATCTACCAGACCGGTTACATTCAGGAACACAATAACCACCGCAGCAGGCGTTACGTAGCGCACCAGGAAATGCCAGAGCCGATATCCCGGACCATCCCCCATATCAAACTCCTGAACGCTGTCCTGCCGACGCATCACCCAGGCACTGAATACAGCAATTGCCAGCCCGCCCAGAGGCAGCAAGATATTCGCCGTCAAGCCATCGAGCAGATCAAATACCGTGGATTTTTCAAATTTCGAGAAATATGACAAGGGATGAAAATCAGCCCAGCGATTAAATGACAGGATAGTCAGCAGACCCACACCCCAGGTCGCCACCCCGGCATACACCGAAGCATACACCCGGGTCATGCCCTTGTTTTCAACCAACCAGGCAACCGCCGGCTCTATTAAAGAGATAGCCGAAGTCCAGGCGGCAAACACAAGGAGCACAAAAAACAACGTGCCAAACACTACACCGCCGGCCATATGTCCAAATGCAATCGGCAAAGTCTGGAAGATTAAACCGGGGCCGGCCCCCGGCTCCAGGCCACTGGAAAACACGATCGGGAAGATCGCCATACCCGCCAGCAACGCCACCAGCGTATCCAGCAATGCAATGGTAATACCGGAACGCGCAATCGATGTGCGCTCCGGCAGATATGAGCCGTACACCATGATTGCACCCATGCCGAGGCTGAGCGTGAAGAAAGCATGGCCCATGGCAACCAGCACACCGTCAGGCGTTAGCTTGCTGAAGTCCGGTGTAAACAGGAATTTTAATCCCTGCTCAAACGCGCCACTGCGCATGGCGTAGACATCCAGTAAAAGAAGCAACACAAACAAGGCCGGAACCAGGAAGCGCACCGCTTGTTCCAGTCCGCTCTTTACGCCGCGTGCCACCACCATCATGGTCATCACCATAAACAGAGTGTGCCAGGCCAACAACCGTTCGGGATCTTCTGTTAGCTGGGTAAAAATACTGGCGACACCCTCTGCGGTAGCCCCGGTGAACGCGCCTGACATGGAGCGAAACACGTAGGCCAGTGCCCAGCCTGCAATCACACTGTAGTAAGACAGAATCAGGAAGCCCGCGACGACCCCGGCCCAGCCCAGCCAACGCCAGCCCGGATGCGCATTGGCCTCCGCTGCCAATGTACGCATGGTATTAATCGGGCTTTGTCGCCCGCGCCGCCCGAGCATGACTTCCGCCATCATGATGGGTATGCCGATCAGCGCAATACAGGCCAGATACACCAGCACGAAGGCACCACCGCCATTTTCACCGGCGATATAGGGAAATTTCCAGATGTTGCCCAGACCGACAGCCGAACCCGTCGCCGCCAGCACGAAGGCCATACGGTTGGACCAACTACCGTGTATCGATTGTCTTTGTTCTGTCATAGCCTGCCCTGTTGATCTCGCCCCACCACGATTGTCCGGAAAATCCGTATCCGGCTCAAGCCTTTAAATCAACACCGACGCTGCTCGTGACATGCGTATAATGCGCGCATGGCAAAATCCGGCAAGAAGAAAACCAAATCCGGTGCGGGCAGCAGCACCATTGCACTAAACAAGAAGGCCCGCCACGACTACACGCTGAGCGACCGGGTAGAAGCCGGTATTGCCCTGGAAGGCTGGGAGGTGAAGAGCCTGCGCGCCCACAATGTGCAGATGATAGACAGCTACATCCTGCTCAAAAATAACGAGGCGTACCTGTTCGGCTGCCTGATTACTCCGCTGCCTACTGCCTCCACGCACATCACGCCCGACCCGCGACGCACACGAAAATTGCTGATGCACCGCCACGAGATCGACCGGCTGATTGGCGCTGTGGATCGAA
>UOFN01000023.1_pt1 | contig 14899 bp, 8 predicted proteins | sample 1990111 | NCBI WGS metagenome assembly UOFN01 (sample SAMEA4728526, study PRJEB27164) | hydrothermal vent metagenome | biome: marine basaltic hydrothermal vent biome; feature: marine hydrothermal vent; material: mineral | place: Pacific Ocean | collected 2011-06-14/2011-07-23 | depth 1741 m | reverse complement strand
GAGCGTGAATTGAGCGGGATCTGCAGAACCTAAAACGCTGGAATAAACGGGGATTCGGATACATAATTACCCAGGCTGGTGCTTTGCACGGCTTTGGGGTGTGGTATTGGGGGCTGCAGAATGTTTGCGCCTGGTTATAAAGGTTTCAGAGAATAAAAAACCATGGACGAAATTCGCAAGCTTTTTAGTGTTGACTATTCGGTCAGAATCTATCTTATTGGTGAATTCCGAATAATCGGTACAGGGGGAGAAAACATCACCCCAACCGCCTCTAAAGCTCGGGGTATTCTGGCAATACTGGCGCTTTCAGAAAATGGCGAAATCCCCAGAGATACGCTTATTGAATTACTCTGGAGTCGACATGCCAGGGAACAGGCGCAAGCCTCGTTACGTCAAAGCCTGAGTGTACTGCGGCGGACTTTTCGTTTTGAAGAGCAAGATTTTTTTACAGCTGACAGGAACAAGGTTTGCCTGAAAAAAGGCAAGCTGTGGCTTGACTCGGATGAAATCGTTAACAACACCTCTGAACTATTAAAGAACGACCAGTTAACAAAGCTGTGCTGTGGAACGGTATTGAAAAACCTGGAGGCTAACGATCCTGCGTTCAAGTCCTGGCTGGACATACAAAAGCAGGCACTGGAAGAAAATATAAAAAACACTTTGCTCGCCAGGCTAACAAAAACACCTGAAGATAACGTTGACACTAAAAAGCACAGGGCGATCCTGGAGGGCTTGAAAAACATTGATCCATCAGCCAGTCCAGTACCGCCGGATGGAAAAGAAGAAAAGGCTGGAAATAATCCTCGCGGGGAAACCTGTTTAGCCAGAGATGCACAACTGTATAGAAGCTGCCTGTTAAAAAAAGTGCTGCGTTTCTGGATCGAAGGCGTACTGGAGCAGTCACTCTACAAGAAAACCAGGATAGAACTGCAACTCAACGAAACATCTGAACAGATGTTGCAGGCCTGGGGAGACGTGGGGCAATACTCCGTCAGCAATTCCATGAAAGACTCCAATGCTGACACAAACAAGCTGCGCAGCAATTCTGAAATCGGCAAGATTTTCTCGGAACTGGCTGAAAGCCTGTTGATTCTGGGTGCGCCAGGTTCCGGTAAAACAACATTACTGTTATGCCTCGCCCAACAACTGCTTGAACTGGCAGAAGAGGATAGCTGCCACCCTATTCCGGTTGTTTTTCACTTATCAACCTGGGCGAATGATCGCTCCTCTCTGGACGCCTGGCTGGAAGATGAGCTGGAAAGCCGTTACCAGATGCCAAGAAAACAAAGCGCCGAGCTTATCCGGAATCACGGCATATTACCCCTTCTGGATGGCCTGGATGAAGTTGATGCACGTGACAGAACAGACTGTGTTATCGCCATCAATAACTATCGGCAACAAAACACCTGGTTATCTATGGCTGTATGCAGCCGAGAAGAAGATTACAAAAATCTGCCTCTCCCACTGATAACAGCAGGTAAAGTTCTGATCCACGCCCTTACTGAAAGCCAATGCGATACTTATTTGCAGGTCATAGAAGAGCCGCACAGGGGGCTGAATGCTGCACTGGCAGAAAACAGGCAGCTCAAGGAATTACTCACTACACCCTTGATGTTAAACATTGCCGGCATCGCCTATCAAGATTATGCCGAGAACACCCTGCCACCCGCAGAACCACACGGCGATGTTAAAGACCGGCTGTTTTCCGCCTATATCCAGACGATGCTATCACGAAGAACCCCGGCCAAAGACAGCGCACACTACAGCAAGGACGACACCTGTCATTGGCTCACCTGTCTGGCACGCTCACTGGATGAAGAAAAACAAAGTATATTTTATCTGGATTCAATGCAGCCAGGCCGGTTATCGGCAGCGAAGCAATACTGGATGGTGACACAAGGATCGGTAATGATTTGTGCTTTAAGTGTAGCCCTGAGCCTGGGTCTTATGGGTGGCCTGGTTATGCCATTAAAATACAGCTTAGGCATTGCCCTGGTTTCAGGGATTATTGGAGGCTACATCACTGGTTTGCTGGGTTATGGAAACCTGATTAAACCTGTAACGAATATTAAGCCCTCCTGGACTACACTGCGCAACGTTTCAGCGATTAAACAGATTGGCGCTGTAGCCCTTACTGGCATAGTAGGCCTGGGTGTCGGACTGGTATTTGGCCCTGTGCCGGGCGGTATGATAGGCCTCTTGTTCTATATTTTGCTTCTGTTTTTTAATTCACTTGAATTCGAGCTTGGCTACGAACATCAAGCGCTGCATGCCGACCCCAATGAAAATATACACCAATCATTTCGCAATGCGGCTATCGCATTAACCGTAGCTGGAACAACAGGCTTCATCAGTGCGTTTATTATTACTGGTCTGGAAGGCGCCATGGTTGTTGGCATACTCGCAGCTCTGCTCAGTGCGCAATTCTTTGGTGTACACACCTGCATTCAACATTACCTGCTACGGTATTTTTTATGGCGAAATAATAGCGCACCCTTCAATTATGTTCGCTTTCTGGAATTTTCTGTTGACCGGATATTCCTTTATCGCGTAGGCAGAGGCTATATTTTTATCCACCGTTCCCTGGCAGAGTATTTCGCTAGAAGAAAATATTGAATTTATCCTGAATAAAACAAAATTCTTTGATCAATATAAAGATCGGCTTAACGAACGCCATTTAAAAGTCATCCGCAAAATGCTAGAGACAGGTTTAGATGGGTTTGAAGGTGGCATAAGTGCTAAAAAATATATTGGCATCACAAAAACCTCAACTGCGACGGCTACTCGTGACTTAAAACATCTATCTGATATTGGTGCATTAAAACAGATAGGCGGTGGTCACAGCACGCGATATGAAATTGATTTTGGATAAAGTTTCATCGAGATTTGCTGCTTGAGCGCGATTATCATTGACAGAACTCACGTATGCAGCTTTCTGGGGATGCCTGGCAACAGGAGCGTGACTCGCGTGGATGCTTTCTCTCTCAGGGCTTGCTCCTTCTGACTGAATCCGCTATCTTGTGCCCATGCTCCAGCACAAACACAAGATATAGTGTTTGTTGCAACAGGGAACCCGGTGAGAATCCGGGACTGTCGCGCAGCGGTATGGGGGGGCAAGAGCAGTATTTCCCCTAAGTCCGAATACCTGGGAGCCGGGAATCCAGCTGGATTCCGTCACCCGGGTCTCGCGTCAAGGCTGCCGGGTGGAGAATCGCTCCCGGCAGCCACCCTGTCCCTGATCCTCCACTCCGCCCTCGCTGCCCCGGTTTTGTTACATCAGGCAAACATCGAGGAGCGCAGATGCATTCAGAAATCCAGGGCGACACACAGCTACCCTCTTCCGCCAACCCGGCCATTGCCGACGGCGCATTGCAAACAGAGGCCCGCAATCCACAAAGTGACCTGTTCAAGGTCATCCGTCGTAACGGCAAGATCACGCGCTTTGATGCATCCAAGATCACCGTCGCACTGACCAAAGCCTTTCTCGCCGTGGAAGGCGGACACGCCGCAGCTTCCAGCCGTATCCACGAAACGGTGGCGCGGCTTGCTCGTGGTGTGGAAGAAGCCTTGTTCCGTCGTTCACCGGAAGGTGGCGTTGTCCATATAGAAGATATCCAGGATCAGGTGGAACTGGAATTAATGCGCAGCGGCGAACACAAGATTGCCCGTGCCTATGTGTTGTACCGTGAACAGCAAGCGACCCGGCGTGCAGAAAAACGAGAAAGCGACCCGACTCAGAAACAACGGCCCGATTTACATATCACCACAGCCAGCGGTGAAAAGAATCCGCTGGATATCAACCAACTGAAACACCAGATCGCCGAAGCCTGTACGTCACTTGACGATGTCGATGCAGATTTTCTGTTCAACGAAAGTCTGCGCAGCCTGTTCGATGGCATGAGCGAGAAGGACATGGGTACAGCGCTGGTCATGAGTGCACGTACGCTCATTGATAGAGAACCAAATTATTCACAGGTCGCTGCCCGCCTGCTGCTGGACAACATGCGGCTGGAAGCCATGACCTTCCTGGAACTGAATGTTCCGTATAACAGCCAACCCGCCATGGCGGAACATTATGCAGAATACTTTTCCGCCTATATTCACCGTGCAGCCGATCTGGAACTGCTGGACCGTGAGTTAACGCTGTACGACCTGAACAAGCTCGGTGCTGAATTACAGGCCGACCGCGACCGACAGTTTGCCTACCTCGGCCTGCAAACTTTGTACGACCGTTACTTTATCCACAGTGCGGATGGTAAGCGTTTTGAATTACCCCAGGCATTTTTCATGCGCGTGGCGATGGGGCTGGCGATTAACGAAGTCGACCGTGAAGCCCGTGCAATTGAATTCTATAAGCTGCTGTCCAGCTTCGCCTTCATGAGTTCGACGCCGACCTTGTTCAATGCCGGCACTCTGCGTCCGCAATTATCCTCCTGTTACCTGACGACGATACCGGACAAGCTGGACGGCATTTACAGCGCCATCCGCGACAACGCATTGCTGTCCAAATTTGCGGGTGGTCTCGGCAATGACTGGACGCAGGTACGCGGACTGGGTGCGCACATCAAAGGCACTAACGGCAAAAGTCAGGGCGTCGTGCCGTTCCTGAAAGTCGCCAATGATACGGCTGTTGCTGTCAATCAGGGTGGCAAGCGCAAAGGCGCGGTATGCGCCTATCTCGAAACCTGGCACATCGACATCGAGGAATTCCTGGAGCTGCGCAAGAACACGGGTGACGAACGTCGTCGCACCCACGATATGAACAGTGCTAACTGGGTGCCGGATCTGTTTATGGAACGCATGACGGAGAATGGAGACTGGACGCTCTTCTCTCCCGAGGAAGTCCCGGATCTGCACGACCTCACCGGACAGGCCTTCAGAGACGCATACATTGCCTACGAAGCAAAAGCCGAACGCGGTGAACTGGGCATTTCCAAACGCGTCAAAGCGGTCGACCTGTGGCGCAAGATGCTCGGCATGCTGTTCGAAACCGGCCATCCGTGGATGACCTTCAAAGACCCTTGCAACCTGCGCTACACCAACCAGCATGTTGGCGTGGTGCATAGCTCAAATCTGTGCACAGAGATCACCCTGCACACAGATGACCGTGAAATTGCCGTGTGTAATCTGGGTTCGGTCAACCTCGCCGCACACGTTAATGAAAACGGACTGGACACGGCGAAACTGGAACGCACTATCAGCACCGCCATGCGCATGCTCGACAATGTTATCGACTACAACTATTACTCGGTCCCGCAAGCGCGCAACTCCAACCTGCGCCACCGGCCGGTTGGACTGGGCATTATGGGTTTCCACGATGCACTGTATAAACAGAACGTCCCTTATGCCTCGGAACAGGCCATCGAATTCGCCGACCGTTCCATGGAGACGGTTAGCTGGTTCACCATAAAAGCCTCAACTGACCTTGCTGAGGAACGCGGTCGCTACTCGACATTCGATGGCTCTTTGTGGAGCCGTGGCATTCTTCCTATCGACTCGCTTAAGCTTCTGGAAGAAGCGCGCAATGGCCACCTTGAAGTTGATCGTTCCAAAACACTCGACTGGGACGGATTGCGCGAACGCGTCATCACTGTGGGCATGCGCAACTCCAACACCATGGCGATAGCGCCGACCGCAACCATTTCCAATATCTGCGGTGTATCGCAATCCATCGAGCCGACTTACCAGAACCTGTATGTTAAATCGAACCTGTCCGGTGAATTCACCGTCGTAAACCCCTATCTCGTCCGCGACCTTAAAGCCCAAAGCTTGTGGGATGAAGTCATGGTCAACGATCTGAAATACTACGATGGCTGTCTGACACCAATCGATCGCATCCCCGCCGAACTCAAACAAAAATACGCCACCGCCTTCGAGTTCGATTCACGTTGGCTGATCGAAGCCGCCAGCCGCAGGCAGAAATGGATCGATCAGGGTCAGTCGCTGAACCTGTACCTGGCCGAAGCCAGCGGCCCGAAACTCGATGCACTTTATAAACTGGCCTGGCGGCGTGGTCTCAAGACCACCTACTACCTGCGAACACTGGGTGCGACACATGTGGAAAAAACCTCGGTGCGGGATAGCGAACAAGCCATTCCGGAAGACAGTGCGCCAAAGGCTTGCTCAATACTTGACCCTGACTGTGAGGCCTGTCAGTAAACCACACAATCAATATATAAGAGAGAACTGAATATGTTGAACTGGAACGAACCTGATCAAACCAGCACCGCTAGCCAGACTGTACAAACTGCGGAAGAAAAACGCCAACCGGCGCTGAATAGCGCAACGCTGGAAAACTTCGACCAGGTCGCCGAGTCCCAACCACCGATTCAAAACGACACGCCTGCCACACCCGATACCGGCATCGCACCAGTACGCGCCGAGGACAAACGCGTCGTCAATGGTAAAACCGACATCAACCAGCTCGCCCCGTTCAAATACCCCTGGGCGTGGAAATACTTCCTCAATGCCAACAAGAACCACTGGACACCGCTCGATATCAACATGACGCAGGATGTGCACGACTATCATCACTCTCTTACGCCGGAAGAGCGGCATGTTTATGAGAATGTACTGTCCTACCTGACCACCTCCGACATCCTCGCCATGCGCAATATCGGACTGGCCGTAATGGAAAAAATGAGCGCGCCGGAACTTCAAATCTACCAGGCCCGCCAGGTCTACGAAGAAGCTCTGCACACATGGACCTACCAGCATTGCATCGAAACCATCGGACTTGATCAGGGCGAAATTTACAACCGCTACCGCGTGGTGCCGGAAATCAACAACAAGATACAGATCGCCAACCGTCGCCTGAACTCAGTGTTGCGCCCCGACATTGATCTGAATGACCGTGATGAACTGGAAAATTTCGTCATGGCCTATATGTTTTTCGGAGCTGTGTTTGAAGGCTGCTGGTTCTATAACGGATTCAGCCCTGTCTTCGCACTGCAACGACGAGGCCTGATGAAAGGCACCGCCGAGCAATTACAATACATCATGCGCGACGAAGTTATGCACTGTGGCTTTGGCATCCGCACGGTGAAACAGATCATTATCGAAAACCATGTCATGCCCGATCCCAAAGCGATTCGCGACATGTGGGATGAATCAGAAGCTGCCGAAGCAGGCTATGCGCGCTATATCCTGAAAGATGCCATTCTGGGTTACAGCGCCGATGAGCACATCGAACAGTTCCGCTTTGTCGCCAACCGACGCGCTCATCAGCTGAGCATCGAGGAACCCTTCCCGGGTGCAAAGTGCGCACTGCCCTGGCTGGACGAGCAGGCTAATTTAAGGAAAGAGAAAAACTTCTTTGAGACGCGGGTAACGGAATACCAAACAGGTGGGGCACTGAGCTGGGATTGAACCCAGCGCAGGCTCAGTCAGTTATTTTTTCTTGCCCGATGCAACCCGTATATCCTCAACCACATGCACCTTATGTGTCTTGTTCTTTATACAATTCATCGCCGCGCCACCATCCATCTGGCAACTCACCTTATGCGCCTTGGTCCAGCCTGTTTTTATCGTGAAACCCTTGTCAGCTTCATCGTCATCATAGCCCTGAGCGTATTCTGCATCGTCCGGCACTTCCATGTCTTCAACGCCAAGAACCAGGTTCTTGTAGGCCACGGTGAAACCATTCTTCACATTTCGAACTTCTGATTTAACTTTGTAAAGCACCGTCTGGTTGCCACTCTCGCGCTTCAACTCTTTGCTGAAACAGATAAGCGCACCGTTATCCAGTTCGCAATCGGTAACCTTGGAAGGCAGATATTCCATCGGCTTGTTACGCGCAGACCAGTGTCTGGAAACCAGCTTTTCGAGCGGTGTAAGTACTACGACAGACTTCTGTTTTTTTGCTGGCGCTGGTTTGGCCACAGACACTTTTGCCTTCTGCGCAGATTTTGCTTTGGCTTTTGCCAGTCTGATTTCCTTTGCCACCGCAAGCTGGCGCTTCTGTTCCGCTTCAGCGATTTTTCGCTGTTTTTTAGCTACAGCAGCCTTTCTGACATTTGCTGCGCGACGGGCCTGCATGCGCATCTCTTCTTCCATGTTAATGACTTTACCACCCGCCATACTGAAACCGTTCCCGGAGGCTTTCCGATACCATTCCATAGCGATCTTATAGTCACGAGGCACACCTTTCCCGGCGGCATAAATTTCGCCCAGATAATACTGGGCTAATTCACTACTCTCACTAACACTGCTGAGTAACTGACGTGACCGACCATAGTCCGGTGCGCCGCCCTCACCCTTGAACAACAGAATTGCAAGTCGCGTCACAGCTTTTTCATAAGATTGTCCAGCCGCCTTTCCCAGCCATTGCCGGCCCCGGACAGGATCCTGTTTAACACCCCGCCCTTTCAGGTACATCATGCCAATATCGTATTGGGATTTTTTATCGCCGGATTCCGCACGCTTCAGTGCTGAGGTAAACTTGTTTTTTTGTCCCTGTATTCTTTTTAGCTTGCTTGATGCTTTATCACTGCCGTTAGCCGACGCTTTCTCAAACCAGCTCAACGCCACTTCGAAGTCCTGACTGACACCTCGCCCGTTCAAGAACATTAGCGCAACCTCATACTGGGCATCAGCATCACCTGCCTCGGCATTTTCCAGCTGCTCGTCAAATAGATCGTCCCAGACCTGCGCTGAAGCAAGAGGCATATATGTCGTCAGAAACAGTAACGCTGCAAACAACGTCCTGGAGCAAAAACAGGCTGATTTTGTCATGATTTGTACACTCACTATCCCGCTAATACAGGCTATCGGCATTATGCCAAATGTCTGAAACATCAACTTTTATAGTGGAGTCCTGTAGTATGGAAAATATTCCATCGATCACAAAAAATATCTGTTTAAATGAAAATCAATATTGAAGTATTTACGATTTCCGGCTGTGGAAGGTGCTCGCAGGCCGCAACACTAATGGATGAAATTTGCGCCGAGCTGGGCTCTGATCAGATACAATGGCAGGCGGTTGATGTGGTGGAAAATATTGATCGCGCGGTTGAGCTGGGTGTACTGGCGACACCGGCAATCGCCGTTAACAATCTGCTGGCATTTACGGGCATGCCGAGCAAATCCGCACTATTAAAGGAAATCAAGCGGCTTATACAAACCGGAGATTAATTCAGTAATGATGGATGCAACAAAAACCTACCGCATCAGCGAAATCGGCGAGCTCCTTGGCCTGTCAGCCGACACCTTACGCTACTACGAAAAGATCGGGCTTCTAAAACATGTTGTCCGCACTCCGGGCGGGGCAAGGGTCTACTCCAGCCGGGACCTTTCCCGGCTCCGTTTTATCCGCCGCGCACAATCCATGAACTTCTCACTGGCCGAAATCGGCAACTTGCTGGAAATGCGCGAAGACCCTCAGCATGCCCGGGACGATATCCGTCTGATAACCCGCAACAAACTGACCGAGGTCGAGACGCAACTGAAAGAGCTGAAAACCCTGCGAAATGAACTCAAGTTGTTGGTCGATTTATGCCGTGGGGATAGTGAGGGTTGCCCGATCATAGAAGGCATTGATCAACCGTCACCGCGTTGAGACGGGAACCTTTCCGGTATAAAAGCCTCTTATTCTTGGCAAATCATGCCACAAGCCTTAAACTGCTGAAAATTCAGCCGCTACCAACCCTTATGTTGCCAAGAAAAATTTTGACAATCTGCTTTTTACTCCTCGCACTGGCGGGTAATGCTGCATGGGCAGCGGCGGATTATCACGCAAGCTCGGATGGCGCCGCTTCAATCGATCAGAATTCCGATCACCAGAACCTGCCGAATGACGAATTTGACGGCTGTAATGACCACTGCTGCCACGCTAGTGCCCATCTGCTCGGATTACTTGGCTCACCATCCGTGTGGGTTGTGACATCCACATCTGACCGTAACCAGAGATCTGACCAGCAACCTCACTCACTCACCCCTACCCCCCTGTTTCAACCTCCTATCGCCTGATTTCTTGAAATACCGTGCTGCGTGACTTGCGTGTTATGCAGCAATGCTGTTGTATTTTTCAGGAAACAGACCAATGCAAAAACTGACTTTATGGGGCCGCCTGTTATTTGGCTGCCTGCTACTTGGCCTCACGGCCAACGCCACCGCGAGTGACATTTCGCCGGCGCTGCAACAATTGATGCGTGATTTTATCGCCAACCATCCTGCGGCACTAAGCGCACGCGCTGATCTTGAGCGAGCCGAAGCCGAAGCACGTGCGGCGGGGCAACCTTTATATAACCCGGAAATCGAGTTTGACTACGAGGACAGTGCCGACATCACCAAAACCGTCGGCCTCGCCCAGACCTTCGACTGGAACGGCAAGCGTCGCGCTCGTGATACTGCGGCACAGAATAATATCCGTGCAGCCCGTGCAACACTCTCATCTACCCGGCAAAACATGCTCGGCGAATTACTGGGGGAACTCAGCCAGGCATTAACGACCGCTGATGTCACACGGCTTGCAGCACGACGCGTCACGCTCTTCCAAGAGTTTCTTCTCCTCGCCGAGCAACGCTTTGCTGCCGGTGATGTCAGTCGCACCGATGTTGATCTGGCTCGGCTGGCTCTGTCGGAAGCACAGATGCAGGCTGCAGCTGCCAGTGCTGATGCCACGGCAACCGAAGCGCGTCTGAGCGCACTGGTTGAAGTCCCGCCCACAGGCTGGCCAATATTGCCTGTGTTGCCGGAAACGTTGTCTGACTACGAAGCAACTCGTCTGTTGAATCGACATCCGGCGCTACAACAGCTAAGTGCAGAAGCCGCCGCCGCTCGTGCATCTGTAACTATTGCCGCTCGTGACCGGCGACCCGACCCCACCCTTGCTGTACGCGGCGGCAAGGAAGCCAGCGAAAATCTGGTCGGTGTCACCTTTTCCATCCCTCTCTATCTGCGTAACAGCTTTCGCGCTGAACTGGATGCCGCCAATGCCGAAGCAATCAGCGCCGAGCAGCGTTACAAAAACAGTCTGCGTCGCGCCCGTAGCGCTATGCAGGCTGCAGCACAACGCTACAAGGTGACCCGGTCGGCGCTCAGCTACTGGGAACAAACCGGCTTGTCCAGTTTGCAGGGGCGAGTCGAAACGCTCCAGAGCCTGTGGAAAAGCGGCGAGATCGGCACGACCAATTACCTGGTGCAGCTTCAGCAGACACTCGGCACGCGAATATCCGCCGTCGAACTGCAACGCGCGACCTGGGACGCCTGGCTTGCCTGGTTACAGGCATCCGGCACCACTGAACAATGGCTGGGCCTGACCACCGCGCCCGCGTCAAACTGATTTCGGAGACAACACATCATGCGTATTAATATATTTATTCTGTTACTGGCGCTCGCGTCCGGCAATACCTATGCAGCAGAGGGTCACGGTAACGACGAAAATGAAGGCGGTCATGAAGAAGCGGGGCACGAGGAAGGCGGCCACGAAGAAGGTGAAGAGGAAGAAGCCGCTGCCGAACTCACACCTGAACAGATTCGTACTGCGGAGATTGAAACGATCGAGCTACACCGTAGTCAGGTGTCCGGCATACTGATTGCCCCGGGTGAAGTTATGCTCAATGCCTATCGAACCTCACGAGTAACGCCCCGCATTGAAGCCCAGATCGTCACACGTCACGCACGTCTGGGCGACCTTGTCGAACCCGGCACCCCTCTGGTAACCCTTTCCAGCGTCGAAGTTGCCGAAGCCCAGGGACAGTTGCTGGTCAGTGATCGCGAATGGCGGCGAGTGCAAAAACTTGGCCGCAAAGTCGTTTCCGAACGCCGCTATATCGAGGCACAGGTTGCACGTCAGCAAGCTTTTGCCAAAGTCGTGGCTTACGGAATGACAGAGAAACAGGTTAAAGCACTACTCAGCAAGGGCAACGCTTCGCGCGCCAATGGGGAACTGGTACTACTAAGCGCCCAGTCCGGTACCGTGATCAACGACGATTTCGTTATCGGTGAACTGGCCGAACCCGGCCGTGTATTGTTTACTCTCACCGATGAATCGCGTTTATGGGTCGATGCACGACTCAACGCAGCAGACGCCAATCTTGTCAGTGTTGATTCACCGGCGCGCATCCGTGTCGGAACCCGGTGGATGGACGGCAAAGTCATTCAGGCCCGTCATACGCTGGACGAGAGAACCCGCACCCTGTCCGTACGTCTTGAAGTCGCCAACCCGGATGATCAACTCCACCCCGGTCAGTTCGTGACTGTCGAAATGCAAAGCTCAAACAGCCAGAACGACATTTCCGTACCAGTATCCGCAGTAATGCGCAGTCCGGATGGTGATTGGCAGGTGTTTATTGAGGAAGCACCCGGGCGTTATGAGCCTCGTGAAGTTGAAGTGTTACGTACTGTCGGAAACCGGATGGTCGTGGATGGCCTCAGGGAAGGCCAGCGCATCGTTAGTAAAGGTGCTTTCTTCATTCAGTCCGAAATCGCCAAGAGCGGTTTCTCGGTCCATAACCACTAGGAGGTTCAGTCATGCTAAACAAACTGATTGACCTTGGGGTCGAGAACCGGCTGCTGGTGGTGCTGGCTTTAATTGCCACACTGGTCGGCGGCATACTGATTTTGCCGAACCTTAACCTTGATGCGTTCCCCGATGTCACCAACGTGCAGGTACAAATCAATACCGAAGCACGCGGGCTGGCGGCGGAAGAAGTCGAGCAGCTAATCACTTTCCCGATTGAAGCAGTCATGTACGCACTGCCGGATGTCGAGGAAGTCCGTTCAATTTCCAAAACAGGGCTGTCGGTAATCACTGTCGTGTTCAAGGAAGGCACAGACATCTACTTTGCCCGACAACTGGTATTCGAACGCCTGCAAAGTGCGCGTGAACAGATACCGGATGGCATTGGAACGCCAGGTATCGGACCTAATACATCGGGGCTGGGCCAGGTATACCAGTATATTTTGCGTGCAGATGACCATGAAAAGTACGATGCAATGGCTTTGCGCAGCCTGAACGACTGGATCGTAAAACTGCTGCTCATGCCGGTTTCCGGTGTTACAGAAGTTTTGTCTTTCGGCGGCGAAGTCCGCCAGTACCAGGTACAGATAGACCCACAACGCTTGTTATCATTTGGCTTGACCGGCGATGATATTGCCGAAGCAGTGGAAGCAAACAACCGCAACGCCGGCGGCTGGTATATGAACCGGGGCGAGGAACAGCTGGTGATTCGCGGTGTCGGCTGGGTGCGTAGCGGTAAAGACGGGCTGCGCGATATCAGCAACATTCCTGTCAAGGATGTAGACGGTGTTGCTGTTCGTGTTTCTGATGTAGCCCGTGTCGAGTTTGGTCCGGAAATTCGTCAGGGTGCAGTGAGCATTACCCGTCGTGATGAGAACGGTAATCCCGAAGCATTGGGCGAAGTCGTCGCCGGGGTGATTCTGAAACGCCTGGGCGCCAATACCAAAGCCACCATTGATGGTATTGAGTCACGCATGGCCGCTATAGCCACCGCACTACCGGACGGCGTTACACTGGAACCTTTTTACGACCAGTCCAGTCTCGTCGATCAGGCAGTAAATACCGTTTCCAAAGCTTTGCTGGAAGCCTTCGTGCTGATTGTTATTGTATTGATGCTGTTCCTGGTCAATCTGCGCGCCACACTTCTTGTGCTGATATCCGTCCCGATTTCCATCGGGCTGGCACTGATGGCAATGGCACACTGGGGCGTGTCAGCTAACCTCATGTCACTGGGCGGACTCGCCATCGCCATCGGCATGATGGTGGATGGTTCGGTGGTAATGATGGAGCACATCTTCAGCCACTTGACCCAACCTGATTCAGAACATCATGATTATGCAAAGAAGGATCTCGCGCCGGGCGGCAAACATCCTTATGACGCGGCTCACGACAGTCATGGCATGGCCTTGCGCATCCAGGAGTCCGCACGTGAAGTCGGACGCCCGGTATTCTTTGCTGTGTTGATCATTATTATCGTGTTTGCACCACTGTTCAGCCTTGAAGGTGTGGAAGGGAAATTGTTCCAGCCGATGGCTATCTCGATTGTACTGGCTATGATGGCCTCGCTGGTGGTGGCACTGGTTGTCGTCCCTGCCCTGGCAACTTACCTGTTCAAGACAGGCGTCAAACACAAGAATAGTCCGGTCATGGTGCCGCTGGAGCGGCTCTACAAACGCGCATTACCCAAGGCACAGCAGAATCGAAAAACGGTTGTTACCGCGGCATTGTTGCTGTTTGCCGGTTCACTGGCACTGGTGCCATTTCTCGGTACCGAGTTTGTCCCGGAACTGGAAGAAGGCACACTCAATATACGTGCCACACTGGCACCTTCCTCCAGTCTTGATACCGCACTGCGCGTCGCATCCAAACTGGAAGCGCAGTTACTGACCTTCCCGGAAGTTCAGTATGCGACCAGCCGTGTTGGCCGACCGGAGATCGGCGGCGACCCTGAACCGGTATCCAACGTGGAGATCTTCGTCGGTCTGGAACCGGTTGAAGAATGGACCAGTGCAAAAAACCGGCAGGCCTTACAAAAACTCATGGAAGAAAAGATGTCCGTTCATCCAGGCTTGCTGTTCTCCTTCTCGCAACCGATTGCCACTCGCGTCGATGAATTGTTGTCAGGCGTTCGCGCAGAACTCGCCATAAAGCTGTTTGGTCAGGATCTGGATATGCTGGCGAAAAAAGGCAGTGAGATCGAAACGCTGGTGAAAAGCGTGGAAGGGACACGTGGTGTCGCCATGGAACAGATCGGCGGTGAAGCACAGTTGGCAGTACGTCCGGATCGTGATGCACTGGCACGCTACGGCATACCGGTTGCGCAAGTAATGGATCTGGTTGCCGATTCCATTGGTGGTCGTGCAGCCGGACAAGTTATTAACGGTAACGAACGCTATGACATTTATGTGCGACTGGCGAATGAATACCGCGACAACGTAG